>Ga0172371_10002249_pt1 | contig 30737 bp, 24 predicted proteins | sample Lak12m_FD_114543 | JGI IMG/M metagenome (GOLD analysis project Ga0172371, IMG submission 114543) | Freshwater microbial communities from Kabuno Bay, South-Kivu, Congo - kab_022012_12m | ecosystem: Environmental > Aquatic > Freshwater > Lake | place: Democratic Republic of the Congo: South-Kivu...
ATCGCCGCGGTGCAGATGATGCTGGAGACGCTGGGCGAGGCCGAGGCCGGAGCGGCGATCGACGCCGCCATCGCCGACGTCACGGCCAACAAGCTGCAGAGCATGGCCGCCGGCAAGACTGGCTTCTCCACAACCGAGATTGGCGATATGGTAGCGGAGCGAGTGCGGGGGGCTTAAGGGTACCGCAATGGGTGCGCGGCTGCCGGCGGAGAAGCGGAGGGCTGGCGCATTCGGGAAAGGAAGATCATGCCGATAACAGAGGTCTCAAAAATCTGGATGAACGGGGAGTTGGTGGACTGGGCGGAAGCCAAGGTGCATCTGCTGACCCATGCGCTGCATTACGGCTCGGGCGTTTTTGAAGGCATCCGCGCCTACGGCACCAGGAAGGGGACGCATGTCTACAGGCTGACCGAACACATGCAGCGGCTGGAGCGGTCCGCCAAGATCTACATGATGGATATGCCCTTTAGCGTGGAGGAACTGGTGGAAGCGACCAAGGAGACCGTGCGCGTCAACGGCCTGGAGAGCTGTTATATCCGTCCCATCGCCTACCGCGGTTACGGCGAGATGGGGCTCTTCCCCCTGCATGCGCCGGTCGATGTGGCGATCGCCGTGTGGCCCTGGGGATCTTACCTGGGCGATGATGGCATCAAGAACGGCATCCGGGCCAAGATATCTTCGTTCCGGCGGTTCGGGCCCAACAGCATGCCGCCGGCCGCCAAGGCTACCGGGCAGTACATCAATTCCAGCCTCGCCAAGGTGGAAGCGGTCAAGGCCGGCTACGAAGAGGCCATCCTGCTGGACGACCAGGGCAATCTTTCGGAGGGATCGGGAGAGAACCTGTTTGTCGTCAGGAACGGCGTCGTGGCGACACCGCCGACTTCCAGCGACGTGCTGGAGGGCATCACCGCCGATACTGTCGCCGCGATCTGCCGCGACGAGGGGATCCCTCTGGAGCGCAAGGTAATGGTGCGTTCCGACCTTTATGTGGCCGATGAAGCTTTCCTGTCCGGAACGGCGGCGGAGATAGTGCCGCTCCGGGAGGTCGATGACCGCGTTATCGGCGACCCCGGCCCCATCACCAAGAAGATCCAGAACACTTTCTATAGCATCATCAAGGCCGAGAACGACAAATACTCAGAATATCTGGAATGGGTCTGAAACAAAGATACCAATGAGCTCGAAACGCATAGAGATATATGACACGACCCTGCGCGACGGCATGCAGCGCGAGGGGATGAGCGTGTCCGTGGACGAGAAGGTGCAGATCGCTTTGCGCCTCGATCGTCTGGGCGTGCATTACATCGAGGGCGGTTTCCCCGGCTCCAATCCCAAGGATGTGGAGTTTTACCGGAAGATGGCGGGCCACAGGCTGCGCTCGGCAAAGCTGGCGGCTTTCGGCATGACCCATCGCAAGGACCTGACGCCGGCAAAAGATCCAATGATCAAGGATCTGCTCAGGGTCAAAACGCCCGTGGTCACGATCGTGGGCAAGAGCTGGAAACTTCATACGACGAAGGTGCTGCGGGTCAGCACATCGCAGAACCTGGCGCTGATAGCGGCGACCATCGGTTATCTGGTCAAAAAAGGGCGGGAAGTTATTTTTGATGCCGAGCATTTTTTTGATGGTTATCGCGACGACCGCGAGTATGCGCTGAGGACGCTGCAGGAAGCCGCCAGCCGTGGAGCCTCGCGGCTGGTCCTGTGCGATACGAACGGGGCCACCCTGCCTGGCGAGGCGGCGGTGGTCGTGCGGGCCGTCAGCGAGGCTTTTCCTGGCACGCCGGTGGGCATCCACGCCCATAACGACGCCGATTGCGCCGTGGCGGTGTCCCTGATGGCCGTCGAAGCGGGCGCCTCGCAGGTACAGGGCACCGTGAACGGCTACGGGGAGCGCTGCGGCAACGCAAACCTGATATCCGTGATACCGGCGCTGAAGTTGAAGCTGGGCCGCGACTGCATCAGTGACAACCGCATGCGGCAGCTGACCGAGACTTCCCACTACGTCGCCGAGGTGGCCAATATCAGCCCCGAGCCGCACCAGCCCTATGTCGGTGAGAACGCCTTCGCGCACAAGGGAGGTCTGCATGTGAGCGCGGCGCTCCGCGACGCCCGCACCTTCGAGCATGTGGATCCGGCGCTCGTCGGCAACCGGCAACGAATATTAGTGAGCGAGCTGGCGGGCCGGGCAACGGTGCTCAAAAAGGCCGCCGAGATGGGCATCGATCTGGCCGGCGACGCGCACAAGGAAACTTTGAACCGGCTCCTGAAACAGCTGAAGGAAAAGGAGCATGCGGGCTACCATTACGAAGTCGCCGATGCCTCCTTTGAACTTTTCCTGCGGCGGGAGCTGGGGATGCATCAGCCCAGCATCGAGCTGGACAACTTCCGCGTGATCGTCCAGAAGCGCAAGAGCGCGGTCATCAGCGAGGCCAAGATCGTCCTGAAGACCCAGGGCGCCGGTGAACTGCCGATCGCGTTCGCGGAAGGCAATGGCCCCGTGAACGCGCTGGATATCGCGCTCAGGAAGCTGCTGCCGGAGCGGTTTCCGCATCTGGTCGATGTCCTTTCCCAGATACATCTGGTCAACTACAAGGTGCGGATACTTAATGAACACAAGGGTACGGGAGCGGTTACCCGTGTACTTCTGGATTCCAGCAATGGGCATGACAACTGGGGCACGATCGGTGTTTCGGAAAACATTATCGAAGCCAGCTGGGAGGCGCTCGTTGACAGCATCGAATTCGGCCTGCTCAAAGGCCGGCCCCATCGCGGCGCCTGAGCGGGCGGCCTGAACCCGATTGGCCAGGCTGGAGTTCACACACCCCGGAAAGATCATCGCCGTCGGCCTCAACTACCGTTCGCATGCAGCTGAGCTGGGCATGCCGGTGCCGGAAGAGCCGGTGCTGTTCATGAAGCCACCTTCAGCGCTGATCAGCCATGGCGATTACATCGTGCTCCCGGCGCAGTCCGGGCAGGTCGATTATGAAGCCGAGCTGGCGGTCGTTATCGGCGCCACTGTCCGGGACATCCCCTTTGAGGAAGCCGCCCGGGCGGTGCTGGGTTATACGTGCGCCAACGACGTCACCGCCCGCGACCTGCAGCGCCGGGACGGCCAGTGGACCCGCTCGAAGAGCTTCGACAGCTTCTGCCCGCTGGCGCCGTGGGTGGAAACGGAGGCGCCGGACCCGGGCGCGAAGGTAGAGCTGCTTCTCAACGGTGATGTACGCCAGAGCGCTCCTGTATCTGACATGATCTTTTCTCCCCTGGAGCTGGTCGCTTTCATCGCGGGCATCATGACCCTGGAGCGCGGCGACGTGATACTCACGGGAACTCCGCCAGGGGTCGGGCCCATGGGGACCGGCGATATCGTCACGGTTCGCATCGACGGTGTCGGCGAGCTGACCAATCCGGTGACCGCCGCGATGTGATAATTGTATTAGCGTCCCTGATGCGGAGGGTTGCATCATAGGCCTCTCAGGAACTGGAGGTCTCCCCAATCCCAGACTCTGTGCCTTCCTTCCGGAAGGGAGATATTCTGCGGGTTTCCATTCCATTGCCACGTGTCCATGGCTGTCGCCCCCCGGAAATTCACGAAGAAGCTGAAAGCGATGAGACTAAAGGTCATGGCTGCCAGCGCCATCTTTTTTCCTCCTGTCGATTCCGAGAGCCCGGCCATAAAGGGAATCATGAAATAGATGTAATAGGGGAGCAGATCCGAGAAGAATCTCGGCCCGAAAGCCCATCCACCAAGCCAGTCATTGTGGGACGAGATAACAATCCAGTGGGTGATGATGATTGCCAGGAGGCAATAATCCAGTTTGGCCAGTTGCCTGTTTTTCATTTTGAGGTAGACCCCCGCTGCTGTTAACAGGATGACCGGGGAAAAAATCAAAATGCCCCTGCCGGGGCTGATGATGGTGCCCGCTAGCGCCTGGGAAATATCATCGTTGGTAAAAAGCCTGGAGAGCTTGTAATACGGTGACAATAACGAACCATAAATATGAATGTTGTACAAAAATAAGGGAATGGCGATCGGCAGGGCCCAGAGGGCGTAACGCAGTAAATACTGCCTGTATGCGAGCAGGACAAAGAGGGACAGGAAGATAATCGATACGCTGTTTGTGGGCCGCACGACGTAGGAAAAAGCCAGGGGTATGCTGGCATACTGGATCAATTTTGGCCTGTCCCGGGCCAGGATTATCAGATACAGGGCTATCGACAACATCAGTATTGTGGGGCCGTGTTGCCAGAGTGCGCGGCTGGCCGTGGACCAGGCGGAAGTGCAATAGGCGAATATGAAGGTGAGCAGCAGCGAATATATTCTTTTCCCCAGAAGTTTTTCGGCAATTAAAAAGATGATCACTGACGATAATGCGATGAATGAGGAGGCGATTCTTTTCTCGGTGGTCATGGCCGCGCTAAAATCTTCCTTAAAACGGTCCGTAAATCCGGGAACTATTTTGTCAGCGGTAAAAACAAAAGGCACCGCCATGAAAGACGGGCCCATGGGGAAGAAATTATACGTATGGCCGCCAGCTCTCCTGACGCCCATGCCTTTGACACGGTTGACAAGAATTTGATATTCGTCTATATCGGTGTTGCCTTCCTTAACGATGCTGATGGCAGTATAAGTCGACCACATAGAATCGCCCAATTCCGAAATCGGGCTCAGGGCGTGAGTGATATAAACAATCAGAAAGATAAACGCGGGGATTACGATCGAGCTGCCAGGCTGCTTGTTTTTGGCCGCGGGCTCGGGCAATTCGCTGTTGTTCTGGTTCATAGTGCACTTCTCCGAAAGGGGAATAAAGGGCGAATAATACTACCACGCAACAGCGGCTGATTTCGGGTCAAGGATTGGCCGACACTTTGTCGAATTATGAGTGGACAAGGGTGGAGACCCTCAGCGGCCCCTTGAGGGCTGCCAACGGCGGGCTAAAGGAGGAGTTATGCAGTTTAAAGGAGGCATGGTAAACGGCACGCTGGCCGTGGTCTATGGAGCGGCCAGCAATGTGTGCCTGCTGCTGACCATGAATCAGCATGACGCCATGAAGATGACCTGTTACGTGCTGGGGGCGTTGGGCGTGCTGCTGGCCATCTACTGGCTGGCGACCAGCGAGGTCATGGGCATACCCATCATCCTGGTCGGCGTTGTCCATATCGGACTGGCGGCGCGTGCGGAGCATGTCGGCATGCAGATCGGGTGCACCGGCTTGTCGGTGGTCGCCTTCGTGATCGGGATGATGATGCTGTCGACGCTCAGGAAGCCCGAACTGATGTAGACTCAGGGACAGGCCGGGAAACCGTCTGTTGCTAATGGGGATTAAATGTGTTATTCACGGGCGTTGCCTTAACAGGTGACGCCTGTGGTGTTGAAGTAGGGTAGCGGCCTTTGTAGAATCAAGGACCGTGAGGTTAAGGGAGAACTTGTGAGCAAGTCAGCCGCCAGAACATCCGGCGACCCGCCGGCATCCCCGCCGGCAGGGTTTGTACACCTGCACGTCCACAGCGAATACTCCGTCCTCGATGGCGCCTGCCGGGTGGTCCCGATGCTGGACCGCTGCCAGGAGCTGGGCATGCAGGCGGTGGCAATCACGGACCACGGTGTTCTCTCCGGCGCGGTGGAATTCTACCGGGAGGCCACCAAGCGGGGCATCAAGCCGATCATCGGTTTCGAGGCTTATGTCGTCGATGACCTGACGGTAAAAAAAGAGATGCGCTGGGACCACCTGACCTTGCTGGCGGAAAACGACATCGGCTATCAGAATCTGGTACGGATCTCCTCGCGCGGCTTCCTGGAAGGTTTTTACTACAAGCCCCGGGTGGACAAGCAGGTGCTGCGTCAGCATTCCGAGGGCATCATCGCCCTGACCGGCTGTCTCAGCGGCCGCCTTGCCAAACTGCTGCTGAGCGGAGACAAGCAGGGGGCGATCGCAGAAGTCCGTGATTTGCAGGATATTTTTGGCGACGGTAACGTGTTTGTCGAGATTCAGAATCAGAGCTTGCCGGAGCAGACCGGTAGCGACGGCGGCGAGGGCGGGCCGAGCGGCATCAACCGGCTGGTAGCCGAGGTCGCGGCCGCGACCGGCCGGCCGCTGGTGGCCACCAACGATGTTCATTATCTGCGCAAAGAAGATTTTTCCGCCCATGAAGCTTTGCTGTGCGTACAGACCGGCAGTACTCTGGCGGATAAAGGGATGTCACTTCCCACCCAGGAGTTCTATTTCAAGGGAACCGATGAGATGGCCGCCGCTTTCGCGGATCAGCCGCAGGCGCTGGAGACGACCCTGAAGATCGCCGAGCGCTGCAATGTGACGATGGAATTCGGGAAGCTGCTGATCCCGAGTTTCGCCACGGCGGACGGCTCCGATGAGAACAGCTACTTGCGGTGCCTCTGCGAGGAGGGCATGCAGCGGCGTTATGCCGGCGATGAACCCAGCGAGGCCAGGGACCGCCTGGAGTTCGAGCTGGCGACGATCTCGGAGATGGGTTTCGCCTCGTACTTCCTGATTGTCTGGGATTTTGTCAAGTACGCCCGCGACAATGAAATCGCCGTGGGGCCGGGCCGCGGTTCCGCGGCGGGTAGCCTCGTTTCCTACTGCCTCGGCATCACCGACATCGATCCTCTCAAGTACGACCTGCTGTTCGAGCGATTCCTGAACCCGGACCGCAAGAGCATGCCCGATATCGACATCGATTTCTCTCCGGTGGACCGGGAGAGGGTGCTGGCCTATGTCGCGGAGCAGTATGGCCGGGAGAACGTCGCCCAGATCATCACCTTTGGCACTATTGCGGCGCGCGCTTCGATCAAGGACGCCGGCCGCGTGATGGGAGAACCGTTCGGCGAGGTCGACAAGATCGCGAAGCTGATCCCCGAGATCCCGGGCATCACGCTGGAGGACTGTCTGAAGCCGGGGCACGAGCTGAGGCTGGCCTATGACACTGACATCAGGGCCAAGAAGATCATCGATCTGGCGCGTCCGCTCGAAGGCATCATCCGGCAGGATTCGATCCACGCCGCCGGCGTCGTCATCTCCGACCGCCCGCTCACCGATCACGTGCCGCTGCAGCGCAAGGGCGACGACTCCGAGGTCGTGACCCAGTTCACCATGAACCATATCGAGGCGCTGGGCCTGCTCAAGATGGACTTCCTGGGCCTGAGAAATCTCGATATCCTCAAAGCGGCGGTTCGCCTCATCCGTGACAGCCGCGACATCCAGATCGACCTGTCCACCCTGCCGCTGGACGACGACAAGACCTACGCCATGCTGCGCCAAGGGCAGAGCGACGGCGTCTTCCAGCTGGAGAGCTCCGGCATGAAGGAGTCGCTCCGGGATGTCGGCCCCACCTGCTTCGAGGACATCATCGCCATGGTCGCGCTGTACCGGCCTGGCCCGATGGAATACATCCCGGTCTATGCCCGCAACAAGCGGCAACCGGAGAAGATCGAATACCTGGATCCGCGCCTGGTAGAGATCCTGAAGCCGACCAACGGCGTGGCCATCTACCAGGAACAGCTGATGGAGATTGCTAAGAAGGTCGGCGGGCTGTCGCCGGGAGAAGCGGACGATCTGCGCAAATCCATCGGCAAGAAGAACCGCGAGCTGCTGGCTACCCTCAAGCATAAATTTGTCGACGGCTGCAAGCAGAACCAGGTACAGGCCAGCACCATCAATGAGCTGTGGAAGCTGATGGAAAAAGCCGCCGGTTACTCGTTCAACAAGTCACATGCCGCTGCCTATGCGATGATCGCCTATCAGACGGCCTGGATGAAAGCCAACTATCCGGTCGAGTACATGGCCGCCACGATCTCCAGCGTCATGTCCACCAAGGACAAGGTGCCGTTTTACGTCGATGTCTGCTCCAAGATGGGCATCGAAGTCCTGCCGCCGGACATCAATGAGAGCGGCAAGGACTTCCGGGTGGTCGAGGACCGCATCCGGTTCGGTCTCACCGCGGTCAAAGGCGTGGGGGCCAAGGTGATCAGCTCGATCGTCGGAGCCCGGGAAGAGGACGGGCCTTTCGCGTCTGTCTTTGATTTCTGCCGGCGGGTCGACTCCACCCAACTGAACAAGAAGGCCCTCGAAGGCCTGATCAAATGCGGCGCTCTCGATTCGACGGGCGCCAGCCGCAAGGGGATGCTGGAAGTGATGGAAGGCGCTCTGGTGATGGGCTCGCAAAGTCAGCGTGACAGCCAGTCGGGGCAGGCCTCGATCTTTGACCTGGGTGCCGGCGAGGAATCGCATGAAACAATCGACCCCGAGATCCCGGCAGGAGAGTTCACCACAGAAGAACTTTCCCGTCTCGAAAGGGAAACCCTGGGGATCTTTGTCTCCAGCCATCCGCTGATCGGCCTGGAAGCGGAGCTGGCCAGTTACAACGCGAAAAGCATCTCGGCGCTCCAGGATGTGCCCGACCGGTCGACCGCTACGGTCATCGGCCTGGTGGCCAAGGTAAAACGGCTGACCACCAAAAAGGGCGATCCGATGGCCTTCGTCAATCTGGAAGACCTCGGTGGCAGCACTGAAGTGGTCGTCTTCACAGACCTCTACACCAAATGCAGCAAGCTCCTGAGTGAAGACCAGTTGATCGTGGTCAAGGGGCGCATCGATCGCAAGGGCGTCGACGACGACGGCGGCGCCGAGGTCAAGATCGTGGCGTCTGAGATCGAGGCCCTGGTCCGGGCGCAGGCAGGCGAAGGCGACTCCGGCTCCTCTGGAAATCATGTCGTCCAGCTTGATCTGGACCTGGGCGAGATCGAGTGCAAACCGGAACTGCTGGGAGACATGAAGGAGATCTGTCAGAGCTATCCGGGAGGCGTGCCGGTGATCCTGCACATGGCTACCGCAGATGGCGTGCGGAAATTCAGGCTGGGCCGTGAGCTCGACGTCAAGCCCCATCCGGAGTTCGTTTCACGGATGCGAGGTCTGTTTGGCGATAGGCGTGTCAATGTGATAGCTTCTCAACTTACCAGCTAGCCCGGCTTTAAGGGCGGATCTGCCAAGCGAAAACGAGGAGAGCCTCTTGCCGAGCCCGAAGGAAGCGCTCGATGAACTGATGGAGATGTCCTCCAGCATCCGGCACGCGGTACTGGCACGCGGCGACGATCAGGTGATGGCCAGCACGCTGGCAAATCCTGAGTCGGAAAAAAACCTGGTGCGGCAGGCGCGGACCATGATCGACTCGGCCCGGCAGTCGTCCCAGGAAATGGGCCGGCCGGCCCTCACCCAGATTTTTGTGGAAGCTGGCTCCGGCTGCGTGTTCGTCGCCATGGGAGAGAAGGATACCTGGCTGGCGGCCACTACCGGCACCGACCCGACGATCGGCCTGGTACTTTACGATGTGAACACCGCGCTGAAGACTGCCCTCGAGGGCGAGTCAGCCAGCGGATCAAAATAAGGGGCGAGAGATGGCAAAAGGCAAAGTCGGACGATTTTTTTTCGGAGCGCTGCTCTCAGCAGCATCGATGGTGGGGCTTACCTATCTGCTGCGCCGCGTCCGCCATCAGTCCCGGGTGGAGCTATATTACGATGATGGCTCCATGCTGGCCATCAATAACGCCAGTTCCGAACTTTCCACCAGGCTCACCGCTATTGCCGACGATCTGCTGAAGTCGACTCCGTAGCCAGGTCCATCCGCTTAAGCACCGTCTGGGATAATTCACGCGCCCGGGCGTTCCAACTTTCCCCAGTCGATTCAGCATCCGGCTGCTGATATCTCACGACTTCCACCATTCCCGATAAATCTTCAAATTCGTGGGCTCCCAGGAAGCGTGAGGCCCTGGCTGCAAATTGTCTTAAGGTCTCATCTGGCCGGCGCCAGATTCCTTGCTGGTAGAGTCTGGTGACGACGCCGAAATACTCCTTCAATGTGCCTTGCGAAAGATAATCATCCGCCAGGGTAGCCGCGACCTGCCGCTGCAGCCGCCTCTTTCTGGTCAGGGCCCGGAAAGTTTTTTTAAGCAGGAAGGCCAGGGCGGTGAAGCCCAGTCCCAGCGCCGCCATCAAGAGGAGGGGCAGATCCTTGACCGCCCCCATGACCGCTCCAGCTGAACCGCCCACCGAACCCAGCACGCGGCCCACGGGACCACTGCCCAGAACGTCTCCCAGATAGGAGAACAGAGATCCGGCGATCCAGGAGCTGCGCTGCTCGTCTCCGGGCGACGGAGTCTCGAATCCTGGCGTGGGATCGAAGCTGACCCATCCCATGGAGCCGAAATACACTTCTACCCAGGCGTGCGCATCGCTCTGTTTGACCTCCCACAGACCCGTAAAGGGGTTGTAGCTGCCGCCGGCATAGCCGGTGACTACCCTGGCTGGAATGCCGAGGCTTCTGGCCATGACTGTCATGGCCGAGGCAAAATGTTCACAGTAGCCAGCCTTTTCCTCAAACAGGAAGTAAGCCACCGAATCACTGCCGCTGGTCTGCGGCGCGATTCCCAGGTCATAGCGGTAGTTATCTTTCAGGTAGCGCTCAAGGGCCACCACCTGATCGTAGCGATTCGCGTAGTCGCGCGTGACTTCAGTCGCCAAACTTTTAACCCGCGCCAGATCGTCGTTCCAGGGAAGCGTCAAAAAATCTCCCGCGGGCTCGGGGTCGTTTTGCCGCGGGTATTTCCGCAAGGTTTCCGGAAAATAAGTCGGCTGTTCCGTGACTACTGAATAGACGCTTCCCTCTGTCAGCTGATAAGGGCTGCGCAGGCTGGCAAAGCTGTCGATCTTGATGCGGTCAGCTGGGAAGTAGAGCGAGACCGGTCTCCAGCTGGCAAAGATGATGTTGGGCAAGTCGGCTTCGATATAGAAACTCTCAACCTGGGAACGGGACCGGAAGAAGGCGTAGTCCGGCAGGTTCAGGTCCATCGGCTGCGTATCTGACTGGACCTCCACGGTTCGGTCATCGCCGATCTCCCACCCCATGCCGTTGTACACGTCGAAAACCAGGCCGCGGTAATAGTTGTAATCGTCAGACCGCACCTTCATGACGATGTCATCACTCAGATTGCCCCGCGAACGCAGATCCATGTACTGGTTGAAGCCGTAGTAAGAGTCGGGATTGTACTGGGGCGGGCCGACGAAGGGATTTCCCTCATTGCTATAACCGGGATTGGCCACACCTCCCGAAAAGTCACCGAAGATCCGGTGCAGATCGGAGATCGGCAGCGAATGCAGACGGGCCTGGGTGCCCTGGGGAAGCAGCAGGAATATCGGGATGGCCGCGGCTAGCCCGGCCATCCAGACGACCGCGCCAAAGACCACCATGCTCCTGGTCCGGGCAGGCAGGGACAGAACCGCCCGCGCCGATTGTTCGGAAAGATTGAAATAAACCAGACTGACCGCGGCAGCGGCACTGAACAGGGCGAGGCCGGCCAGATACATCATGCCCGTAGCCAGGACCGCTCCGGCGGCGATCAGCGTCAGACCGCTGCCGAGGGAGAATTTGAGGTCCCGGCGGGCGGGCACATCGAATGAATGCAACACCTGCAACCACAGGAAGAGTTTGATCAGGGGCAGCCTTGTGTCATAAAGGCTGCCGACCAGCTCTCGCATGAAGAAGATGGTCGCGGCGATCACCAGCAGGGACAAGATAAATTTTAGGCCGAGATTGCGCAGGCGCCGCCGGCGCCAGCTGACATAGAAGCCCGCGACCGTAAGAGCCGGCACCAGTATCACATTGATAGTGCTGTAATAGCCCATCGCCAGAATCGTGATCTCGGCAATGACGATGCTGGCCAGTACGCTGGCACGCAGGGCGCGGCTGTCCTCCGGGATCCTTTGAGGATTGATGCGCGCGTAGTGCTTTACAAATCGGTCAAACATCTGACTACCTGATCGGGAGCATCGATGAGCACGCAGCGTCCTCCCTGGGCATCGATCTCATCTGCGAGGCGTCCCAGGGCGTTGTCTTCCATCATCAGGGATCGTTTATGCCGGTCAGTTTCCTGAGCCCGCCAATCGAGCATCACGATCACTGAATGGGGATAGACGTTGAGAAACTCAGAGCTGGCGAGATCCGCATATGCCACATGAGAAGCCATGATCAAAACCGGTGTGGCGCTGGGCCAGGGAAGCTGTGCGGCGCTGAGCCCGAGTGGTTGCGGCCGGTCAGCCTGAACCCCCGACAGCCAGAGCAGAGCCTCACGAGACTCGTTGCTCATGCCGTGGACGGCAGCGTCCTCCCATGAGGAGCCGATCGCGAAGCGGCGGTTGTGCATCGACTCGCGGTTGATCAAAGAGGCGGCGATGGATACAGCTGTTTCGAAACTGCTACCTTCGCCGGCGCCGAAGTCGGCGTCACGCCAATTGTCCACCAGTACGACCGGATTGATGGCCACCTGGTGCGCGTATTCCACTACGGCCAGGCTGCCGGTGCGCGCCGTGGTGCGCCAGTGGATGGAACGGGGGCTGTCCTCGGGGTGGTAATCGCGCACGCCCAGGTAATCGCCTCCGGGCTTCCGGGTGGGGACGCTGCTGGCCAGCATATAACCGGCGCTGCCCTGCCCGGCGGCCCAGTCGCTGCCTAGAAAAAAACTGCGGGGGAAGACCACCAGGGGGCGCTCCGCTGTCCGGCGCCGCTTACTCGAGGCGATCCCGAATGGGGCGCTGCTCGATATCTTCACCGCTGCGCCCGGATAGACGCCGCGCCTGACGCCTGAGAATTGCAGACACGCCTGCTGCTGGTGGCGGCCGCTTAAGTCAGGAGCGAGGATACTCGAACGCGAGCCGGCAAACACCAGGTCGACCTTTATCAGAAAGCGGGGCAGCCAGGAGCGGTTGGTAATGGTGACGTCCGCGAGGAGGCAGCCGCCCTGAATAGCTTCAGCGCTGGACGAGAGCTGCACATCGAGGTTACGGGTGTTGAAACGGGCAAGGGCCAGGGAAGCAACGGGCACCGCGAGCACAAAAGCGGAAAGGATATAAAGCCAGCCGGAACCGACATTCCAGGCAATGAAATATAGGGCGGCGGCGGCTAAGAGCCAGAAGATGGTTTTACGGGTCGGCATGGGCAGGTGGCACCGGGCGCCCGGTATCAGACAGGTACGCGGCGCGACGAGATGATGCCGGCGATCACTGCGGCGGCGTCGCCGTCCCTGTGAGAAGGTCCCTGTCTGAGCAGGATGCGGTGAGCCAGCACGGGTCCAGCAGCGCGCTGCACATCATCGGGAGTGACATATGAGCGGCCCTCGGCAAAGGCGATCCCCTGGCAGGTATGGACCAGAGCCAGGCTGGCGCGCGGCGAGGCGCCGATGTTGACGGCGTCGTGGTTGCGGGTAGCCTCCACGATATCCAGTGCATAGGCGAGCACGTTATCGGCGACTCCCACATTACGGACTGTCTCCTGTAACTGGGTGATGGTCTGGGCCTCGATGACGGGCTCGAGATTATCCAACGGATGCGCCGCCAGCTGGTCTCGCACCATACGCTGTTCGCTCACACGGTCAGGCAGGCCGACTGACAGCGACACCAGGAAGCGGTCCTTTTGCCCTTCTGGCAGAGGGAAGGTGCCATGCAGCTCATGGGGGTTCTGGGTCGCGATGACAAAGAACGGCTCCAGCAGCGGATGGGAACTGCGGTCCACCGTGACCTGATGCTCTTCCATTGCCTCCAAAAGCGCTGACTGCGTCCGGGGGCTGGTCCGGTTGATCTCGTCAGCCAGCACAATATTGGCGAAGATGGGGCCGGGTGACCAGTAAAACCGCTCGTCCTTAGGGGAGTAAACGGTGCTGCCGGTGATATCCGAGGGCAGCAGATCGGGAGTGAACTGGATGCGCGAATAGGTCGTCGAGATCGACTTGGCGATGCTCTTGGCCAGAGTCGTCTTGCCGACGCCAGGGATGTCCTCCAGTAGCACATGACCCCGGCTGATCAACGCCACCAGCACCATGCGCACGACATCCTCCTTGCCGACGATGACCCGGCAGACATTATCGACCAGACCGCTGAATGCTTCACTCAGGCGGAAAAAAGATTCGTCGGCCGGCCCCTGGCTGCGGGCAAGGCTCGAGACAAACGGATTATCTTTCATAAGCGCCCCAAAAGTCTTGATGTGAATCGCGGCGACTGCAGGAAAAAAGCAAAGCGCCACTCTAAAAAATGTATCGGACCGGCCTGCCTGAAATTGAGGTAAATGCAGCCCCGCAAGTGACTGAATAACGGCATTTGCCCCGAAATCTTTATGGCCCGGGTGGTATAAGATAGGCGGCGCTGGGGAAGAATGCCTCAAACGACGGAGGTAAGTTTGGTTATTGAACAGCAACTGGCTGCCAAGGCGTTAGCAGAAGCGCTGAAGCGCGGAGGGGACTTCGCAGAGATTTACGCCGAAAGGCGCCGTAGTGTCAGTGTCAGTCTGGAAGACAGCCGTGTAGAGCGCAGCTCGGCAGGACTGGATTCCGGAGTCTCGATCCGGGTGATCAAAGACCGGAACATCTCATTTGTCTCCACCGACCGGCTTGATGAGGAATCGGTCCTCGAGGCAGCCAGGCTCGCGGGTGACGGTCTGGCGGGGGGCGGCGCCCAGGCAGTCTCTTTATCGCTTGCCAAGAGTGGCTATGCTCACGCCATAGAGATACCGCCGGGATCGGTCGCGACCTCAGAAAAAGCGAAAATGCTGCATGTTGCCGACGAAGCGGCGCGGGCCGCCGGCAGTGAGATCGTGCAGGCTTCGATCACCTACGGTGATGATGTCAGCGAGATGCTGGTCGCCAACTCCCTGGGCACCATGGCGATCGAACACAGAACCCGGGTACGCATTATCGCCCGGGTGGTCGGGCAGCGGGGCTCGGTCATGCAAACCGGTTACGAGAGCGTGGGCGCCCACCAGGGCATGGAAGTGCTGGCGGGCGATACGGCGGCGCACGTGGGGCGCAGCGCCGCGGACAAGGCGCTCGTGATGCTGGACTCCAAACCGGCGCCGAGTGGCAAGATGACGGTAGTGATGCATCGCGGCTTCGGCGGCGTTTTATTTCATGAGGCGCTGGGACATGGCCTGGAAGCTGACACCATTGAAAAGGGAGCCAGCGTATTCGCCGGCCGTATGGGTGAGAAAGTCGCCAACGACATGGTGACGCTGGTCGACGATGGCAGCATCCCGGGGGAGTGGGGTTCGAATGCCTTTGATGATGAAGGTGCGCCGACGCAGCGCACCGTGCTGATTGAAAAAGGGCGTCTGGCCGGTCTGATGTACGACGGCCTCAGGGCCCGTAATGCCGGCGTTGCTTCCACGGGGAACGGCCGGCGCCAGTCATTCCGGCACCATCCGATCCCCCGCATGACTAATACGCTTATCCTTACCGGGCCTAATCAGCGTGATGAGATCATCGCCGCCACGGAGCGCGGGTTTTTTGCCAAGACTCTGTCCGGCGGCCAGGTCGAGACCGCCAGCGGCGATTTTGTTTTCGGGGTGTCGGAGGGCTATCTGATCGAGAACGGGAAGATCACCACGCCGCTCCGGGGAGCGACTCTGATCGGCAACGGGCTGACGGCGCTGACGAACATCGACATGATCGCGGATGATTTCGACATGAACATCGGTCTTTGTGGCAAGGATGGGCAGAGCGTGCCGGTAGGAAGCGGCCAGCCGACCCTGAGAATCCTCAATATGACCGTCGGCGGGACGGAGGTATAGGTATGCTCGATCTGGCTAAAATGGCCCTGGAAAAAGCAATGGCTACCGGGGTCGATCAGGCGGAAGCCTTCGCTCTGATCTCCCGCTCACTCCGGATAAAGGTCTATCAGCAGGAGGTGGAGGAGCTCGCCAGCGCCACCGGCAGCGGTGTCGGCATCAGGGTCCTCCGCAACCGGGCCGTCGGCTACGCTTATACAACTGATCTGAGCGAATCCGGGATCGCGGAAGCTGCCGGTGAAGCATCGGCAAACGCCGGCATCACTGCCGCGGATGAGTTCATGGAGCTGCCGCAGCCGGCAGCGGATGCAGACTTCCCTGAGATGGAACTTTATTCCGCGAAGCTTGCCGCGACGCCGGTGCAGGACAAGATCGTGCTGGCGGCGGAGATCGAGCGCACGGCGCTGGAGCGGGACGAACGGATCGCTCAAGTAGAAGGCGCCACCTATGCCGAAGGCGAGGGAACGGTGGCTATCGCCAACTCTCTGGGGCTGGGACGGCAATACCGGGAGACCAGCTGCTATGCCTACGCCCAGGCGATCGCCGAGCAGGAGGGGCAGATGCAGCTGGGGATGTCATTTACTACGGGAAGAGAATCAGGTCAACTTGACGGAGTCGGTGTCGGCCGGGAAGCGGCCGACCGGGCGGTGGCGCTTTTGGGCGCTGAGCAGTGTGAGTCGCTCACCTGCCCCGTGGTGATGGATCCGTTTGTGACCGCTAGTCTCATCGGTGTGATCGGTTCCGCGCTCACCGGTGAGGCCGTTCAGAAACAGCGCTCGATGTTCGCCGGCAAGGAGCAGCAACTGGTGGCGGGCACGGTCTTCAATCTGGTGGATGATGGCATGCACCCGGATGGCCTGGCCAGCGCGCCCTTTGATGGCGAAGGGGTTCCTTCCCGGCAGACAAAGCTGATAGATGGCGGTGTTTTGCAGGGATATTTGTATGACACGTATACGGGCCGGAAGGAAGGGAGGCCCTCCACGGGAAACGGTGTCAGGGGCTCCTACCGGACTATGCCTCATGTGGGCGCCACCAACCTCAGGCTGACCGGCGGCGACCGGCCGCTGGCACAGATGATCGCCGGCGTTGACCTCGGTTTTTACGTCATGGAGGTCAGCGGCATCCACTCCGGAGCCAATGCCGTCTCCGGTGATTTTTCCGTGGGGGCGGCGGGCAGGTTGATAAGGGGTGGTGAATTGGCAGAGTCAGTAAGGGAGGTGACAATCGCCGGAAACTTAAGCACGATCCTGGCATCGATCGTGGCGGTCGGCAACGACAACCGCTGGGTGCCTTTTGGAGGAAGCATCCACGCTCCCTCGCTGCTCATCGGGGAAATGACGGTGAGCGGTAAATAGCCTTGACATCGCTGGCGGTTGAGGCTCCGGGCTATGGTAAAATAGGCCCGTATTCGCCTTGTATTAGGGAATTCCATCTGATAGGGTGGCACCGCCAGCTTCTGAAAACGCAAAGACCAGGAGGTATGGACGTGGGAAAATCCGAGTTTGTTAGCGCTGTCGCAGACAAGGCCGGGCTCAACAAGACCCAGGCCGCTGCTGCCGTTGACGCTTTCATCGACGTGGTGACGGATTCACTAAAAAGTGGCGAAGAGGTACAGTTCACCGGTTTCGGCAAGTTCACTGTACAGAATCGCGCCGCCCGTGAGGGCATCAATCCGCAGACGAAACAAAAGATTCAGATCGCTGCCAGCAAGGTGCCAAAGTTCAGCGCCGGCAGCGCCCTCAAAGCCGCCGTCAAGTAACATCCGCGGCGCCGCCGCTACAGACGGCGATTGATAGAAACTGCGCTTTATGGGGCGCGGGCCCGCGGGGCCCGCGCCCCATTCCTTTTCTGGTAGATTCGCCGGCCCGCTCATTCCCTCCCTCTCATTATTTCGTGTTCGTGACACGCGCAAATGGTTTTAAAGCCGTGGTGGCAGGATAAAAGCCCGTAACGGCAAATTTCTTATCATCCGGTTTTCAAAGGAGGGTGGCGCGTGTGACCTTCGGACCGCTGGGATTGGACATGAACGGGAGTACAGCTGGCGCGGTAATGATGGAGTGTCCGGAACGGCCGCATGTTGAAGTGTATGCGCGGCGGGCGCCGCTGTCAGCTCTGGCCACCGTGGAGATACCGCTGCTGGGTCTGATCGGCCTGATCTTCGCGGTGTCTGTGCTGGTGGCCCCCGGGAACCTGATCCGGGGTACCGGCTTCGATCTGCCAGACCTGATCGTCTGTCCCTTCTTCGCCGCGCTGCATGTGCCCTGCCTGCTTTGCGGGCTGACGCGGTCGTTCCTGGCCATGGGCGGGCTGGATGTCCGGCAGGCCTTTATCTTCCATCCACTGGGGCCGGTGCTTTATCTGGGCATGCTCGCGATGGGAACGCTGATGACGTGGTCATTGATCCGGCGGCGGCGCCTGTCTCTGCACCTGAACCGGACGGCCAGGGTGGCCGCCATCCGGTATGGCGTGGCGATCCTGGTGGGGGCGTGGGTGCTGAAGGTCGTGATCTGGCGGCAGACCGGGCTGTTATAAGGCCCTGTGGTCTGCTCTAAAAAATATCTTACAAAGTGTTGATCAAGGGAGGATATGTGGACGGAATGACCATGGACAACAGCACGGCGCTCGAAGCAACCATGCGCCAGCGCGTCGCCACCGACTGGCAGACAGCTTTCTGGCCGGCCTTTCTGTTAGGGATCGTCACCTGCGGCATTTACTGGTTCTTCATCCTTTACAAGCTCATGGACCGCCGCCTGCAGCATTTCGAGCGCATGATCTCCTTCCGTTATTACCTGATTCAGTTGATCCGGGAGAAGGCGGCAGCGGCCGGCAAGACGGATGAACTCGCCGCGGACATCCAGCAACTGGAAGGGATCCATCTGGAAGCCAGCAACCGGGACCGGGCTGGCGAGAAGTCACCGGTCTTGTGGCTGGTCTTGAGCATTGTCGTCGGTGTGGTCATGTATTACGTCTATTATTTCCTCAATGACGACTTCCGGGCGCATGAGAGTAACGAGCACATGTTCATGCTCAAGGCGAGTGAGGCGATGCAGAAGCTGGGCATGACCGAGCAGCCGATAGTCACGAATCTGATGGTGCCGGAGCGCAACTTCGTCACATTCATCATCCTGACGCTGATCACCTGCGGCATCTATGGCATCTACTGGTGGTACACGCTGATTATTGACGGCAATAACCATTTCGATCATCACGCCCTGTGGGAAAGCCAGGTCTACGCCATCACCAGCCAGGGATAGGCACGGCGGCGCGGTGCTAATGACAAGGAGAGCTTAAATGAACGATGAGACACCGGGAAACGAGACACCGGGCGTGCCGGAAGCAGAGACGCCGGCCGGTCAGGGCCAGCAAGCTCCCATTCCCGGTTCCCCTGAGGAAAGAGGGATGCCTCCGGCGGGACCGCCGATGCCAGGCGCCCCGATGCCGGGAATGCCCATGCGTGGCGCCCCGTTGCCTGGGGCTCAGATGCCGGGCGCGCCCATGCCCGGAGGTCCTTTGCCTGGAGCGCCTTTGCCAGGCGCCCCCGGATACCAGATGCCCGGAGCACCATACCCCGAAAAGGCGAGCGGCATGGCCCTCGCCTCGATGATTCTGTCAGTTGTGGGCCTCTTCTGCGGTGTCACCGCGATCGTGGGCATCATCCTGGGCGCCATCGAACTTGGGCGCATCAAACGGGGCGAGTCATCGGCGAAGGGAAAGAGCCTGGCCACCGCGGGTGTCATCATCGGCGCCATCGTCATCGGGCTTTCCCTCATATTCACGATCATCGCCATCGCCACCGGCGGGTTTTCCTTCGAGGTCCAGTCTTCCCCTTGAAAAAGCGGGCGATAGCGGCGGCGGTCCGTGGATGACTTTGTGATACAATCTCCGACCGTGAGCGATTACTTCCTGAGGACATATCAGCTGGCGCCGTCGATCCTGTCGGCCGACTTTTCGCGGCTCGGCGAGCATATCCGGCAGGTGATGGATGCCGGCGTGCGCGTCATTCATGTCGATGTGATGGACGGCCATTTCGTGCCCAACATCACCATCGGGCCGGTCGTCGTCAGCGGTATCGCCCAGCAGGTGCACGAAGCGGGCGGCATACTCGACGTGCATCTGATGATCGAGAATCCCGAGCGCTATGTGGACGATTTCGCCAGGGCCGGGTCCGACTGGATCTGCATCCACGCTGAGGCGGCCACCCACCTGAACATGACCCTGTCGCAGATCCGCGCCGCGGGTTGCAAGGCGGGCGTCTCCCTGAATCCCGCGACACCGCTGGTCACCCTGCAGGAGGTCACCAAAGATATCGATTTCGCGCTGATGATGACGGTCAACCCCGGATTCAGCGGCCAGCAGTTCATCGCTTCGGTACTGCCGAAGATCAAGCGGGCGCGGCAGCTGCTGCCCCCGGAAGTGGCTATCGAGGTGGACGGGGGTGTGGCGCCCGACACCATCGAAGCGGTGCTGGACTCAGGCGCCAACCTGCTCGTAGCCGGCTCGGCGGTCTTCGGCGCCCCCGATCCCGCACAGGCGGCTCAGGGTCTGATGGCCTCCATGGCCCGGCGCGGCGCCGGTTAGCATCCTGCGTGACTTTTCTGCTATCATTTTTTCGTACAAATGAATAGACATAAACATCAGTAATATCTTCGGGGCGGGGTGAAACTCCCCACCGGCGGTGATAGTCCGCGACCCTCGCTAAGAGGCTGACCAGGTGCAATCCCTGGGCCGACAGTTAAAGTCTGGATGGAAGAAGATATGACTTCAGGACGTTATGCCCTGGGTATTACTGTACCCAGGGCTTTTTTTATGGTTACAGGACTAGACATCAGTTACATGCAAAGGGCGCTCAACCTGGCCGAGCTGGCCAGGGGGAAGACCAGCCCCAACCCGATCGTGGGCGCCGTGATCGTCCGTGGTGATGATGTCATCGGCGAGGGCTACCACGAGCGGGCCGGCGCAGACCATGCGGAAGTCGCGGCTATCAGGGCCGCGGGCGGCGACGTGCGCGGCGCCTCTGTCTATGTGACCCTGGAGCCTTGCTGCCACACCGGGCGCACCGGTCCCTGCTCGCGGGCGCTCATCGATGCCGGAGTGGCCAAAGTCTATATTGCATCGCTGGATCCGTCGGAGAAGGTTGACGGCAAGGGGCTGCAGGAATTGATGGACGCGGGCATCGAGGTAGAGCTGCTGGGCGGTACGGTAGCTGCCCGCGCCCGCACTCAGAATGAAGCTTTCCGTAAGCACGCCGTCACCGGCCTGCCTTTTGTGATCTTTAAAAGCGCCATGAGCCTGGATGGCAAGATCGCCACCAACACCGGTGATTCCAAGTGGATATCCGGTGAAGACAGCCGGGCGCTGGTGCACAGCCTGAGGGGCGAAGTGGATGCTATCGCCGTCGGCAGCGGCACCGCGCTGATCGATGATCCGCTCCTGACCTGCCGTCTGCCTGGCGCCGACCGGCAGCCGCTCCGGGTCGTATTTGATTCCAAAGCGGGACTTTCCCTGGAGAGTCAGCTGGTCAGGACGGCGGCAGAGGTGCCGACACTGGTCTTTGTGACAGAAAGCGCCCCCCCGGAAAAGGTGGAGGCGCTGCGGGCGGCTGGAGTCGAGGTGACCGCCGTAGGCACGCTCGACGGCCAGGTCGATACCGGCGAGGCGCTCCGGCGCCTGGGGTCGATGGAACGGCCGGTGCTGAGCCTGCTGCTGGAGGGCGGCCCGACGCTGGCGGCATCATTTGTGGAAACGGGCACCATCGACAAGGTCATGGTGTTTATCGCTCCCAAACTCATCGGCGGGCGAAGCGCCCGGACACCGGTGGAGGGCGAGGGATTCCAGATGGTCGGTGACGCGATGAGACTGTTCCGCATGACCCATGAGTCGATCGGGGAGGACGTCCTCGTGACGGCTTACACCAATGAGGAAGAATGGTAAACCGGTCGCAGGCCGGCGGGTAAGCCGCGTGCGGCGCGAATATCAGGAGTACGGATGTTCACAGGCATAGTAGAAGAAATGGGAAAACTGGCGAGTCTGCAGATGGGGGCGGAAAGCGCCATCATCACGATCGAGGCCGACAAGGTGCTCGAAAACACGCAGTTGGGCGACTCCATCGCCGTCAATGGCGTCTGCCTGACCGCACGCGATTTCGGCAAGGGCACTTTTTCGGCGGACGTGATGCCGGAGACGCTGCGCAAGACGAATCTGGGTAACCTGAATAGGGGCAGCGCCGTGAATCTGGAGCGGGCGCTGACGCTGTCGGCGCGGCTGGGCGGCCATCTGATGCTGGGGCATGTGGACGCCACCGGCAAGGTGATCTCCATCAAGCCGGAGGGCAACGCCGTTTTTTACACGATCCAGGCACCGCCGGAGATCCAGAAATATCTGCTGGCCCAGGGCTCCGTGGGCGTGGATGGCATCAGCCTCACGGTGGCGCGGCTGGAAGCCGACAGATTCAGCGTGTCATTGATCCCGCATACGGTGAAAGTGACGACGCTGGGCCAGAACGGCGTCGGCTACCAGGTCAATCTCGAAGCCGATGTTCTCGGCAAGTACGTAGCGAAGATCATGGCGGGCAGCCTCCCCGGCGGGCAGGGCGAGGGCGGTTTGACGCTGGAGAAGCTGTCCGAGGGAGGTTTCCTATAGTCCCATCTCACATCGTTTGATCGCGGCGTCGCCGCGTTTTTGCAAGTTATATGGCAATGAGTCAATAAGGGGTAGAAACCAATGACAAACGAAGAACAGGCAACACCAGAGGAAAAGAAAGATTCAGCATTCAGCACCATCGAGGAGGCGATCGAGGACATCCGCGCCGGCAAGATGGTGGTCGTTTGCGACGACGAAGACCGGGAGAACGAGGGCGATCTGACCCTGGCGGCGCAGTTTGCCACGCCGGAGGCGATCAACTTCATGGCGATGTACGGCCGCGGCCTCATCTGCCTGGCGATGACGCCGGAGAGGTGCGAGGAGCTCAATCTTCCCCAGATGGTCCAGAATAATGAGGCGACCTTCGGCACCGCCTTCACCGTTTCCATCGAGGCGCGCCACGGCGTCACCACCGGCATCTCCGCGGCCGACCGGGCGCACACTATCCAGGTAGCGATGAATCCCGAGTCGAAGCCGGACGATCTGGTCCAGCCGGGTCACGTCTTCCCGCTCAGGGCCAAGCCGGGCGGCGTCCTGAAGCGCACCGGCCAGACCGAAGCCGCCGTGGATCTGTCGCGGCTGGCAGGCCTGGAGCCGGCCGGCGTCATCTGCGAGATAATGAACGAGGACGGCACCATGTCGCGCGTGCCGGACCTGATTCCCTACTGCAAACAGCACGGTCTCAAGATGGTGACCGTGGCCGATCTGATCAAGTACCGCCGCAAGAGCGAGAAGTTCGTACAGCGGGTCGCCGAAGTCAGGTTGCCGACCAGGTTCGGTGATTTCCGGGCGATCGGTTATGAGAGCCTGCTGGACGGCGAGCAGCATGTCGCGCTGGTCAAGGGCGACATCCAGGGGGCGGAGAATGTGCTGGTGCGGGTACACTCCGAATGCCTCACCGGCGACGTCTTCGGTTCCATGCGCTGTGATTGCGGCGAGCAGCTCTATCATGCGATGCGCATGATCGAGCAGGAAGGCAAGGGCGTGCTGCTTTATCTCTCACAGGAAGGGCGGGGCATCGGCCTGCTTAACAAGCTGCGCGCCTACGAGCTGCAGGATCAGGGACGCGACACAGTCGAAGCCAATGAGGAGCTGGGCTTTCCCGCGGACCTGCGCGATTACGGCATCGGCGCCCAGATCCTGGTGGACCTGGGACTGACCTCCATCCGGCAGCTGACCAACAATCCCAAAAAGATCAAGGGATTGGAAGGATATGGCCTCCAGATCGTGGAAAGAGTGCCAATTGAGATGCCGCCGCAATGTGAGAACGTGGCTTACCTGTCAACGAAGAAATCAAAGCTGGGGCACATCCTGCACCATCAGGATCTCCGCTTCGAGAACAACGAGGAATAGTAAAGGAAAGGATGCGCATGGCTGAAAACTACAAGAGTTACGAAGGCAACCTGGACGCGAAGGGCCTCAAGTTCGGCATCGTCGTCGCCCGTTTCAATGAGTTCATCTCCACCCGCCTCCTGGACGGCGCCATCGACTGCATCGTCCGCCATGGCGCGGCCAGGAACGCCATCGATGTCGCCTGGGTCCCAGGCGCCTTCGAGATCCCGCTGGTGGCGTCCAAGATGGCGGAGAGCGGCAAGTATAACGCCGTCGTCTGCCTGGGCGCGGTAATCCGCGGCGGCACGCCCCACTTCGACTACGTAGCCAGCGAGGTATCGAAGGGCATCGCCAAGATATCGCTTGATACCAAAGTGCCGGTGGCCATGGGCGTGCTGACGACCGACACCATCGAGCAGGCTGTCGAGCGGGCTGGCACCAAAGCTGGCAACAAGGGCTGGCAGGCGGCCTCGGGCGCCATCGAGATGGGCCAACTGCTGAAAGCGATGAAATAGGAAGACTGACTTTCCAGACTGTCTAAGCGGGAAAGCGAAAGGCCCCCGGATGGGGGCCTTTCGCCAATTTGGGGAGGTGTGAAAAAGCCTTACGGTTCCGCGAAGGCCAGATAGCCGGGCACGATCAGATTCACCAGAGGCACGATGAGGAGGATCCCCCACCAGCTGGGAAAGCCGCGCGCTTCGGCGATAGCCATCCACAGGATGATCAGGATGACGATGTTCACGATGGGGATGAAGGACAGGATCACCCACCAGCCAGGTTTCCCGGCGATCAGGCACATCAGGTAGATATTGAGGATCGGGATCCAGGCATACCAGCTATTTTCCTGATTCAACTTGTTGGCAATAGTCATCAGTGAAAATGCAAAATAGGCGTAGATAACCAGGTACAGGATCCACACCGGACCGCCACTGATTGAGAACGACATGGCACTCCTTTCTATTTAGCGGGTTGCTAGCTGACTATCAGTTCGCAATCGGGACCGGTTTACCTTCCTCATTTGACCGGCCGGTGGCAGGCGGGAAACGGGCAGAAGAAACAAAAGTGGGGATTCCCTCTCGCAGTTGTAATATACTAGTTCCCGGCCCAGTCAACTCCACCTCAAAAGGCGAATGGCCAACATAGAATTTCCCGGTAAGAACAGGTCTTCAAAAGCGCTCGTCAAGAAGGGGCTCCGGCTGAACGGGATGCGCCGGTTCATCCAGGCCATCGAGGCTTTCGACAAAGCCATGGCGGCCAATCATGACGAGATCGGCAGCCTGACCGAACGTGCTGCGTCTCTTACGGTAAAGGGGCAGAACGACAAGGCAGTCCGCGTCCAGGACGAGATTCGTGCCCTGGAATACCTGAACGCCAGCATCCTGTTCAACAAGGCCGCCAGCTACATCGGGCTCGGCGATATCGCCGAGGCCATCGATTGCTATGACAACGCGCTCAAAATCGATAGCTGGAACGCCGAGGCCTGGCATGCGCGAGGCACCACTCTCATGCAGGTCGAGCGCTTCGATGACGCCGCCAAGTCCTTTGGCAGAGCTATCGAGTTGAAACCCGAGGACGCTTCTTCCCACTTTTATAAAGGCGTGAGCCTGCACGGCCTGGAGCGTTATGCCGACGCTGTGCGCAGCTATGAGAATGCGCTGATCCAGGACCCTGGTGACGCGGCAGCCTGGTTTAACAAGGGGGTCAGCCTTCACGCTCTTGGTAGTTTCGATGAGGCAGTGGAGAGCTATCAGAAAGCTCTGGAGATCAACGACAAGGACCCCGAAGCTCTGTTCAACAAGGGCATCGCCCTGCAGGAGTTGAGCCGCTTTCAGGAAGCCCTGGACTGCTACGAGATCATCCAGACCTTCCAGCTCTGGGATCCGGCGGTCTGGTTCAACAAGGCTCTTTGCCTCCATCACCTGGAGCGTTTCGATGACGCTCTGATGGCGTTTGACAAGGCGCTGGAGCTCGAACCCGATGATGCCGAGATCGTCTTTCGAAAAGGGCTCGTCCTCCGCGATATGGGCAGGCGGGAAGAGTCCAACCAGTTCTTTGACCGGGCAGCCCGGCTGAATCCGGAAAATACCCAGGAGTGGATGCGCGATCATAGCGTCAGCAAGACGGTCATGAACATCGAGGCTGTCGAGCCCGTGGAAATAGCGGCGCCGGAGGAGGCTGTTGAGGCTGAGGCGCCGGCGGAGGCCGCTGGCGAGGAACCCGAGGAACCCGCAGGACCCGGGGAGGCAACCGAGGCTGAACCAGAGACGCCGCTGGAGTTCGCTAGCATCTACGAAACCACTTCAACGGTTTCGGCGCAGACTTTCAGTACACCGGAGACAGAGGCCCGCCCGGAAGCGGAAGAGCCCGAGGTGGGGGAGGCCGCGCCGTCATCCTGGGATGAAGAGGCGACGGTGGAGGCACTGCTGGCTGGCAAGGAGATCCCGGTTCCCACTGAGGAACCAGAGGCCACGGTGGAAACTGAGGCCTCTGAGGCGGAAGAGGCCGAGGAGCCGGCTGCCGCAATGCTGATCGCCCACGAAAACGAACCTTTCAGGGTGGATGCGGAGCCGCACCCGTCCACCGAGGAGGAAGAGGAAGAGACTTCCGCCTTCTTTGGCGGCGACGAGACAGAATCCGAAGTCAGTGAGGCGGGAGCGGGAACCGCCGAACCTGATCCTCCCACGCCTTTAGTGCATCATGAGATCATCCCTGAGCCCGAGGCGGTGGTACCTTCGCCGGCGGTGGCAGAGACTGCCAAGTCCGGGACCATGCAGATGCCGGCGATGACTCCCCTCAGTGAGCCCCTCGAGATCGAGACCCGCGAGGCGTTGCCTCCGGCGGTTCCTGCGAAGGGTGAGCCGGTGGCTGAGCCTGCCACCGCGGAGGCCCAGGTTGCCAGGGGGCGTCTCGAGGAGTCGGTGACCAGTTTTGACCGGGCCCTCGAGATTAATCCGGAGGATGCGCAGTCATGGTACGGCAAGGGGGCCAGCCTGCAAGGGCTCAGCCGCTTTGCGGAAGCCATCGGGAGTTTCGACAAGGCCATAGAACATGGCCTGGCCAGCGCGGATATCTGGTATGAACGGGGCATCAGCCTTCACAACATCAGTGACTACGATCGAGCTGCCGCCAGTTTCGCCAACGCGATCTCCGCTGACCCGGCCTCGGTGGCCGCACTGCACGCGCGGGGAGTCAGCCTGCACTTCCTCGGCCGCTTCGAGGAGGCGCTGGATTCGTTCGACCGCGCCCTCGCCATCGACATCAGATTCCAGCGGGCATGGTTCAGCAAGGGTGTCAGCCAGCACAGTCTGGGCAGTTTTACCGAAGCGGTAGCCAGTTTTGACAAGGCGGTCTCAATCGATGCTGAGGACGCCCTGGCGTGGTTCAGCCGCGGGGTCAGCCTCCATAATCTAGGCCGTTTTGACGAGGCGGTGCGCAGTTTTGATCGTGCCCTGGAGCTCGACGCCGGTTATGCCAAGGGCTGGTTCAGCCGGGGTGAGAGTCTGAGAAGCCTGGACAGCTTCGATGAATCCTTGCGCAGCTTTGAAACGGCGCTGGTGATCGATGAAAAATACACATTGGCCTGGCAGAGCCAGGGCCTGGCGCTCGCGAGTCTGGGCCGGCACCAGGAGGCAGTCGCTGCTTTCGACCAGGCGCTTGCACTCGAGCCCAAGCTGTTTGATGCGCTGCTGGCTCGCGGCATCAGCCTGAACGCGCAGGGCCTCTTCGAGGAGGGCCTGGCGGTCCTGGAAAAAGTGGCCACTCAGGAAGCCGGTGACGCCAGCGCCTGGTTCCACAAAGGCGAGAGCCTCCGCGGCCTCGAGCGCTGGGAGCTGGCGGCCGCCAGTTTCGAGCAGGCGTTGAAGCTGGATGCAGCGCATGCGCAGGCGTGGTTCGGCCAGGGTTTCAGCCTCAGCCATCTGCAGCGTTTTGAGGCCGCTATCGAAAGTTTTGACCGCGCCATCGCGCTGAAGATCCGGTTTGCGGAGGCCTGGTATCAGAAAGGCGTCTGCCAGCAAAGCCTGGAGCGTTGGGAAGAGGCGGTTGCTTCTTTCAGCAAAGCGCTCGCGGTAGATCCCCAGGACTGGCGGTCCTGGTATGGTCACGGCGAATGCCTGCGCCGCCTCGGCAGGTTCGACGAGGCGTTAGTGTCGCAGGAAAACGCCATCGAGATCAATCCTGTCCATGAGCAATCCCATTACAGCAAGGGTAGCTGTCTTGAGAGCCTGGGCCGTTTCGACGCATCCGGACATGCCTTTGACGAGGCTATTGTGCTCGACCAGAAAGACGGCCGCGCCTGGTTTGGCAAGGGCGCCAGCCTTGCGGGTCTAGGCCGCTTTGAGGAGGCCGTGGAAAGCCTGGAAAAGGCCCAGCGGCTCCTGCCTGACGACGCCGCCGTCGCTTTCGAAAGAGGGCTGAACCTCCAGCGGTTCGATAAGGACGAGCGCGCGGTGAGGGCATTTGAAAAGGCTCTGGAGCTGGATCCCGGGCATCAGGCAGCCTGGAGTCAGAAAGGCGTCAGCCTGCATGCGCTGAGGCGCTGGGAAAAAAGTCTCGAGGCATCGAGCCAGGCTCTGCGGCTGGACGCCGGGGATCAGATCGCCTGGTCGATCAAGGGTGACGCTCTCAGGAACCTGGGAAAATATGATGAAGCTACCGCCTGCCTGGACCGGGCTTTAGAGCTGGGTCCCGCCGACCAGCGGGCCTGGTACGCGCTCGGCGACAGCCAGTTGCGCCTGGGCCGGGATGCCAAGGCGCTGGAAAGTCTCAACCGGGCTCTCGACCTGGATCCCGAAGATCAACCAGCCTGGTTCGACAAAGGCGTGGCGCTGTGGGGCTTGAGCCGGCTTGAAGAAGCGATCCGCTGTCTCGACCGGGCTCTGGCAATCGACAATAGCGACGAGCCGGCCCAATTTTATAGAGGCCTTTCCCAGCAGGCGCTCGGCCGTCATGAAGAAGCAATCGCCAGCTTCGCTGCTGCGGTGGAGCTGAATGGCAAGGATGGCGCTGCCTGGCGGTCTCAGGGCGTCAGTCTGAGTGCCCTGGATCGCCATGAAGACGCGGTTAATTCCTTCCAGAACGCTATCGAGGTCGACCGCAAGGACACCGCCTCCTGGAGCGGCAAAGCCGAGGCCCAGCTGGCCATAGCCAGCCATGACCACGCCGCCCGCAGTTTCCAGAAGGTCATCGATCTGGAGCCGGAAAACGCCGCCGCCTGGTACGGCAAGGGCATCTGTCTCGAAAGCCTGGGCAAGTACGGGGAGGCCGTGGAAAGTCTTTCGGAGGCAGCGCGGTTGGATCCATCTCTGTCCGAAGCCTGGTTCCATAACGGTACCGCCACTCAGAGTCTGGGTGATTTCGAGGCGGCCGTGCTCAGCTTCGATAGAGCCCTCGAGCTGAACCCCCGCCATCTGGAAGCCTGGTATCACCGGGGCGCATCACTGGAGAGTCTGGCGCGGTTCGCGCGCGCGGTGGAGAGTTTCGACCGGGCACTGGCTCTCGACCGCGAGCATCAGCAGGCCTGGTTCCATAAGGGCGCCAGCTTGCTGTTACAGAATTTATCTGCGGAAGCCGGCCGCGCTTTTGATGAGGCGCTGGCCCTGGACCCGGCTGACTCGCGCTCCTGGAACGGCAAGGGTCTGGCGCAGGCGGGAGTGCGGAAGTTTGCGGAAGCGGTGAGCTGTTTTGAAAAAGCGGTGGAGATCGATCCGGATTACGCTGAGGCCTGGAGCAACAAGGGCGCCAGCCTCAAAGGTCTCGCGGGAATCTAGCGACTAAACAGCCTGGGGTGCTTGAGGTGCTTTGCCGGTGACGACTTTTTGCACCTTGCCGGCGCTGATGCACTTGGCGCAGACATAGGCACGCGCGGGAGCGCCGTTCTGGATGATGCGGATCTTCTGCAGGTTCGGGTTAAACCGCCGCCGCGTGGCGCGGTTAGAGTGACTTCGATTATTTCCATATCCGGGCTTTTTGCCGCAGACTGTGCAGACTTTCGACATGTTCTTCCTTCCAGGTGACCGGGCTGCAGGTTCGCAGCACCCGAACTCTCTTGCTCTTTGCACAAGGCGACATTATGCTATAGCCGCCCCTTAAATGCAAGAAGGGAAGGTTATGACCCAAGACCGGTGCCTGCAGCTTTTCGCCAGGACCATCCCTCTTGAAACACCCGGCCTTCCCCGCACCTCCCAGTCCTTACTCGACCCCCGTCAACTGCGCGATCCGCTCACGGTGTTGCCGGGAGTTGGCCCCGCTACCGCCCGCGAAGCAGACCGGCTGGGCCTCGCGAATCTGGGCGATCTGCTGCTGCACTTTCCCCACCGGCACGAAGATTTTACTTCCATCAAGCAGATAAGCGATTTGAAGTGGGGCGATGAAGCGACCGTCATGGTCTCGCTGACCGGCGCGGCCGTGCTCCAGCGTACCCGGCGGCGCAACCTCAGGCTGGTCAAGGCCATGGTGCGCGATGAGACCGGCTATATGAACGCGGTCTGGTTCAACCAGGATTATCTGAAGGATCAGTTGAAGCCCGGAGCGGGGCTGTTGCTGCGGGGCACCTACGACGGCGCCGGCCAGGCTTTTCGCGTCAGGAGCCATGAGCTGCTCGGCAGAGCAGAAGCCGGGCTGCACACCACGGGCTTCGTACCGGTATATCCCACTACGGAAAAGATTTCAGTAAAAAGATTGCGGAGCTGGCTGGGGCAGGTGCGCAGCCTGGCGGCCCGGCTTTCCGACCCGCTTCCAGCGCGGATACTGCAGCAGTTGGGCATGCCCCGGCGCGCGGACTCCGTCATCACCATGCACTTCCCCCTGTCGCTGGAGGACTACGCCGTCGCCCAGCGCCGGCTCATTTTTGAAGAGCTGTTTCTGATGCAGATCGGTTTGCTGTCTCACCGGCAGTTCTTCCTGAAGGCCCGCCGCGGCCCGCAGCTGGGTCCGCCGGCGGCGCTGACGAAGGCTTTCGTGCGCGCCTTGCCTTTCCGGCTAACCTCTGACCAGCGGCGGGTATGTCAGGAGATTTCCCGGGACATGCAGGCTGTTCAGCCGATGCAGCGGCTGCTGCAGGGTGACGTGGGTTCGGGAAAAACGGTGGTGGCGGTTTACGCACTGCTGCGGGCCGTGGAAAGCGGGGCCCAGGCGGCTTTGATGGC
>Ga0172371_10002251_pt1 | contig 30712 bp, 12 predicted proteins | sample Lak12m_FD_114543 | JGI IMG/M metagenome (GOLD analysis project Ga0172371, IMG submission 114543) | Freshwater microbial communities from Kabuno Bay, South-Kivu, Congo - kab_022012_12m | ecosystem: Environmental > Aquatic > Freshwater > Lake | place: Democratic Republic of the Congo: South-Kivu...
AAAGATCCTTGAATGCAAGGTATACCGGCGTGTCCTGCAGTTCGCCATCCGGACCGATGTATCTGTGTGACAAATGCGCAAGCTCATGGACCAGAGATGCGTACGCTGCCTGGTCAAGGATTCCGAGCTGCTCAAATCTGCGATATAAATGAGACGTATTAGAAGCGTAATCATCTGAGTACCTGACCTGGTTGACATACTTTTCCCTGTCCGGCCACGCGTCTCCTGCTTCCCCATACAGATCTGTTCCTATATCCCCGCGCGCTACTTTCACCATCCGGTTTTCGTCAGCCTGAAGATACGGGAACAGCGGCCCCATGTGAGACATTGCTTTTTCAAAATCCGTCAGGTCTTTTCCTGCGACAAATTCACTGTCTCCGGAATACCCGAAGACCAGACGATTGCCCTGGGAATCCACAAACACCAACGGATCCATTGTGCTTGCATCAATGCCGCCGCGGGGAACGGAGGCAAGGGAATCGATATATGCGTGTGTAGCGCTGTCTGCATGGGCAGTAATCGGTTCTTCCAGCAGCAGATCCTCTACAATTGCTGCTTCCGGTTCTGCCGGTTCTGCTTCTGCGATTTCCTGCTTCTGGAAAAAACTTTCCGGCGCGTTTTTCAGGCCGGCAGACTCCATTCCCACTCTTCTGACAACAAGCAAATCTTCCAGTGGCCCGAATTCCTTTATAAATCCCTCCTGCAAAACCCAACGCAGTCTCGGCATGCCGTCCTGAACAGAAGGCGAGTTGGACTCAGAATACACGACTATCGGCCCGAACTCGGAATTATATACCCCCGCAATTTCTATCACGTGCCCTTTTTCTGACGCATCCCTGATAAATACATAATCCCCTCTTTTTAACTCCTCTATTCCGTCATTTTCGGAAACATACCGGTATGCCGCAAACTCTCCGTGGGGATTGCTCCATACATACTCGCCTCTCATCGCGTCTTTACCTGCCCATGCATCGGTAAACGACGTCCCGTCCTGCGTGTATACTCCGCCGAATCCTTCCTGTCCAAACACACCGTTAGCAGATGATATTTCCATGTCTGAAAGCTGTACCCCGGAGAATCCGGAGTCAATACTTCCCGCGATTGCGCCACCTCCGACACACTGCCCAACTTGCTGGAATACTCCAATCTGCATAGTGTATACGTCAAGCTGTTCCTGAAACCGTGGAGAGTCCAGAATATCTGCATATTGTGATGAACGGATTTTTGGCAGCAAAAATCGGACGAAATCCCCTGCTATTTGCTGTTGCTGTTTTGCATCTAATTGCTTATCAATATCTATCGTCTTTGAAAATTCAATGATCGCGTCGCGGATAAATGCGTGAAGATGCAGCGGGTCATCGGCAGGCACATTAGCGAGCATTTCTGGAGTAATTTCATACGACGCCTGCCGCTGGGCAGCAGTGTCATATCGGACCGTGCTTACGGGAGGGGCATCTTCTTCCGGTTCTACCGATTCTCCGGTATCCAGGACATATGTCACCGGCGGGGCCGGCTCCAGTATCCGGCCTGCGACGACTATCGGCGGGGTTTGTATCATTTCTGCGACTGCCTGCGTGCCGACCGTCTGCGGATCAGGCGTCGCCGGCGGGCTTCTGGGTCCGATATTCTGGGTAAGAATCGCCGTGGCCAAAACGCCTGCCATACCGATAGTGCCTACAATGGTCGATGCAGCAGTAGTACCGGCAATAGTCCGCGGTGCCTGTGCCGGCGTTGATTGGGGAAGCGTGCCCGCCTGTCCTGTCCACTCGGCTTGGGCAAATGCAATGAATGCATCAATCATTTCTTTTCCATCCTGCTCAGCAACCTTCACTTCTTTCCCTGTCTTTGCGAATAATTGTTTTGCAATATCCGCCCCAAGCACATTGCGGACAGTCTGTACATCTGTATCGACAGTCATTTTTGCCAGCGCGGGATACACGATGGGATATCCGCCTGCAGCCTTTATCCGCTCGGATGCCGGAGTATCCGGCGGAGGCTTTCGGAATATATCAAGAAGCTCTGCAAATTCAGCGCTGCCTTCCTGGTCTTTGAATCCTGTGGAAATTGCCGCATACAAGGACGCATGGAGCGGCCGGATTATGGCATCAAACAGCGCTTTTTCATCCTGATTTGTACCATGAACGCCATTTGCCGTTTGGTACGCAGCAATCACTGCTACGGCTTCATCCCTGTATGCGCGCACCTGGTCATTGGTGTCAATATCCGTAACAAATACCTGCTCAGACCGGTCTATACGAAGATTACCGTCCCATACCGATGCTCCGCCTGCAAACGACCGCTCATACAAATACACAGCCGTAACTACGGCGTCGTCCGCCTGCACTGCCCTGCCCAAAGCACCGGATACTCTGCGCGCAATATCGCGCCGCAGGGCGGATTCAAGCTGTGTGATATCCGCAGTCTGTCCGCGCATCTGAGCAATAATTAGCTTGTTATACGCATCCGCGTATATGCCTTGTGCAATCTGCGCAATCGGGTCCTCCGGCACTGCCGGCTGTTGCTGCTGTTTTGTGCCCGGTTTTGCAACAGGCGCAACCCTGGTAGATACATATTCCACCGCTCCGCGCAAAAATGCGGTGTTGAATGCATTCCAAAAAGCTGCAGGTGCTTGAACAATACGTCGCGGAATAGAAACAATATTCTTTCTCAACGCAGCTAGTTGTTCTTGTCGCTTCTGCTGGTTGACATATCTTTTTACCTCAGCCTTTCTTTGGGTCAATACATCCGCAAGCAGTATGCCGCTAACATTTGAAAGAATGTTATTTGCCTGATCCGGTGTGGCGCCAATACCGACTGCAATTGCCTGTAATGCACTATCCCTGTCCGGACGTACCGCCTGATCAACAAGATCGGAAGTCAGCGTTTCAAAATCATACATTGTCCGTGTTGAAACATATCTGGCAGCAGATTGCTCGTATGCATCTATAGCAGAAAGCATGTCTTCATATGATTTTTTACCATCTAATCCTTCCGTAGACAGCGTCCCGGTTTTTTGGACTGCTTTCTGGATTCTGTTTATTAGATCCTGTTTGCGTGCTTGCACAAATACATTCCCTATGTCTTCATCAGTAATGCTTGTCCCGTACTCTTTTGTTAATTGAGCTATATCGGTATTCAATTCTTCATATTTTTCCAGGTTTTCCGACCTTGGAGCCTGTCCATCGATGCGATTACGGGCACGAAGAATTTCTGCTTGATCAAGAGTATATGCATGCCTGTCCAATACGAATGAAACGTGGGTTGCGGAATCAGGAAGCATGAGAAACGGCATTGCGCTGGTTATTTCTGAATTTTGTGAACTGCCGTCATTAAGTGTTACTCTAGCCTTCATTCCTTCAGAAATCGTAATGGCAACTGCCGCACCGCTGACATTACGGGCAATAACGACATCTCCGCGTGTCAGCAAACCCGCGGTTTTTTCATACGCCCGGACTTCGAATTTTTCTTTACTTTTCTGCGCATTACGCACAAGTGTAGACCCGGTCAGCCAGCTTGTTGCCGCTTGCAATAAGGTCACGCGGTTTGATTGGGTTATGGTTTTATTATTCTGTATGCGCTCTGCAATTGATCGTGCCTGATCCAAAGTTTGCTGAATGACCCCCGCTTGCGCTATGCGTTCCTGTTTTGCCTCTATTTGCTGACGTGTTGCCGTCACCAGTTTTTCATCTGTCCTTCCTGCAACAAATGAATTTTCGGAATTTTCAGTCACTGTCTTGTTGTGCGCAGACCTGTACGATGCCAGATCCCCCTGCAAAAGCGGCGCATCCCTACTGTCACCTGTTATCTGGGGCGTATATGCCAATGGATTTTCCCCTGTCGGCACACCTTCAAGTGCGTTCCTGCTTGCAAGCATACGCTTATATATATCCGGTGCGGTTTTTTGAACTGCTTCAATATACGGACGATTGGATTCATCCGCAAATAACTGCCGATAAAACTCGACATTCTTGACAAACGCTTGGTTTCTTACATCCAGAGTCCGGCTTACATGAGCATCTATCTCTTCCGGAGTTTTCGGCGCACTCAAACGGGTGTCAAGCGTTTCCGTTCTTGTGGAAAATTCCAAAAGTTTTGAAGAAAACCAATTCGCAATATCCTGTGCTACAGGATCATTAAGCTGGCCAAAAATCATATCGCCGTGGGCTAAAGGCCTTCGAGCTGCAAGTTCCAACCCTAATGTATTTGCCTGGGCAGCCTGTGTCTTTTCGTACTGCAACTGTACAGCAAGAACACGGTCTTTAAACTGGGAAAATTGCTCGAATGTGCCTTTTGCAAGAGAAAAATCTGTATATGAAGCAGCGTCTTTATCTGCAAGGAAAAGGTATTGTTCTGCCATACCGCCGGTACGGTCAAGCCGGCTTGCCGCCTGAAGCACCAGATATTCCGGCGCATCAATCGTTGTCAAAAGCGCGCCGGGAACATGCGTCGGAGTGCGGATGTTCGCCCCTGTCGCTGATCCACGGCCTAATACGGTAATAATGTTTTCTCCTCCGTCCGCATACCGCTTAGATAGCACGTCAGAGGTTATTTCGACTAGCGGCTGGTTATTGGCGTCCATGTATCCGTCAGCAACCGTTCCGTCTGCATTGAATTTCATTTCATACAGCCTTTCACCGCCAACATCCACGATGTATGTCTTTGCCGGATCAGCGACGGTACGCGCGATAGAACGTGCGACATCAAACGCACTTACATTCAAATCACCACCGATAATGACTTTTAAATTCCCGTGTGCATCGCTCCCGAAACTTTCATTGAATCCTCCGCCTGCAATCCGGTCTGCCAGTGCATCCACTGCCTGTTCCGGCCGGACCACACTGAAACGGTCAGCGGATAATCTGGTTTCCGCTTTCCCGTTTATTTCCTCTGTCCGTTCAAATATATTCCGGTACGTTTCCCCTTCTGCTCGTGCAGAAAACCGGTATGCGTTCTCCAGCACCCCCAATGTGCTTCCGAGCGTACCTGTCACTCCTCCCACTTGAATATCACCGTACATGATGCGCGCATCGGCAATAACATCGGCGACAGTCGATTGGTATGCGCGCTCAGGCGCTACCGTAAGATTCTCATAATTCGGTATATCGCCATATGCATACGCACCGATGGCTTCCATAACAGCTTGTCTTCTCGCGTTATACGTTTGCTGCGGACTATCCACTCCTTCATTTGCAGGAATCGTTATTGTACGGCCTTTCGTCGCATCGTATATCCGTGAATAATGCGTACCTTTCACCTGTGTCATGCCCTGGGCAAATTCGTTCAGAGTATGGATAGCTTCCTTTACCCGCTGCGCAGTTTCAGCAGTCAAGCCTTCGGTACGCAGCGCTTCATTAAATCCTGATTGATTATTACGAAACTGTTCGGAAAGCTCTGCAACCCGGCGAACTGAATCCTTCGGCAATCCCAATTTTTCTTCCAGCTTCGGTAAAATTATTTCCAATGCAGACTCACTAAACCGCGGATCAGAAATCTTTTCTGTTGAGAGTACGCCGTCTTTTACCACATCACGGGCTAGTGATTCGGTTATTGCCTTCCCCAAACCCGGCACATGCTCCCATGATTTTGAATCACCGGCAATCAGGATATTTACATCCGCAAGAACCTGCTCAACCCCCTGTGTTACCTCGATAATCGGTTTCCCAATAACAATATTCAGTTCATTGTTTGCGGGATTAATCATGTGTGTTCCGGTATCCAATGCCAAATGGACCTCATCAATGTGAAGCGCTACGTTCTGCAATGTAGAAAGATATGCATGGATAATATTGGCGCGCACGGCAGGATCCGGATATTCCATCGTGGCCATATTGCGGATAAACGGTAGATCTTCGGGTTCAACAATAATGGCTTTTGCATTCTGTATCTGTTTGGCCACCCGTGCGGTAGCCTGTGCCTCACCGCGAAGCATATCCGGCGTAAACCGGACAACATCGTCTGCGTTAGGGTATAACGCTTTTACATACCCTTCCAGCGCACCGGCCTGACCTTTACGGAACATTATCACTGCTTTCCGACCAAACACATCATTATCAATCCGCGCCATTGCAGACAATACCCATGTTTTTCCTCCGGCTGTTGCGAGTTCAAGTGCTATACCGTCATGTGCAAGTATGCCAAGAATAGTTTCAAGCTGCTTAGCCCAAAGCGACCGGAATCCGTCTTCATATATCGCCAACCGGTATTCCGTATCACGGATAATGTTTTCCAGTTTCAAACGGGATGTTTCATCCAATGAACGGAATACGGATAAATCGACCTCTGTTGTGGCTTTCAAAGCATCAATTTTGGCACTATCCCCCGCCTTTTCTGCTTTTGCAATTTCAACTGCCAAATCCATCTGTTTCAAAGCTTTTCTCACCGCAATACTTGCTTTAGTAAAAGCATCACTGTCCCTGCCATATACTCGTATAAGCGCATCATCAAGCCTTGTCATTGCTTGCTCGTGTGCCAAAAGCACCTGATCACGAGCGCCTATTCCATCGGCCAAACGCTGGTGTTCATACCTAACACTGTCATACGCCTTTAACACATCCGCCGTATCACCTCTTTGAAACAGTCTTTGGATTAACCCTCTTCTTGAGCCCAATGCTGTTTCTACATCCGCACGGATAGATTTGATATCCCGAACGTTTCCGTCCGGTAATATTTCCTTGAAATATCCCTTGCTGATCTCTTCTATTTGCGCCAGACGCTGTGCGCGAAGCTCTGTAAGCGGCCCTTCAACACCGGTGAAACGCGGATCGTACCGTTCTAATACTGCTACTGACTTAAGCACCCGGCTGTATTCAGCTTGCGCCTTGGTTACTTCCTGATACCTGACTACCTGCTCAGCGTCTACGCCACTGGTTTTGCTTTGTAGTAAACCTGCAAGCTGTCTGGCTTTCTGACTTGTCAACGCCGTGACATCCTTGGTTCGGGAACCAAATAATATATTCATCGCTTCTGCCGCTTTCCCCCTCAAAGTTCCTGCATAGGCAATACGTGCGTCCAGTGCACTGATCTCTGCCTGGTATCCCAATATCCTTTGTTCAAGCGGCGCGCGTGTTTCTGCATTCAATTGCGCAATCCGGGTCTGCCGCTGTGCAATATTTGGATGTGCGTCGCGGAAATCAGCCGCTTCCTGAGCCCGGTTCATCGCTTGCCCTGCAAGCTCTACCACCCGTTCTGCTACGGCAATCTGGTCAGAAGAAGCCTGTTGTGTACGAAGTGCCGCAAGAGTCTGTTCTGCATTAGCCAGCTGTGTCCTCCTGGCGACAATATCCGCACTGATCGAATCCTTCTCAAGGAGACGGACCGAGTCTTCTGCCGCAAGCATATCCATAGCCGCTTTTTCAAGGCTTTCCTGTGCCGCTCTTCTATTTATCGCTTCTGCCTGCTGTACTGCCGTATAGCGCATTTCCGCCGCCCGCTGCCGTGCTGTCTCTACACGCTGCAGCGCTTCTGCATACATGTACGAATCAGGAGCATACACGGATGATACCGAACGGAATGTTTCTACAGAAGTCCGGTATTGGGAAAGCGCACCTGGCTCTTTCCTGCGTATCCAGTCAACGAATTTCTCCGCTGGCTGTCTTGGGTCGTCTATTGTTTTTGCAGCATCTTCGATTGCAACAATCCGTTGTTTTGCCTGGATGTCCAGATACGCTCCTGCAATCATGTCATCCGTCACCGGCTTGACATCCGGTTCCGTCATACCGTCAAACCCCATCCGTTCACCGAGTGTTGCGGTTTTTTGTACAGCTCCGTCAGCAGAAACGTACTGCTCCCAACGCGCTATTGCTTCCTCAAGCGCCGTCCGGCCGGGTGTCTTTGATGCCGGGTCTTTGGCATAGTCACGTTGGAAATCCTTTTTTATTGCAGTAATCGTCGTATTCGTTTTCCCGATCGCTTCGGCAACAACTGCCGTAGAGGTGAGCACCCGGTTCTGGACATCCGCAACTAATCCTGCACGGGTATCACCGTTCACGCGCACTTGTTTCCCGTTAAACATGATCGTATCAAGGCCTATGGTTGACGCATTTCCAAGCGCTGCAGCATCCGCCAACGCCTGGGTCCGCATGGAAAACGGATCGTCAATGCCGCTGGTTTGGGTGCTTTGTGCGTCCGTAACTGCCCGCTGGCCGGCAGATATTCCCGCCATCATAATATTGGTAAAACAAAGCTCAGCAGACCCTTTCCCGATTGCTGCTGCTCCGCAGGCTGTACCGGCCTGTGCCATATTCACCAGCTGGTCAGCGCTGTTTATCCGAAGGGCAACGGCAGATTGCGGAGCTGCTGAGGTAACATGCAATGTCGACAACCGCCCGAAAGAAACCGCCGCCATGCCGATTGACGTCAAACAGTCTGCAGTTGACCCTTGTGAACAAGCATCAACAGCCATACTGCCAAATACCGCAGTCCCTAAACCGTTACGCGCATACTGCATCACGAGCGGTTCAGCAGATCCGCTATACACGGTTTTTGCCAGATTCTGGACAACTGTATTGGATGTGGTTACAAGCGCTTCCTGGGTCAATGCCGCCTTCCCTGCCTGATGTGAAAGCGCCGCAAGATCGGCAACAGCCACATTGCCTTTTGGCACAAAGAATGATGTCACCGGATTTTTTGTCAGGGCTTTGCCGACTGTTTGTGACCATGCGACATCGACAGCGTCGATAGCAGTCGTAGTCCCCTGCTGCAGGCGCGACACCCTGGCTGCCCGCGCAAGCGTATTGAGCTGGGCGCCTGAAGCCATAGCGCTTGATGCGGCAAACAACGTCATCCCTGCAGATTTTATGCATGCTGCCGTATTCATACCTGCGCGCATGGTGCATTGTGTCGCCGTATCCTGAAGGCTGGATCCGGTCATATATACACCCATGGCATCTCCTGCGATAGCAAGTGCGGTTTGGGCTGTTAAAGCCTGTCCTGCCAGTTGGGCTACCCGAAGCGGCGGAAGCAACACTGCAGCTGTGGTCAACGCAGGCTTGGCGCTCATCATAAGTCCTCCTCGAATATAATCCCACCTCGCCTGACCACAATTTTTTCCGCTATTATCTGCACCAATCAGACAAAGTCTGCTTCTGGCATCTTCCCGTAATAACTGACCCTGAAGCAACGCGCCGTTTTCCCATTTGTTCAGCCCTAATGCGACAGACACCAACGGGTTTTCTTTTTTCATTGCCGTGAGTGTTTCGGCAGCGCGCGTCATGTTGTACGTCCCATCCAACACGCCGGCCATGGTGATTTCCTTTCCTCCGGAACCCATAAGATGCTGGATATCTTTGTCATTCAGATATACGGCAAGCTGTTGTTTCTGATATGTTTCAACAGGGATTGTTACATTGTTCTTTTTCAGTTCACCGGCAAGCACTGCTGAAAATTGCGCACGGGATTCTTCCGGAAGGCTACGAATATACGCATCGGCAAAAATCTCCGCCTGTGCTAGGCTTGCAGCCTGTTTTTTCTGTTCAAACACCACATTCCGGCCGGATGAATGGTCGAGCCGCCATTCAGTCGTCGCTTGTTGTACTGCAACATCATGCGCTTTCTGTGCTTGTTCAAGCTTTGCGGACAATTCCTTGACATCTACCGCGCCTTCCAGCGCTGCCTGCCGCAGCCACGCGCCTTCTACTGATCCTTGCGGAAAAAGTGCCGCTACTGCAGGTACATCAAACATACCGGCTTGCACTTTGCCTTCTACATCCAGCGCATTCCGGTACTGGGATACGGCATAATCAGCTGCTGACAGTTTTTCCTTTCCTTTGCTTGCTTCGTACGTCTTGTAGGCTTCGGATTGTTCTAAAGAAGCTAAAAAATCTGGATCGCTGTCTATCCTGCTATACACATACATCTGTGCCGTCAGCTCTTCCTGCTTGTCTGTTGCTCCCTGTTTGAGATTTTGTGTAATAATCCCGTTGCCTATCGAATTGACAAAAGACCAGGACTCGTTTCGTAAAAAACCCAAAAAACCTAAATCATCAACCGCTTTTGTCACGGACACTTTACCTTCCGCTATTTGCCGGACAAACGCTTCTTCTGTTTCATCCCCGATTCTGAAATATCCTGCCGCCTCCAGCACTTTGTTATTGTTGTTGTAGTAATACTCTTCAAGCTGTTTTTTCGTCTGTTCGGTCACATTCAGGTTATACAAATCTATTATTCCCTGCGCTTCGTTTTTTGCTTCTTTCTGGCTTAACCCGAACACCGTGTCAGCTGTTTGTTCTCCCCATCGGAGAATTTTCTGCAACGGATCATCATTTTTGCGATACGTTGTTTCAATAACTTCCCCTGTAATATCGTCAACACTTGATGTGGTGACGACGGGATTAACCTTAGCTTCATATTCGGTAGGGACAAATTCACCCTTATAATACGCAGCAAGCTTCTGGTTATACTCATTATCCAGAACATCACGCAACCGTTCCATCGCTGTCATTTGATCGGTGTGAAAAGCCTTGCTCAGGATTTCTTCCGTCTGCCCCGCCATTGATCTTCCCTGTTTTGCCCGGTCTTTTTTGAATTCCTCATACGCTTTTTCTACTGCTGTTTTTGTAATAGCCTGGTCTGTCGCCTTATGTATCACCACTTCTATGTCCCTGGCGGTTACCTTGTCTTGCCGTAAATGCTCGGGCAATGTGAGATTCACAGCTCGGATGGCTTCAGGTAGCGACTTTGGATCAAGCCCTTTCATCTGATCTTTGTACCGCTCCTTAAACGACGCGTACCACTCTGCTGCGCCATAGCCGGAAAGGTCTTTGGGCGCTTGGGCAATCTCGCGGGAAAGGTTTAGGTCCTGTACCGCAGAATTGTACTGGGTGACCAAGCCCGGGGCGTTCGTGCTGAAATATACCTTCAGTTCTTTCTGTACGCAGGAAATGTCAAGCGCACAAAGAGACGTTTTCTTCTGCGGAAAAAGCTGTGTGTATATTTCTACTTCTGTTCCCGGTGTACCGGACTTGAGATAGTCCAAAACATTCTTTGCTGTTTCAGCATTTGCCTGCTCAACCAACTTTCTTGCAGCATCACCGGACATGCCGGCGCCTTTGATAAGGTTTTGTACTATCTGATCCGGGCTTAATCCTTTCTTCAGCCCTTCCTGCATGACATCGGATATTTCGTTGTTCTGTTTAAGCAATTCTTTTGCGGTTTCTATATATTCCGGCGTCATGTACGGACTCTTGAGTATCGCGTTCATTGTGGTTACGTAGGATGTACAGGAGCCTGTTTTTTTATCCAGACAGTCACTAAGCTTCATGCCCGCTTCAATGTATGCATTAATCGCGGCATTTGCCCGAACCTGGTTGTTTAAATCATTCTGCTCATTACTGGTCAATCCATTCAATGATGCTATCATTTGTGCTGATTTGAGATAGTTTATACATATTTGGCTTGTCGTTCCTCCGGGTTTGCTGGCGCAATCCAGATACTGCGACATCACTGTTTGGTACTGCTCGTATACTTGTATTTTTTTCTCATCCTCAGGGGACACTTTCAGAAGCTGCGACAATTTCGTCGTGGTATACCCCAAGTCAGAACGAAGCTGGTTCATTTCGTTCTGGATAGACGCACATTTTGCAGTATTTCCACCCGAAAGACATGCTCCTAATTCCTTTTGCAGTTTTCCGTATTCATTTACTTTGTTGTTTACTTTTTCGTATACGTACCCTAAATCGCTACTCGTAGGGCCTACTCCTCCGCCGACAGGATAGTACCTGCCGTTTGGCGCTTTGTAGAATCCGGATACTTCCACACCTATCGGACAGCCGCCGTTATTGCAGTCATACCCGGTCCTGTTTGCCACATCCTGGTCATCATTGATAATCATCTCCAGCGTGTACCCGCCGTGCGTTTCATCCGGAACGGGTGTAACACCCGGAATTGGAGGCTGAGTTACTTTTGGTGAAACTTTTGGTGAAGGCGCCTGGCTTGTGCCCGGAGAAGGCACGCAATTACCATACGGATCATCGCATGCGGCAAATTGCCGAAGTTCCCCAACCTGCCGCTCCTGGGAGACGCGCCAGACGATAAGAAATGTTGATGCCGCAAATACCGTAAGTAAAATAAGCGGTAGCACCTGCACGAATCCACCGGTTTTTTTGCATCTCAATATATCTAAACGTATCAATACATAGGAAAACAATAAACCTTTGGGGTACGCAAGGGTATTGATTATGCTCTTTCTTCTTTGTACACTGGATTTAGACACGTTTTATAAGTGCATCCGGCATTCCCAAACCCGCACGCTTCAACACCACATGCATATTATTACTATGATGAAGTCTTACTATATATGTCAAGAATTCAACACGATCACTTACTATATCATTCTATATATCACTATCTATACTCTCTGCACGATGCCATGCCATTATTTACAGGTATTGACAGAAATACATATTCTCCCTCACACTAGATGTATATGAAAAAACGATCTTCCCGCAAAACGCGGAAAGCGCACCGGGCGCATACGTCCGGAAAAATCCAGGAAAACTACCTGGTCGTCGTCAGAAGCTGGATGCTCTTGGTGATGTTTGCGCTCATGCTCGGGCTGGGTGCTGTGGTGGGTACGTATTTCAATCACCAGTCAGCGCTCGATACGCCGCAAGTTGCGGGTGCGCAGACAGACGCACGATAAAAACACTCTTGTCATTCCCCTAACTCTGCTATAATTGCAGGGGTTTTTCTACTGAGGGCCTGTAGCTTAGTTGGTAGAGCGCCGCATTCGCATTGCGGAGATCAGCGGTTCGACTCCGCTCAGGTCCACTTGGGGCCCGTCGTATACCGGTAGTATACTTCCATGGCATGGAAGGGAAAGGGGTTCGATTCCCCTCGGGTCCACAACGTAAAAAATCGCAAGCGATTTCAACGTTGTAGGAACGTTCAAATTGCACCGCAATTTGTTACGTTCAACTACTTCAGGTACGATCCTGGATTAACAGGCACGCCGTTTCTTCTTACTTCAAAATGCAGATGTGTGCCTGTAGATCTTCCGGTGGAACCCATTTTACCGATGACCTGACCCTGTGATACTACGTCCCCGGCATTGACATATATCTCAATGAGGTGTCCGTACAATGTCGCAAGCCCATCTCCGTGATCTACAATCACATGCCGGCCGTATCCGTATGTCAGATACTGCGCAAGGATAACCGTTCCTGATCCTGCAGCCATTACCGGTGGAGATGCCGGATTAGCGACGTCATACGCCATATGATACCAAATAGGATACTGGCTGATAACGCCTGTTGTCGGCCAGATAAACTGTCCGGATCCTCCGGCGGATAATGTTGAGACGGAAAAGCGCGCGCGCGCCACCGGAGCGGCGGACGGCATAACGCCGTCAGGTATAATCAGCGTTTGCCCGACATTCAGGGCAAAGGTATCAAGATCGGAAAAATCATTAAACGGAAAGTTAACGATCTTCTGTGCATCAGTCTTATACTTCTTGGCAAGCGAATACACCGTATCCCCTTCATTCACTTTTACAACCAAGCCTGTCACGGGTGGTATTTTTAACGTATCACCGGCAATCAAACCATCTTTCTTTATATCATTCGACCATTTAATTGTATCGACAGAAACACTGAATTTTTCTGCAATCGTTGATAGAGTATCACCTTTTTGTATCTCATATGTTACAGTTTGATCTCTTGGTTTTTCCGATACCTGTGTTTGGATACCGTATTCAGACAAGTCCAAAGAAGACAGTACTGCAGAGGGAGGAGTGAACTCGGCAAGTGCGCTTGTGGTACTTCCGGGATATGCATTTGCCAATACCGGAGCGGAAATGATACCTGTCACAACGAGAACGCTTACGGAAAAATGCAAAAACGGCCGCTGGTATCCCCCGCGGCGGGCCATTAGAATATCTACCACGACATTCTTGTTCGTTTCAAACCATTTACCGAACTTTCGGAGCCTGCGGGCAACATAGTTATACCACCCTTGCTTCCAAAGGGAAATATCATCACGAAGGAGCCGAAAAGCTTTTTTCATTGTGAAAACACAGTATTCTAATTTGACGTATTAGTCAAATGAGCCCCATTTATTTTCATCCCTGGGATAGGCTTTGAAGGAACTCGCTATTGTTCTTTACCTTCGATAAACGCTCAATAAGCATCATTGTACGTTCTTCGTCAGACAGAAGCGTAAGCATATGCCGGAGCGTTGTTACCAATTTCATGGCGTCTTCTCCAAGAAGGAGTTCGTCATGACGGGTTCCGGACTTACCGACGTCAATAGCCGGGAAAATTCTTCGCTCCTGCAGGCTTCTGGAAAGATGCAATTCCATATTGCCCGTACCCTTGAATTCTTCGTAAATAAGGTCATCCATACGGCTGCCGGTCTCCACCAATGCCGTACCGATAATCGTCAACGACCCCCCGTCGGTAACACGTGGTACCACCGGTTTTTCTTCAGCATCTTTCTTTGCGGCTTCCTCCGGCGTTTCAAACGGTTCATTGCATCGTGCGGCTCCTAAAAACTTTTTTGCTGGATACAAAGCTGCGGGGTCAAATCCTCCGGTTAACGTCCTTCCGGAAGGATTCACGACAAGATTATAAGCACGGGCCAAACGCGTAATGGAATCCAGAAGGATGACGACGTCATGTCCCATTTCGATAAGCCGTTTCGCCCGGTCAAGCGCGACCTCAGCGACCCGCGTCTGGTGTTCTGGCGACTCATCAAAATTACTGGCATACACTTCGCCCTTAACCGACCGGGAAATATCCGTTACTTCCTCAGGCCGCTCACCGATCAATACCGCCATCAAATGTACATCCGGATAATTTTCAGAAATCCCTGCGGCAATTTCTTTAAGGATCGTGGTTTTACCTGCCTTGGGCGGAGACACGATAAGACCGCGCTGCCCGAATCCTATCGGAGCAAGTAAATCAATAATTCTTGTCGAATACGGCATCTGGCTTGTTTCCAGTTTCAGTTGCTTATTGGGATACACCGGCACCAGATCTTCAAACCTCGGCCGTTTCTGCATCTGTTCACACGAAAGATCGTTTACTTTTTCAACCTTCAGCAAGCCCCAATACCGCTCATTATCTTTCGGCGGTCTCGCTTGTCCCTCTACCATATCACCGTTTCTCAGTAAAAATCTCCGTATTTGCGATTGGGAGATATACACATCTCGTTCGCTCGGAGTATACTTCGGCCGGAGAAATCCGTGACCATCCTGCGAAGAGTCCAATACGCCGCGCACTGTTTCTGTCGGAACATTGATATCCGGTGTATATGCAGCATCTTGGTGAGCCCAACGCGGTTCTCCCGTATGCCCACCTGATGTTGGCCGATCGCGCCAACTCCCGCTTCTTCTATATTCTCTGCCATAACGGTCATTCCCGTTGCGGTCTTCCCGGAACCCTCCGAACCGCCGGTTTCTTTGATACTCTCTCCTGCCGTAATCCCTTGCTGGTTCACGTAGCATTACAGGTGCTGCTGCAACAGGTGTTTCTTCTCCCGTATTTTTTTTCGGCGCACCGATAAAATCATCAATGCTGACGGATGCAGCCGTATCCACCACTCCGGTAGATTCAACAGGCTTTGTATCGGAAACCACGTTCTTTTCCGTCGATTGCTTTGGTTTTTCCGCTGTTGGTTCCGTAGGCTTTTTGCCTGTTACTTTTCGTGTTGTTGCTTTATAGGCCATACACAATGATGGTACGCAATCACGCGTATTGTTCTTCCTAAGAAATACTCAATATAATTGGGAATTCATGAAAAAATCGTATTCTACGGAGGAATATTCTAAATCAGTTCTTATTGTATCCGGATCTATATGTTTTTGTCAATGTGATAAATCACCGTATCACCGCTTCGGAATACCTCCGTGCCTAATTCGGCAAATTTCCACTTCAAAAGGCTGGTGAATTTCTCCCGCTCCTGAGTTCCTACCACAACGTATTGAACATTGTACTCCTTAAGATACTGCCGTGTTTTAACCATATCGTCGGATTCATAGATAAGACGCACTGCGTCCCGTCTCGGAGAGACTGCATCATACCCGCCACGCCACAGCCATTCATGCACCGCCCACCCGACAACCGTCGGCATTCCCGTAAAAACGGAAAACTGATTGTAATCCGTATAACTGTCTCCGTCAGCCTCAACAATAATACCGTTAACTGTTGACTGTTGACTGTTGACTGTTTGATTTAGCCACTGGATTGCCGCATAATTATCCGGATACTGCCGGGCAAGCCACCCCAATCCCCATATCCCTTCATACGTTTTCAGTTGTCCGAAATAACTCCTGACGGAAAATACCGGATACATGGAAACCAACAATACCTGCGGAAGCAACATGACCAAAAATATTCTTTTGCCCCACCTGCCCCAACCTCCCAAACTTCCCAGAATTCTGACCAGCGCATACCCGGACACAATGGAAAACAGTATAAATGCTTGGTACCCAAGCTTAAACATGGTATTGCTGCGGAAATGGTCCGGATAAATATCCTTAAAATACATACATTCAGGGACAATAATCAAAAATACGGAAAAACAGAAGAACACAAACAATGCCTTCTCTGTTTGAGTAATTTTTTTACTCCATACTCCCCTTATATCCCCCAATTTCCTTACTCCCCATATTCTGCTAACAATAAACGCTGTTTGACAAAACCAGAAAAATCCCCACAAAAGCCACAGCATCCAAAACGGAGACCGCTGACACTTATCCACAGTCTCAAATAATAATGGGCCCACTCTGGACTGTGCGAGGCTCGCCGGCGGACAATTAAGCGCAACACCGTTCACAAAAGACGAAAAATGCATAAGAAACGGCAGGCTTGAAAACAAGGCGGCTATTCCGACAACTAAAGGTATTCTCCAAATTGACCATTTATATAGACGGGACCAATTGGTAAAAGCAAACAGCAACATAAACAATCCTGCATAGATCGGACCGTCGAGTGCGTTGGTCATGAGAAGCACCCCGCACAAAAACCCATAAAACACATATGCTCCCCAATCTCCTTTACCCGCCGAAGCTTCTGCAAAGGAGGGCTTGCCTCCCCACATTTCTACAAGTAGTGCTACGGCAAGCAGTACAAAGGGAATACTGAGCACATGCCCATGCACATCAGACACGACAAACGAATATCCCGGGAATTCATGGATCGAAAACGGGATAAACCGAGTCGCATTTGCATACCAATACGTATTCATCCCCTCTCCGATCTTTCCCCATACTCCACCTATCCCCCCGACTGCCCATAACTCCCCAAGGTTCCACCATAGCTCCCAAAACGGCTGCACATTGTCACCGCTATATCCTTTCGTGAATGCATAAATCGTCTGCATGTTTCCGGCAAGCGTCACCAAAAACGCCGTCAATAAACCGGAAAGAACAGCACTCAGTCGTCTGCTTTCAGACTTCAGACTTTTTGACGGCTGTCGGCTGATAGCTGACAGCTGGTACCCGATCGAGTAGCTCATCGTGAAACACAATGCGAACAATGTTGCCAGCATGAGGTTAAACGTATACGCAAGATCCAAACCGGAAATCCTGGTAAGGATTGCCGTCACCAGATGGCCGAAATAGTAATAATTGATAGGATACGGCGGATACCACATGTCCGCCGGCGGAAAAACAGACGAATGGAGAATGCTGTTCATAAAGCCGTAATCCATGAATTTCTCAAGCCCCCGGATACTCGGCTCATGGGCTTTGACCCATGACCAGAACAATAACGCCGCAAAGAAGAATAGTTCTTCAATGAATACAGTTTTCCACCTAAGTTCCTTAAGTGACTTAGATGCCTTAAGTACCTGAAAAAGAACCCCGATACCAAACACGGCTCCGGTCGCTGAAATAATCGACGGCACAGAAAACGATACAAGTCTCGCCGTCCCGAGAATATAGACAATCCAACCAACCAGCGCCAATCCGACTGCCTTGGAAAAAAAATATCCCCGGTCATGCCATGACCGGAAAAGCATACTGCTTACGGGGAAGGCTGCAGCGCCAATAAGAAACAATGCGCCCCACCACTGCACGATGACAAACAAATCTGAACGAACCATACAAGGATTATATCGTACCGGGTTTTCCCTGGCCGATAAACACCGGGGACTTTTTGCTGGGTAGCATATCCTTCAGGCATATTCGGAAGATAATCCTTCCAATGTGCCGCGATGCAGAAGTATGCGTAAGAAGCACATCCGCTGCCCTGGTTACCGGACGAAATGCAAACACAGCACCCCCAAAACCGGTTAGTATTCCGGTTTTCAGAAGATCTCTGTTGATTCGTGTATTCATTCGTTGTGATAATTCATTTGCAGATTTTTTTCTAGAGACATGTTTCATATTATTTTGTATACTTTTTTCGCCATGCAATAACCGCGAAAAGCTGTGTATTCCGAATCCGGTTGCCGCAAGCCCCAAAACAACATCGCATACTGCAAGGCCTATTTCTGCGTTCTTACTGATTTTTTCAATATCTGTACGCATGCTTTCGGCGGCTTCAGCCCCCTGCCGGGGCGATATCTCTGACAACGCAGTTTCCAACGCACGTGCCATATGCATGTCTACCGGAGCTACACGAAACAACCGGTCATGGATGCCACAGATTCTGTCCCGTACGGTACGGTGTGTCCTTCCTTTGTCTGTCGATGGTTCGCGGCGGACTTGTTCCATAGAGTACGTATGCACATATACGTTATAATCTTTTCATGCGCATTGCAATCATCGGCGGGGGTATAACCGGGCTTTCCGCCGCTTATCAGCTCACCAAACACCGCCATCTTGTCAGCATTTTTGAAAGAGAACCGCATCTTGGCGGCCTTGCCGGTGGATTCCGTTCGCCGGATTGGGACTGGCATCTTGAACAGACGTACCATCACCTGTTCACCAACGATACTGCTATCCTCTCGCTCTCCCGGGAACTCGGCTTGGAAAAAAACATCCTCACCATCCGCCCGGTAACTGCGTCACTTTGGAAAGGGAAACCGTATCAACTTGATTCTCCCATGTCTCTATTTACGTTCCCCGGCTTATCAATTCCTGATAAATTCCGCACAGCAGTGCTGTTGGCGATATTGAAACTCACACCCTTGTGGCAACCGCTGGAGCTTGTAACAGCTGAAACGCTCATCCGCACAATCGGAGGAAACGAGGCGTTCCGTGTCATATGGGAGCCATTATTGTACGGTAAATTTGGCAAATTCGCGCCAAAAGTTTCAGCAGCATGGTTCTGGGCACGTATTAAAAAACGGACACCTAGCCTTGTATATTTCCGCGGCGGATTTCATACGTTTGTTACTGCATTGGAACATGCGATCAGTAAAAAAAATGGGGTAATACACACAGATATGGCAGTGACAGCTATACGGAACGCATCACGCAACACGTATCACGTATTATGGGGAAACAAGAATGAAAAATTCGACAAAATACTCATTACTGCTCCAACTCCTATAGCCCTTTCTCTTTTACCGAAATACATAATACATAATACGGAATACAAAGCTCTCCGGGCGATCCCCCATCTCTATGCACAAACGCTCATTCTGGAAACAGAACAACCGATCCTCAAAAACGTGTACTGGCTAAATATCACTGATACGTCTTTCCCCTTTCTTGCCGCTGTGGCACATACGAACTTCGTTTCCCCATCCCATTACGGCGGCAGACATCTTACGTATTTTGGCAACTACCTTCCCCAAGGGCATCCGTATCTTTCCATGACGAAAAACCAACTGCTGAAACTATGTATGCCGTACATACATCGCCTTTCCCCAAATACAAAATACACTATACGAAATACGTATGCATTCCTCGCTCCTTTTGCCCAACCCGTGCACACCTGCGGATATTCAACACGCATCCCGCCTATTGCTACCCCGTATAAAGGGCTGTACATGGCAAATATGGACTATATCTTCCCCTGGGATCGGGGCACGAACTACGCTGTGGAATTAGGCCAAAAAGCAGCCCAAATAATTCATGAAGACCAGTAACGACAAAGCGAATCCCTTTTTTCCGCGCGCAGCCGGACCCCGCCTGCCTGCGCAGGCAGGCTTGCGGGAGTCGAGCACGGTAAAAAAGTGGATGAGCATTGTCGGTATTGCAGTCACTCTCGCCTTCTCCTTCTACCTCATGTTACACACCTTCTCGTACGACCGCACGCGGCACGAATTGCAAATCGCCTCAAAAGCATGGAGCGACTTCGGTGCACACATCCCGCTTATCCGGTCATTTTCCTACGGCCCGAATTTTTCCCGGCTATTCTCCGGCCAGCCTGTAGAATCACCGCTTTTTCCAGGGGAACCGATCCGGTATCATTTTGGTTTTTATGCGCTTGTCGGAATTCTGGAACGAGCGGGACTGCCGATTGATTTGGCACTGAATATCCCAAGCGCATTAGGTCTTACGCTTTTAGTCTGCGCGATATACCTTACTGCATTACGGTTTTTTAAAGAAAGGGGTGTTGCGTTTTTTTCAGTCGTTTTCTTCCTGTTCAACGGCTCACTGTCTTTCCTTCAGTTTTTTTATACACACCCGCTCAATTCAGACACTCTCACAGATATTATGACAAATGACCGCTTTCCCGCTTTCGGGCCATGGGACGGAAGTACTATTTCGGCATTCTGGAATTTGAACATCTACACCAACCAACGGCACCTTGCTCTTTCGTACGGATTAGTACTTCTCAATATCCTACTGCTTGTATTCCCTCACAAACGGATAGCCAAACACCCGCTTGTACGGGCGATGATCCTTTCTGCAACAACCAGTATCCTGCTGTTTATCCATTATCCGGCTGCTCTGATTTTTGCCGTTTTCGCGCTTTCAATTTTTTTCAATACGCCGGAAACACGAAAACCGCTTATTTTAGCGGGCCTGTTGTCACTCCCGGCAATGATCCTGCTTTCCCGCATATCCAATACATCAGCGAATATCATTTGGCAGCCCGGATACCTATCGCGGTCAGTAACCATTCCTGCTATGCTTTCTTATTGGTTTGAAAATATCGGCCTGCATTTTTTGTTCATCCCATTAGGGCTTATTCTTGCCCCAAAAAATATTCGGAAAATATTTTTAGGTCCCGTTCTGGTGCTTTTTATTCTTCCGAATCTATTCCGGTTTTCGCCGGACATGATCAACAATCATAAATTTTTAAACTTTTTCCTCATCATCGGCAACATGTTTTCAGCGTATGCAGTTACCAGAATCTTAAAACGATTCGACAATATACCAATGCGCCAATTAAGAAAACCTCTGCAATGGATCGTTGGCACGGGACTCATTATAATCCTGACACTATCAGGAATAATCGACCTGTTTGCCGTCATCAACGATACAAAAGGTACAGTCCCCGACGTGCATTCGGACCCGGATACCGCATACATACTCAACAAAACCGATCTTTATGCCGTAATCGCAAATTCAACCTGGTTGTATCACCCTGCCTCCATTGCCGGACGGGCAATTTTTTCCGGATACACATACTTCACCTGGTCCTATGGGTACAATCAGGGCGGACGGGAATCGGAGCAGACAGCACTGTATCAATCACCCGACCTTTCCATGCTCTGCAACCGGCTCAAATCAGAAGGAATTGCGGCAGTTGAACTGAATGAAAGACCCGAACAATATCTTTCACCGAATATGGACCTGTGGAACAACCTTATTCCGGACTATGAAAATCCGCAATCAGGAAGGAGAATATACATAACTGAACACATCTGCCGTATATGACATACAGCCGTCTGATCCAAATTTCCCACGCGCAGTCTAAAAACCCCACGTCTTCGTGGGAATCAAGCACGGTAAATTTGTATACTCAAAAACTCAGTTGCAAGCCTGAGTTTTTCGGGTATAGTGAGACGGCAATAATACTATGAAAATTCAACACATAGCGATACTTTTCGTTATTATCATGCTTTCTGCCCTCTTTCGCTTTACCGGCGTCAACTGGGATGAAAATGCGCACCTGCATCCGGATGAACGGTTTTTGACAATGGTCACAACCGACATCACCTGGCCTACACATCCACTGCAGTATTTCGACACCCGCACCTCCCCGCTTAATCCGCACAATGCCGGACATACTTTTTTCGTGTACGGCACCTACCCGCTCTATCTGACAAAAACCGCAGCACAAATAATCAGCAGACATACCTACGACGGTATTACACTCACCGGCCGTGTTCTTTCCGGCATTGCTGACATGTGCACAGTCTTTGTCGTATTTCTCATCGCGCGTTACCTGTCAAAAAATTCCGGCGCCGGACTCCTTGCCGCATTCTTTTATGGCATCGCCGTCCTTCCTATCCAACAGTCGCATTTCTTCTCGGTCGATACCTATGCCGTACTATTTATCACAATAACGCTTTGGCAGACTGTAAGGGAAAAATCCGGCATTATTGCCGGTATTGCCGCAGCACTTGCCGTGAGTGCCAAAGTGTCTGCAGGATTGATGCTTATCCCGTTATTTCTTGCATTCGCTATTCGCTTGCTACGGCAAAAAGACAAGAATACCCGTATGCGCACAGTCTTTTCTTTCCTGCTGTTTGGAATAGGTTTCCTCATCACTGTACGGATTGCTTATCCGTACCTGTTTGACGGGCTGATACTCAATACACATGTCCTAGAAAACTGGAAACAGCTGCAATCATTTAACAGCACGGATGCTGCTTTTCCCCCGGCACTGCAATGGGTAAATGTTCCGGCGTGGCAACCTGCTCTTGATATGCTGTTTTTCGGACTCGGATTGCCGCTTGGGATCCTTGCGTTGATAAGTATTGCGTATTACGTATTACGTATGAAGGAATACAAAAACGCGGTGTTACTTTCATGGATATTTCTCGTTTTAGGCTACCAATCACTCCAGTTTGCTAAAGCCATGCGGTACTTCTATTCCATATACCCTGCGCTCGCCGTTTTAATCGGAATGTATCTCTACCGCATTCGCCTTAACCGTTTTTTTGTTGTTTTTCTGCTTTGTGTATCGTTATTGTGGCCGGTTTCATTTCTAACCATTTATACCCGCCCGCATACCCGGGTAACTGCAACTGACTGGATCTATACAAACATTCCCCGGGAATCAACGATCGCGTGGGAATCATGGGACGATCCGCTTCCGTTTGCACGCAATAATCACACACCTTCAATCTATACATCTTTCGCAATGCCGGTATTTGACGAAGAACATATTCAAAAATGGGAGCACTTCAATACCATTCTGACTGACGCGGAGTATCTAATACTGTCAAGTAATCGTGGGTATGGTGCGATCGAACGATCCAAAAAACGTTATCCAAAGACATATCAATATTATCAATTACTGCTAAACGGCTCGCTTGGATTTGACCAGGTAGCGCAATTCACATCAAGGCCGGCACTTCCCATAGGCAATGCCCATGCATGCGTTGCCCCTTTTGGTTTTTCGTACGGGTCTGTCATCCGGCCGTATAGTCCGTGTACAACACAGGGTGTGCATATCGTTGATGATTATACGGATGAAACATTTACCGTCTACGATCATCCGGTAGTGACTATTTTCAAAAAAACCCGGTCGGTTGATTACTCAGATATCTTCGGTATATAAACAGCACCGAACACTTTCTGGCCTGATGCATCCCGATACACCTCCCATAGATTTTCTGCGATGCACGAACTCAGCATGCTGTTCCATTGATTTTGTATTGGCCTGCCGATAAGTACGACATCAGTTGACCTGTCAATATCTGCACATGACAAATACGAAACCGCCATAAGACCAGTACGGAAGCTCCCGTCATGTAATTGATACAACACCGCTTTTGGTTCCGGCTGTCCCCAATCTCCCCAGCAGCAATCTATCATCATTACCTGTGTTGTTTTCGGAAGCGTATCGATATATTCAGAAACAACTCTTCCCCATGGATTATTTTTGTTCGGAAGCACATTCGGATACTGAATAAAATATTTATACAGATTTAATCCTAAAACGCACAATACTAATACTCCTGCAACATATTTCCCGGCTATTTGGTATGTCAATCGTAAACCTGAAACTACAAATACGATAACAATCGGAAGTATCCCGATCATCCTGCCGCTGTTCGGGACTTCCTCCTTCGGCAATGTTGGCAAAACGGATGGTAACGCAAGAAACAGCATTCCCGCCACACACATAAGGAATACCTTCATTCTCGATCTAAAAAGCCAGAATACGCCAAAGAAAAATAACACGCCCGAGATTATGTCCAACTGCGGACTGCCGGGTACATTCACCCGGAAAGTCCCATCCCCGCGAACATGCAATGCTCCTCCTGCGCGGATCGCATAAGAAAACAATGTCTGTATAGTACTTGCTGGATCTGCCGCAAACATCGGCCATATTTTGGATCCCAGGTACCCGCCGGAAAGTACCTGCGATGAACGGCTGAGCATAATCAGAAACAGGACAGCAGCAAAAAAAATCAAGCCCGAAATCGGCACTGCCACCCGTCTCCATGGGATACGCTTCCGTAATACCATAAGACCCGCTGCATACACGACCGGTAGATGCCAGACCTGGGGATAAAGGAACATCCCCGAAAGGGCAACAACTAATCCGGCAAGAACCGGCAACACGCGACTGCGGGCGAATCCCGATTTTTCCGCGCTCAGCGTAAACAGAACCCAGAGTACATACGAAACAAAAACGGGAATCAAAATCTGTGAATTGCCGGTGCGTTCCCACGCCAAAAACCAAAATGACGTACCGATAAGAAGCCCAGCTATAACCCCCCATGGAAACCCAAAAATTGCGGAAACAAATAGTACGGTCCCGACGACTCCTGCCTGTCCGACAATGACGGAAAGTATCTTATACGCATGGTACGAATGACCCAGCACCATTGTCCCCGGGGAAATCAAATAGTGATATACGGGTCCTGCTGATTCCGATATGTGCCAGGGCCATTGCTCTTCCCGAATGGCAAGTACATATTCATGCACAATGGAAATATCGCCGTACCATGATGCCGGAAGATCTCTCAGATTCCACAGTCCGGCAAAAGCAGTGATCGTGATAACCGACAGATACACAAATGCCCGCATGATTCCCCTACTTTCTTGTAAGTTTCCAAAACAGCGCCCCCGCCTGCGCGCAAGAGACTGCATCATCCATAACGGACGCAAGGAACCGATGCGGATAATAGTTCGTCAGAACCGGCCACCATACCCAGTTCCGGTTCATGGCATATGACACAAGGCTCGGAAGCGATACATAATGCAGCGCGTCAAGTAAACGCACGCCGGATGGTGAAACATAGGATGCCACAAGTAAAGGAGCCAGCTCAGCTTTCCGGAAAATTTTTTCCCATCCGGGGTAATCCGGAAGATTGATATGCACCTGTTTCCTGCGCATCCAACGCCTGTATACGTCACCAAAAATCATCGCACCCAATAAATTCCGTTCCCACGGCTCCGCCATGACCGAAGCATAACAAATGCCGCCCGGCATAAGCACCCGCCGGATTTCAGAAAGCATCCGCGGCAAGTCCTCAACATGCTCAAACACGCTATTGACGACCACAGTCCGTACCGAACGGCTCTTCAACGGAATCGTATATCCGTCATACGTCAATATCTTCCGGTATGCTCCAAAGCTCCGGGCTTCCTGTATCCTGCTGTCCTCCATGTCAAGCCCGATATCAATCCCTCCTTTGCCGAACGCCGTTGATGCAAAAAAGCCGTCTCCGCATCCGATATCAAGAATAGGCCGCTTAAACGGTAAAAATTGTTGATACAGCGCAGCTTCTTTTGCCCGCAAAACCGACAGAAACAATGGTCTGTGCTTTGCATACCGGGCTAAAAAATATTTTGTGGTTTTCATACAAACAGATCAACAAACGCTTTCTCTGACTTTTCCGGTGAAAATGATTTTTTCACCTCTTGTCCGATCTTGGTATACAGTTCCCGATTTTTCAGTACCGCCACCACGGCACGCGCAAGTGCTTCCGGATCCCGAATCGGCACAACACTCCCCATCCGCGTCTTTTTGACCGGTACGCGCACCCCAGGCAAATCACTGGCAACTACCGGAACCCCGCACAACATAGCTTCCACCTGCACCATTCCGAATGCTTCCGTACTGTTTACCGATGGAAGCACCAGCACATCACACATCGCATAAAATGATCCGATATCAGCTGGCTTCACTTCACCCAAAAACACGACGTCATCACGGTGTTTTCTTACCAATTCCATGATATACCGTTTGTACCCGTCTTCCCCGACCGGCTCCATCGGACCTGCTATAACTACTTTTACGTCAATGTCATTCCGGGCTGGATCCGGAATCCATTGTTTATTCTGATGGATCCCGGCTCTGAGGCCGGGATGACAACGCACAGCAGGAAGCGCTTCGAGCAAATACTCTATCCCTTTCTCACGTGCCAGACGCGCCGCGACTCCAATAACGAAATCAGCCTCACCGATCTTTTTTTGAAACGCATCGATACGCGCTTTTCGTACATGCAATTTATGCATGGACGGGACGATATAGTAAATTTTTATCCCTTTCTTAAGCAACCTAAGAGACCGAAGCAACCTGCTGGATCTTGCGTAATCAGCCGTATACGTTACCACACGATCAGAAAGAAGCAACGTCAGCATATTTGACATTTCCAGAAGCGACTGAATAACACTATTGAAAAACCCGTCCGGAAGGACTATCTCACAATGATATACGGCAATCACCCGTTTCCCGAAGAGTTTTGCAAAAACCGCAATAATCCACCCCTCAAATTGCGGCAAATTCACGACCACCGCATCATGTGCTTGCGCCAGTCTCCATGATTGAACCACCCATTCCCACGATAAAAATCCTTTACTCAGTTTCAACAGTGGTCTTGCCCGTATTACCCCTATCCCCCCAACCTTCCCATGTTCCTCGAGGTTTGCATCATGTTTCATGCATAGCACGTTGACCTCATGCTTTGCCCGAAGGAGCGCACGGGCAAACCGCCCGGCAGCAATCGATAGCCCCGATATATACGGAGAAAAATACGTAATACTGAATAATACCTTCATACACTTTCAAAGCTACGCTTTGATTTTTTCCAGACTGACAATACGCTCCAGAGATTTTGCCAAATATGGATATTTATACGGATACTCTTTAGTCCGGTCGAATAGATTATAAATCCAATGCACCTCCGTCTTGAGTTTTTGTTTGCGAAGATGCGACACGATATCCCAGTTGTCTTCGACAAAATAAGCAAACTTATTTTTCTTCACCATGCGGGCTTTAAACTCGTGCGGCTGCTCTTCATGGTGATTTAGTGTAATTGTGGTAAACACATCCGCAAGTCCCCAAAACCGCAAAAAGCGCAAAAGGTTCGGCTCCAAAAATCCGAAACGGGATGTCAGAAGATGTGCTTCCACCTTGCCTTCGCGTACTAGATGCTTCAGCTGAGAAGAACCCATCGAGGGAAACATGCTGGTTTCGTGTGCGAGTGACCAAAACGCTTTCTCAATCGGCGTCTTGGGAACAAAAAAACGGACGCGGCGCATCCCGAGGACATTTCTCTTAAAAAATGCAATTGGCTTACGGGCAAGGCGGGCGGGGTTATACGCAATTACTCCGTCAAAATCAAATCCTGCGACAATAGGCTTTTTCATGATGATGATAGTACCACAAAAAACGCGCTCTCTATGGGAAATTGATCGGAGCGAAAACAATTGCACAGGTATACCCTCTATGGGAAGTTGATCGCCTGCCCAACAACCAACTCCCCATACAAGATACAACTCTGTGCAATTTTAAACGCTCCAAGCCTGCCTTTACTCCGAAACTACGAAGTAGATATTCGGAGCAACAATCACCCCCCCACACAAATCGAAAGTCTTCAGTGTAACTATCCCCCACGCAAAACGCGTAAAAATCCCGTATACTTTTGCTACTCGAATATGTTATTAAAGACCGAGTTTTCAACGATTGTAAAACGAAATCTATCTCATTGTCAACAGAATTGTTCTCTGACCATATCGTTCCACTAATACAATACGGGCATCATGCTCAAATATATACATGATTTTATATTGTTAAAACAATCTATATAAAAAATATTAGCTTCAAAATAAAATTTGACAAAGAATTCATTTGGTTGGTATTGTTTCTTTCGGTATCATTCCTTTTGCCCATTGTGAATGGTGCCACCCATAAAAGGCATTACTATACGTAGCAAACCCAAACCCAAGCTAGCGGTAGTGATGCTTTTTTTTGCAGAAAACACTTAGCAAGTCTCCGAGCTTAGTGTTTACAGTCCGCCGAAATGATCTTTCGCTTGCGTGGACGTAGCCCACGAAGCGAATTTGAATGAAGGCGGAGCTCTCTGCACGAATACAATTTAAAAAGGTACAAAGTAAGTTTAGGTGGATGCGAGAGTGGTAAGAGCGGGCGGAGCAAATAGGAGTATTTCACAACGTAAATACAGGGATACTTAAACCCTTCTCTTTCAACTTCAGAAGCTCCTTGCGGACTTCCATTTCAAATGTCTGCCTCTCCCTCTCAAACGGGCTGACACGAACCTTTTTTCCCAATCCTAAGGCCCTCAGGATGTATGTACCCAAACCCAGCGGTAGTTGCACTATTTAAGTTAACGCCACTTTTCACTTCTTGTCAAGTCCCATAGTTATTTTACTTCCTATTTTTCTATATCTCATAGTTTTTTTGTTTACTTATAGACTGTTCTGACAATCTATTTCACATTAATTACTATATTGTGGATAACTTGTGGACCTGCCGGGAACAAATCACCAATACATAATATTTTTGAAAATATGCCGCGCGCAATCATCCGAAGTCTTCTGAGGGCGTGAGCACGGAAAAACGTAGTGAGACAATAGCGGTAAACTTATTTCACCCGCGCAAAAAAGAGTTGGCCTGCGGGCGTCTGATGGATCTTCGTAACAATAATTTTAAGTTCCTGTCCGACCTTATCTTTAGCATTTTCCACAACCACCATCGTACCGTCAGCAAGGTACCCTACCCCCTGCTCCCGTTCTCTCCCTCCGTGTGTAATCTTTATCGTGCATTCCTCTCCGGCAACAAGCGCCACTTTCATTGCTTGTGCAAGATCATTGACATTCAATATCCGGACCCCCTGGGCTCTTGCTACATGCGCCAGGTTAAAATCCATCGTCAGAAGCGCCGCCCTCCATTGTTTTGCAAGAATCACAAGCTTACTGTCTACCTCTGTTTCTTTCTGGGGATTGTCCTGTACAATTTTTACCTGTGCCCATGGATTAGCCTTCTGATTTTTCAGCTTGCCGATAATATCAAGGGCTCTCCTTCCTTTCGCACGCCGCAATGGATCGGATTCATCAGCGACATGCTGCGCTTCAGATAGCACAAAATGCGGAATAACCAACGTACCGGATAAAAATCCGCTGTTGACAATAGGCAGAATCCTGCCATCGATACATACGCTGGTATCAACCAAAATCGGGTGCGGACCTACAGACTCCTGTATTTCCGGTGTCTGCTGCTGACGGTGGAAAGGACGCGTCGTTATTTCTCCCAGCGTAGTAAGGTTTTTTACGATTTCTCGCGCTAATGCTTGTGTAAATTTCGTCCCGAATTCAGCTGGAGACGCTTTTATATGTGGCTGTATCTTTTTTTCCTGTTTTTTCTCACTATGTTTCTCGTTTGATATGTGCTTTTTTGCCATAGATTATTCCTGTATTTCCGAACTAGTAGTATAGCACAGATAATTATGACAGAAGCTTCGATGCTTGTGTCAAAGTCCGCACAAAAGAAGGAGATATAATTGAACGGAAACCTAAGCGATTTGCTTCACGTATCCTCCGGTCTTCGGAAACGACACGGCGCACTTCTCCCAATAATCCGACTTCTCCGAATACCGCAGTTTTTGCATCAAGCGGAACATTTTTTATCGATGTAATAATAGCCATCGCGATTGCCAAATCAATCGCTGGTTCTGCCACCTTTAGCCCTCCGCTGACATTGATAAATACGTCAAACCCGCCGAGCGGAAGATTAAGGCGTTTCTGCAATATCGCGATTAATAGCTGTAGGCGGTTATAATCAATTCCGTTGCCGACTCGTCTTGGTATGGCTATCTGTGTCGGTACTGTTAATGCCTGGATTTCCACAAGAACTGGCCGGGTTCCTTCCAGTATCACTGTAACAACACTACCGGGTACATTCTTTACTCTATCCTGAAGAAATAACTCTGATGGATTATCCACCTCCATTAGTCCCTTTTCTTGCATTTCAAAGATCCCGACTTCTTCGACTGCGCCAAAACGGTTTTTTAAGGTTCGCAGTATCCTGGCACGTACAAAACGCTCTCCCTCAAGGTACAAAACGGTATCTACCATATGCTCAAGGACTTTCGGACCGGCAATCGATCCTTCTTTTGTCACATGTCCGATGATGATAATAGGCACTGTGTTAGTTTTTGCATATCCTGCAAGAATTTCCGCGCTATGCCGAATTTGACCGACAGATCCGGGCATACCGTCAAGATCATCGCTTGAAAGCGTCTGGATTGAATCAATAATGACCAGTGGTACTCTTGTCATCCCGGGCTTGACCCGGGATCCATCTTCTTTTTCACGGGATTCCGGCTCGGGGGGCGAAATGACAGAAACAATCGTTTCTACATTTGTCTCTGCCAGTATCGCTATATTCCCTCCCTCTATTCCCAATCGCTTTGCCCGCAGTTTAATTTGCTCTGCTGACTCTTCACCAGA
>Ga0172371_10002252_pt1 | contig 30704 bp, 20 predicted proteins | sample Lak12m_FD_114543 | JGI IMG/M metagenome (GOLD analysis project Ga0172371, IMG submission 114543) | Freshwater microbial communities from Kabuno Bay, South-Kivu, Congo - kab_022012_12m | ecosystem: Environmental > Aquatic > Freshwater > Lake | place: Democratic Republic of the Congo: South-Kivu...
AGCGGCGACGTCTCACGATCCTGCACACGCCCACCTACGCCGCCTGGCTCAACCACGTGGAGATCTCCTTCAACATCTTCACCCGCGAGGTCATGCGGGGCGGCGTGTGGAGCTCGAAGCAGGAGCTCATCGACCAGACCATGTACTACATCAAGTGCTACAACGAGACCGCGACGCCCTTCGCCTGGAACTACACGGGCAAGCCGCTGACGGTGTGAACGTATATAATTGACTTCGGGAACGCAACACTAGCCGCGCTCACCGCGTTGGCGGGCCCTGCCACCCCCACGGCCGCCGCCGCACCGACGCTGGACCCCGATGCCTGGGTCACCAACGGCAACGTCATGACCATTGCCCCCGGCCCCGGCGGCATCACCTACATCGGCGGCCAGTTCACCTATGTCGGACCGCAGACCGGCGGCTTCGTGCCGCTCTCGCCGACCAGCGGCGAGCCCCTGGCGGCCTTCCCCAGGGTCGACGGGAGCGTAGTGGCCTGCGCCGCCGACGGATCCGGCGGCTTCTACATCGGCGGGAGCTTCACCACAGTCGGCGGCCAGCCGCGCAACCGCATCGCGCACATCCTGGCGGATGGAAGCCTCGATGCCGCCTTCGACCCCGACGCAAACGGCGAGGTCTATGCCCTCGCCGTGAGCTCGACCGGCACTGTCTACGCCGGGGGGTGGTTCACCAGCATCGGCGGCCAGACCCGCAACTACATCGCCGCCCTGGACGCCGGCGGCGCGGCGACGAGCTGGGACCCGGACGCCGGTTACGCCGTCCACGCCCTGGCCGTGGGCCCGGGCGGGACCGTCTATGCCGGCGGCTACTTCAACAGCATCGGCGGCGCGACCCGACGCTACATCGCCGCTCTCGACTCCAACGGCGACGCCGTAGCCGGCTGGGATCCGGACGCTGCAGGCCCCGTCGAGGCCCTGGCCGTGGGCGCCGGCGGCACCGTCTATGCCGGCGGCAACTTCACCACCATCGGCGGGCAGGCCCGCAACCGTATCGCCGCCCTCGACTCGGACGGCGACGCCGTCGCCGGCTGGGACCCGGACGCCGACAGCTGGGTCACCGCCCTGGCCGTCGGCGCGGACGGCACCGTCTATGCCGGCGGCAACTTCACCACCATCGGCGGGCAGGCCCGCAACCGTATCGCCGCCCTCGACTCGGACGGCGACGCCGTCACGAGCTGGGACCCGAACGCGAACAGCCACGTCTACGACCTGGCCATAGGCTCGGATGGCACGGTGTATGCCGCCGGGAACTTCACCAGCATCGGCGGCGCGGCTCGACGCTACATTGCCGCCCTGGACGCCGGCGGGGCGGCCACCGGCTGGGATCCGAACGCCGAAACCTCCGCACTGACCGTGGCCGTCGGCTCGGGCGGTACCGTCTACGTCGGCGGGAACTTCGCCAGTATCGGCGGCGCGGCTCGCAACAACATCGCCGCCCTGGACGCCGACGGCGTGGCCACCGCCTGGGATCCGAACGCCAACGACTGGGTCGGCTGCCTGGCCGTGGGCCCGGGCGGCACCGTCTATGCGGGCGGGAGCTTCACCAGCATCGGCGACCAGACCCGCAGCCGCATCGCCGCCCTCGACTCGAACGGCGACGCCGTCCCGGGCTGGATACCGAACGCCAACAACTACGTCCGTGCCTTGGCCGTCGACTCCGGCGGTACCGTCTACGCCGGCGGCGACTTCACCACCATCGGCAGCGCGGCCCGCAACCGCATCGCCGCCCTGAACGTCAACGGCGGGGCCATCACCAGCTGGAATCCGAATGCCAACGGACGCCTCAGGGCCCTGGCGGTTGGCGCAGACGGCACCGTCTATGCCGGCGGCGAGTTCACCGCCATCGGCAGCCAGAACCGCAGCCGCATCGCCGCCCTCGACGGCAGTGGTGCGGCGACCGACTGGAACCCAAGCGCCACCGGCAGCACCGTCAACACCGTGACCGTGAGCTCCAACGGCACCGTGTATGTCGGCGGCGGGTTCACCGCCATCGGCGGCCAGGCCCGTAACAACATCGCCGCCCTGGACGCCACCGGTGCGGCTACGAACTGGGCTCCGAATGCCAACGGTGACTTCGTCGGCGCCCTGGCGGTGAGCTCGAACGGTACCGTCTACGCCGGCGGCGAGTTCACCACCATCGGCGGCCAGGCCCGAAACAACATCGCCGCCCTGGACACCACGGGTGCGGCTACGAGCTGGAACCCGAACGCCAACAATCCGGTGAACGCGGTGGCCCTGAGCGACGGCGGTACCGTGCATGTCGGCGGCGGGTTCACCAGGCTCGGCAGCGAGGCGAGACGCTACCTCGCCCGCTTCGTCACCGAGCCCCTGACGACCACCGCGGCACCCACCGCGGTGACCACCAGCACCGCCATCGCGAACGGCAGCGTCGCCTCCGGCACCATGACGCTGGCCGCCGTGACCGACCGCAGCGTCTACTTCAGCACCACCGCCGGCTTCTCACCGCCGGCGCAGGGCACCAAGGTGCCGGCGACGGTACCGACAGGCAGCGGTACGTTCACCTGCCCGCTGAGCGGCCTGTCAGCGGGCACCACCTACTACCTGCGCGCCTACGCCACCAACGCCGTCGGCACCGGTTTCGGCGAGCAACTCAGCTTCACCACCACGGCGCCGGCCACACCGGCCGCTCCCAGCCTCACCCTCTCCGGCCTTTCCACCGGCGGCGGCTGGTCCCGGGCTCCCGTCACCTTGCTCTGCAGCGCCAGCCTCGATCCGCACTGCTCGCTCACAGTGCTGCAGTACCGCAGCCGCGCAGGCTCGAGTTGGTCGGTCTGGCAGAACGTCCCCGGCAGCGGGCTTGCCCGTTCGCTGACGATCAACGGCGAGGGCCAGACGAGCGTCGAGGCACGCGTCACCGACAGCGCCGGAGGGAGCGCCACGGCCGGCGCCGCGGTCAAGATCGACACGCGCAAGCCGACCACCAGGGCCTACAAGGCCTCCGTCAAGCGCGGCAAGAAGGTCAAGCTCGGCTACCGCATCAACGACCCGGTCCCCGGCAGCGGTCAGGCGACCGTCACCCTGAAGATCTACAGGGGCAAGAAGCTCAAGAACTCGATCAAGGTCAAGGGCGCCTGCGCCTGTAATGTCAAGAAGACCCAGAGCTGGAAGTGCACCCTGCCCAAGGGCCGCTACACGCTCAAGGTCTACGCCACCGACATCGCCGGCAATGCGCAGAGCAAGGTGGGCAGCGCGCGGCTGACGGTGAAGTAGTAGTGGATGCCGACTCGACAGCACTGCTCATACGGCTTAGGAGGCTACCATGAAGTACCGTCAGGACGCTCTCCGACAGTCGCAGGGCACGCGAGCGCGACCGCCAGAGCGGCGCCGGCGCGCTGCGGCGCTGCTCACCATCGCCGCCTGCCTCTTGACCCTGGCGGTCGCCGGCCTCAGCAGGCCGGCGCCGGCTCACGCCGATGCGCTCATGCAGTTGGCCATCCAGCAGGCCCAGCTGACCGCCGGCGACGGCGCCGCCGGCGACTACTTCGGCTGCTCGGTCGCCGTCTCCGGCGACACCGCCCTGGTGGGAGCATACGGCGTCGACGTCGGCGGCAACGCCGACCAGAGCTCCGCCTACGTCTTCGTCCGCTCCGGCACCACCTGGACCCAGCAGCAGAAGCTGGTCGCCGACGACGGCGCCGCCGACGACCACTTCGGCATCTCGGTCGCCCTCTCCGGCGACACCGCCCTGGTGGGGGCGATCGGCGACGACGAGACCTGCACGGACCAGGGCTCGGCCTACGTGTTCACCCGCTCGGACGGCGCCTGGACCGAGCAGCAGAAGCTGACCGCCGGCGACGGCGCCGGCGCCGGCGACTGGTTCGGCTACTCGGTCGCCCTCTCCGGCGAGACCGCCCTGGTCGCGGCGTGTTCGGACGACGTCGGCGCCACAGACCAGGGCTCGGCCTACGTCTTCGTCCGCTCGGACGGCACCTGGACCGAGCAGCAGAGGCTGACCGCCGGCGACGGCGCCGGCGACGACTGGTTCGGCTGGTCGGTCGCCCTCTCCGGCGAGACCGCCGCGGTGGGGGCTTATAAGGACGACGTCGACGGCAAGAGCAACCAGGGCTCGGCCTACGTCTTCGTCCGCTCGGGCGACACCTGGACCCAGCAGCAGCAGCTGAAGGCCGGTGACGGCGCCGCCTACGACTACTTCGGCAGCTCGGTCGCCCTCTCCGGCGAGACCGCCGTGGTGGGGGCGCCCTACGACGACGTCGCCACCACCGACCAGGGCTCGGCCTTCGTCTTTCTTCGCGACGGCGCTGCCTGGTCCCAGCAACAGCAGCTGACGGCCACCGACGGCGCCGCCTACGACTACTTCGGCTCCTCGGTCGCCCTGGCAGGCGACACCGCCCTGGTGGGGGCGATCTCGGACGACGTCGACGGTCAGAGCAACCAGGGCTCAGCCTCGGTCTTCGTCCGCTCGGGCACCACCTGGAGCCAGCAGCAACGGTTGACCGCCGCCGCAGGCGCCGCCGGCGACGCCTTCGGCTGGTCGGTCGCCCTCTCCGGCGAGACCGCCCTGGTGGGGGCGCCCTACTACGTCGTCGACGGCAAGAACGACCAAGGCTCGGCCTCTGTCTTTGCCCCCGACGAGACCGCCCCTCAGACCGCGGCCATGCTCGACCCGGCGGCCAACGCGGCCGGCTGGAACACGACCCCGGTCACCGTCAGCCTCACCGCCACCGACCCCAGTCCCGGCTCCGGCGTCGACAAGACCTACTACCGCCTTGACCATGACGACCCGTTCAGCGTCTACAGCGCGGCCGCCAAGCCGACGGTCTCCGCCGAGGGGACCACCCTGGTCGAGTTCTACTCGACCGACCTGGCCGGCAACAGCGAGTTCGCCGAAACCAAGAGCGCCCCCGTGCGGATCGACAAGACCGCCCCGACAACGACCGCCGGCGGCATCCCCGCCGGCTGGAGCAAGGCCAACGTCACCGTCACCCTGAGCCCCAGCGACGCCCTCTCGGGCATGATCGGCGGCTCCGCCAGGACCGAGTACTCCACCAACGGCGGCGCCTCCTGGACGACCGGCACCTCGGCCACCATCAGCACCCAGGGCACGACCACCCTGCTCTATCGCTCCACCGATGCCGCCGGCAACATCGAGACCGCCAAGAGCGTCTCCGTGCGCCTCGACGCCACCGCACCCTCGACGTCCCTCCCGAGCACCGCCATCCCGCAAGGTTGGGGCAAGGCGCCGGTGACCGTCGCCTTGATCCCCAGCGATGCCCTCTCGGGCATGATCGGCGGGTCCGCCAAGAGCGAGTACTCGCTCGACGGCGGCGCCACTTGGACGACCGGTACTTCAGCCACCATCAGCGCCCAAGGCCAGACGACCCTGCTCTACCGCTCGGTCGATGCCGCCGGTAACGTCGAGCGGGACAAGTCGGCGACCGTGCGCATCGACTCGGCCAAGCCGACCACCAGGGCCTTCAAGGCGAGCGTCAAGAAGGGCAAGAAGGTCAAGCTCGCCTACCGGGTCAGCGATCCGACTCCCGGCTGCGGCCAGGCGACCGTCACCCTCAAGATCTACAAGGGCAAGAAGCTCAAGAAGACGATCAAGGTCAAGGGCACCTGCACCTGCAACGTCAAGAAGACCCAGAGCTGGAAGTGCACGCTGGCCAAGGGCCGCTAGACGCTCAAGGTCTACGCTCGCGACATCGCCGGCAATGCGCAGAGCAAGATCGGCAGCGCGCGGCTGACGGTGAAGTAGCGAGGTGCCCGCCCCGGCGGCCGGCTCTCGCGGACCGGTCGCCCGGGCGCGGGGCCTCGGAAGCGTGCCTCAGCCGCCGGCCGCCACCACCGGGTTGGTCAGCATGCCGATACCGTCGACCGCCACAGTGACGCGCTGACCGGCGGCGATGGGGCCCACGCCCTGCGGCGTGCCGGTCATGATCACGTCGCCGGGCTCGAGCGTCATGATGCCGCTCACGAAGACGAGCAGGTCGAGCGGGGCGACGATCATCTCGCCGACGGCGCCGCGCTGCACGACCTCGTTGTTGATGCGCGTGGTGACCGCTGCCGTCTGCTGCGGCAGGTCGCGGACCATCCAGGGACCGAGCGGGCAGAAGGTGTCGAAGCTCTTGGCGCGCGTCCACTGGCCGTCGAGCTTCTGCAGGTCGCGAGCGGTCACGTCGTTGCCGCACGTGTAACCGGCGACGGCATCAGCGGCCGTCTGGGGCGTCAGGTCTCGGCAGCGGCGCCCGACGACCAGCACCAGCTCGGCCTCGTAGTCGACCCGGTCTGAGCGGGCCGGGAGGACGATCTCGTCGCCCGGCCCGATCACCGACGACGGCGGCTTCATGAAGAGGATCGGCTCCGCTTTCGCGTCGGTCCCGGCCCCGGCCGCGTCGACACCGGTGTGCTCGCGGACCTCCTCGACGTGCGCCTGGTAGTTGAGGCCGACGGCGATGACCTTCGTCGGCTGCACCGGCGTCACGATGCTCACATTGGACAGCGAGACGGAGCGCACGACCTCGGCCTCCGGATCCCACGCCGGCCGATCGAGGAGACGCACGGTCCGCCCCGCAAAGATGCAGTAATGATCCGTCTCCTCCAGGCGGCAGCGGCCGAACGGCAGGCCGGCGATGGCGTCGGGTGTCGACGTCATGGCCGCCCTCCCTGTCCGGCGATCGCCTCGGGCGCCCGGGTCATCGCGGCCCTCCATCCCCCGCCGCGCCGCCGGCCCCGTCATCACCGGGGCTTGTTTCGCAGCGGTCCTTGCCGCGGCGCGGTCCGAGCCCCGCCGCCTCGTTCTCCTGGCTGTGCACCATCCCGTACTCGATCGAGTCGACCAGCGCCTCCCAGCTCGCCTCGATGATGTTCTCGGAGACGCCGGTGGCGCCCCACACGTCCTCCCCGTCGCTGGCGTCGAGCAGTACGCGGGTGACGGCGCCGGTGCCCTTGTCCTCGTCGAGGATGCGCACCTTGAAGTTGACCAGCTCGATGTCGGCCAGGTGCGGGTACTTGCGCGTGATCGCCTGCCGCAGGGCGGCGTCGAGCGCGTTGACCGGACCGTTGCCCTCGGCGGTGCTGATGATGCGCTCGCCGCCTACGTGCACCTTGATCGTCGCCTCGATGACAGCCTTGCCGTCTTCGCGCTTCTCGACGATGACGCGAAAGCTCTCGAGGCGGAAGAGCGGCTCGCGCTCGCCCAGCTCGCTGCGCAGGAAGAGGTCGAACGAGCCGTCGGCCGCCTCGTACTGATAGCCCTTGTGCTCGCGGTCCTTCAGGTGGCGCAGGACGCGGCCCACGCGCTCGTCATCGCCCTCGATCCCGAGGCCCAGCTCCTGCGCCTTGCGGACCACGGCGCCCCTGCCCGAAAGCTCGCTGATCACGATGCGCTGCTCGTTGCCGACCTGCGCCGGGTCGATGTGCTCGAAGGTCTGCGGCACGCTCTCCACGGCGGCCACGTGCAGCCCGCCCTTGTGGGCGAAGGCGGCGCGACCCACGTACGGCTGGTGGGCGCTGACCTCCATGTTGCAGATGTCGGCGACGAAGTAGGCGGTCTCGGTGAGCCGCTCGAGCTGTCCTGGCGGCAGCACCTGCCGGCCCATCTTCAGCTGCAGCGCCGGGGCGATGGAGACCAGGTTGGCGTTGCCGCAGCGCTCGCCGTAGCCGTTGATGGTGCCCTGCACCTGCGTCGCCCCGGCCGCCACCGCCGCCAGGCTGTTGGCGACCGCGCACTCGGCGTCGTTGTGGCAGTGGATGCCGAGCGGCACGTCGACGGCGGCGCACACCTCGGCGACCACGCGGCCCACGTCGGCCGGCAGGGTGGCGCCGTTGGTGTCGCAGAGGCAGACGAGGGCGGCGCCGGCGTCGGCCGCCGCCCGTACGCAGCGCAGCGCGTACGCGTCGTCGTCCGCGTACGCGTCGAAGAAGTGCTCGGCGTCGTAGAAGACCCGCTTGCCCTGCTCCACCAGGAAGCGCACCGAGTCGTCGATGATGCGCAGGTTCTCGTCCGGGCCAACGTGCAGCACCTCGCGCAGGTGCAACTCCCACGTCTTGCCGACGAGAGCAACGATGCCGGGGAACGTCTCGGCCAGCACGCGCAGACCGGGATCGTTCCCGGCCTTGACGCCGCGCCGCCGGGTCATGCCGAACGCGACCAGCTCGGCGTTGCAGAGCGCCTCGCCCTCCATCGCCCTGAAGAACGCGACTTCCTTGGGGTTGCTCGACGGGAAGCCGCCCTCAATGTAGTGGATGCCGAGCTCGTCGAGCTTGAGGGCGATGCGCACCTTCTCGTCGACGGAGACACTCATGCCCTCCTGCTGCATGCCGTCGCGCAGGGTGGTGTCGTAGAGCGTCACCTCCGTGTGTTCTCTGCTCTGACTGCTCATGCTGCCCTCGGCGTCCATGGTGGGCCTCCCGCCTGCTACTCCACGTACTCCACGTAATGGGCGAACGCCTCGTCGCGCCCCTCGACGATCGCCTTGTAGCGATCCTGCATCGTGCGTGTCACCGGACCGGGCTCGCCGATGAAGTGATGGTCGATCTCGCGGACCGGCACGATCTCGGCGGCGGTGCCGGTGAAGAAGACCTCGTCGGCCACGATCAGGTCGCTGCGGGTGAGCGTCCGCTCCTGGAACGGCAGTCCCTCCGCTTCGCAGAGCTCGATGACCATGTCGCGCGTGATGCCTTCCAGCACCCCGTCGGCGGTCGGCGGCGTGAGCACCTTGCCCTCGCGCACCACGAAGATGTTCTCGCCGGAACCCTCGGAGACGTGGCCGTGCTCGTTGAGCATGATGGCCTCGTCGTAGCCGGCATTGGTCACCTCGACCTTGGCGAGGATGCTGTTGAGGTACTGGCCGGTGGCCTTGGCGGCGCGGGCCAGCGAGGTGTGGTCCAGGCTCTGGATGCTGGAGAACTTGGCCCGCACGCCGCGCGCCATGCCTTCCTCACCAAGGTACGTGCCCCACGGCCAGGCGGCGATGGCCACATCGACCGACGATGTCAGCGGCAGCAGCCCCATCTCGCCGTAGCCACGGAAGACGATCGGCCGGATGTAGCAGGCGTCGAGCCGGTTGGACTTCACGACCTCGAAGGTGGCGCGCCGCAGCTCCTCCGGTGTGTACGGGATCGGCATGTAGTAGAGCTTGGACGAGCGATACAGCCGCTTGATGTGGTCGGTGAGGCGAAAGACCTCGGGACCCTTCTCGGCCTTGTAGCAGCGGATGCCCTCAAAGACGCCCGACCCGTAGTGCAGCGCGTGCGTCAGGACGTGCACGCGCGCCTCGTGCCAGGGCACCAGCTCGCCGTTGAACCAGATCGTCTCCATCTCCGGGATGGGCATCCGTCCGTCCTCCTCGCCGCCGCGCCCAGCCGGGCCGAGCGCGATAACTATCAACCTCTACTTAAGAGTCAGTCTCTAACCTGCATCCGGGCTCGGACCTGCATCCGACCTCGGACCGACCTGCATCCGACCTCGTGCCTGCATCGATCACACGCGTTCGGCTACCAGGTCGCCGACCTCGGACGTCGAGTAGCCCATGTGGCCGGACGCCATACCCTTCATCTTCGTGCCGGTCACCTCGGCCACGGCGTTCTCGACGTCCTCGGCCGCCCGGCTCTCGCCGATGTCGTCGAGCAGCATCGCGCCGGCCACGATGGCCGCGATGGGGTTGATCACGCCCAGACCGGTGTACTTGGGCGCCGAGCCGCCGATGGGCTCGAACATGCTGACGCCCTCGGGGTTGATGTTGCCGCCGGCCGCGACGCCCATGCCGCCCTGCGTGATGGCGCCCAGATCGGTGATGATGTCGCCGAACATGTTGCCGGTCACCAGCACGTCGAACCACTCCGGGCTCTTCACCATCCACATGCAGCAGGCATCGACGTGGTAGTACTCGCGCCTGATGTCCGGGTACTCCTCGTCGCCGATCTCGTTGAAGCGGCGCTCCCAGAGGTCGTAGACGAAGGTGAGCACGTTGGTCTTGCCGACCAGGCCGAGTGTGTTGTCGTCACCGATGCCGCGGGCCTTCCTACCGTGCTGGCGGGCGTAATCGAAGGCCCAGCGCAGGCAGCGGTCCACCTGGGCGCGGCTGTAGAGCATGTTCTGCACCGCGACCTCGTGCGGCGTGTCCTTCATCATGATGCCGCCGCCGCCGGCGTACATGTCGCCGGAGTTCTCGCGGACCACGGCGTAGTCGATCTCTTTGGGACCCTTGTCCTTGAGCGGCGTCTCGACGCCGGGGTACAGCCGCACCGGGCGCAGGTTGATGTACTGGTCCAGCTCGAAGCGCAGGCGCAGCAGCAGGCCCTTCTCCAGGATGCCGGGCGCCACGTCGGGGTGCCCCACGGCGCCCAGGTAGATCGCGTCGACCTGCTTCAGCTCGTCGACGGCCGAGACCGGCAGGATCTCGCCGCTGCGCAGGTAGCGGTCGCCGCCGAAGTCGTAGTGCGTCAGGTCGAGCGCGAAGGCGTGCTTGGCAGCGGCGGCCTGCAGGACCTTCAGCCCCTCATCGACCACCTCGGGGCCCGTACCGTCGCCGGGCAGCACCGCGATCTTGTACGTCTTCGTCATGGTTCCTCTCCGCTGTGCGATGGTGTGCAGTGTGTGGCGTCTCTCGTCGTCGGCCTCAGCGCGCGGGGCTCAGGAGCGCCCCGGGCGCCGCCGCTCAGGAGTCCCCCTCTGTGCCGGCCGGCGCGTCTGCGGCCGTCTTCCCCGCGGCCGCCTGCTCTTCCTCGAGGCGGGCGCGAACGTACGGCAGCAGCCCGCCGCGCTCGATGAGCTGCTGCATGAACGGCGGGAACGGCTCGGCTTCGAACCGCGTGCCCCGGGTGACGTTCTCGATGACGCCGGCGACGGCGTCGACCTTCAGCAGGTCGCCGCCGAGCGCCTCGCGCGCCGCCTCCGGGCAGACCACGATCGGCAGCCCGACGTTGATGGCGTTGCGGTAGAAGATGCGCGCGAAGCTGGCCGCCACGACCACCGAGACGCCGGACGCCTTGAGCGCGACCGGCGCGTGCTCACGGCTGGAGCCGCAGCCGAAGTTGTCATCGGCGACGATGATGTCGCCCGGCTCGACCCGCTTCACGAACTCGGCGTCGATGTCTTCCATCGCGTGCGACGCCAGCTCGGCCGGGTCGCTCGTGGTGAGGTAGCGGGCCGGGATGATGACGTCGGTGTCGACGTCGCGGCCGTACTTGTGCACCTTGCCCTCGAAGATCATCCCAGGCTCCTCACGTCTTCCCGTCGGTGCAGACCATGTCCGGCGTGGCGATGTGACCGGCGACGGCCGACGCGGCGGCCACGTACGGGCTCGCCAGGTAGACCTCGCTGGTGACGTCGCCCATGCGGCCGACGAAGTTGCGGTTGGTGGTGCTGACGGCGCGCTCGCCGGCCGCCAGGATGCCCATGTGGCCGCCCAGACAGGGGCCGCACGTCGGCGTGCTGAAGGCGGCACCGGCCTCGATGAGCGTCTGCATGGTGCCGTCGGCCGCCGCGTCGAGGCACACCTGCTGCGTACCGGGCAGGATGATGAGCCGCACGCGCGGGTGCACCCTGCGGCCACGCAGGATGCCGGCCGCCTGATGCAGGTCCGCGAGGCGGCCGTTGGTGCAGCTGCCGATGACCACCTGGTCTATCTCGATGTCGGTGAGATGCGCGGCCGGCCGGCTGTTGGCCGGCAGGTGCGGCACGGCGACCGTCAGCGGCACGGCGGACGCGTCGATCTCGAGGACGTCCGCGTACTCGGCGTCGGGGTCGCTGACGAAGACCTCGCCGGCGGTCCGCGCCCGGCTGCCCTCGGGCCGCGACGCCAGGTACTTCGTGGTCGTCTCGTCGTGGCCGACGATGCCGGCCTTGCCGCCGGCCTCGATGGCCATGTTGGCCATGGTCAGGCGGCCGTCCATGCTCATGAGGTCGATCGCCTCGCCGCTGAGCTCCATGGCCCGGTACAGGGCGCCGTCGACGCCGATCCTGCCGATCGTGTCCAGGATCAGGTCTTTGCCGGTCACCCAGCGCGACGGACGGCCGTGATAGACGAACTTCATGCTCTCGGGGACGCGCAGCCAGGTGCGGCCCCACGCCATGGCGGCGGCGAAGTCGGTGGAGCCGATGCCGGTGCCGAAGGCCGCCAGAGCGCCGTACGTACAGGTGTGCGAGTCGGCGCCGACGACCAGGTCGCCGGGCGCGATGAGCCCCAGCTCGGGCAGCAGGGCGTGCTCGATGCCGACGCGCCCGACCTCCCAGAACTTCTCGATGCCGTGCGCGCGCGCGAAGTCGCGCACGCGCTTCGCCTGACCGGCCGACTTGATGTCCTTGTTGGGCGTGAAGTGGTCGCAGACGAGCGCCACGCGGCTGGGATCGTAGACCCGCTCGAAGCCGGCCTTCTCGAATTCATCGATCGCCAGCGGCCCGGTGACGTCGTTGGCCAGGGCGAGGTCGACGGTCGCCTCGACGATCTGGCCGGGGTGGACCTCGGCCAGGCCCGCCGCCCGGGCGAGGATCTTCTCCGCGATCGTGCTCGCCATCACTGCTCCTTCTTCGTCGTCGTTCGCCCGGCACGGGATCGAGCGGTCCGGCTGGGCTTACCGGCGCTGCCGCCGGCGCCCGCCGCCCGTTCGCCGTTCGCCTCGCGGCGATCCCTGTAGTCGATGGTGCGGCGCGAGCCGCCACCGGCGCCCGCCGCGTTGTTGAGCGCCCGCACGTACGCCTTGGCCGACGCCTCCATGACGTCGAAGCTGACCGCCTGGCCGTTGTAGAGCTCGCCGTCGACCTCGACGCTGATGTGCACCTCGGCCAGCGCATCCTTGCCGGCCGAGATGGCCCGCACCTGGTAGTCGGCCAGGCTGCCCTTCATGCCGACGGCCTTGTCGATGGCCTTGAACACGCTCTCGACGCTGCCGTTGCTGAAGCTGCGGCCCTTCTTCGTGCGGCCGCGCACGTCGACCTCCACCTGCGTGGTCGGGACTATCTCCGACCCGCTCTGGGTGACGAAGCTGCGCAGGGTGAAGTGGTCGGTGCGCTCGCGGATCTCCTCGCCGACCAGCGCCTCCAGGTCGATCACGGTGACGTGCTTCTTCTTGTCGGCGATGTCCTTGAACTTGCCGAAGGCCTCATCGAGCTCCGCGTCGCCGAGCTGGTAGCCCATCTCGGCCAGCTTGGCGCGCAGCGCGTGCCGACCCGAGTGCTTGCCGAGCACGATGTCGCTCTCGGCCAGACCCACATCTTCCGGGCGCATGATCTCGAAGCAGGTCGCCTCCTTGAGCACGCCGTCCTGGTGGATGCCGCTCTCATGGGCGAACGCGTTGCGGCCCACGATCGCCTTGTTGCGCTGGATGACGTAGCCGGTGATGGTGCTCACCAGCCGGCTGGTCCGTGCGATCTCGGTCGTCGCGATCTGCGTCTCGCAGTCGAAGAAGTCGCGCCGCGTGCGGATGGCCATCACGACCTCTTCCAGCGAGGCGTTGCCGGCGCGCTCGCCGATGCCGTTGACGGCGCACTCCACCTGGGTGGCGCCGGCATGTACGGCGGCCAGCGAGTTGGCCGTGGCCAGGCCGAGGTCGTTGTGGCAGTGCACGCTCACGGTGACGTCGTTGAGCGGCGGGCACGCTCTGAACAGGGCGCGGATGAACTCGCCCCATTCGGCCGGGATGGCGTAGCCGACGGTGTCGGGCACGTTGATGGTGGTGGCGCCGGCCTCGATGGCGACCTTGAAGACCTCGGCCAGGAAGCCGAGCTCGCTGCGGCTGGCATCCATGGCGCTGAACTCCACATCGGCGTCGCGATGCTCTGCAGTCAGCGTGCGCGACAGGCCGACCATCTCCCTGGTGGCGGCCAGCACCTGCTCGGGCGTCATGCGGATCTGATGCTCCAGGTGCACCGGGCTGGTGCTGATGAACGTGTGGATGCGCGGGCGGGCGGCCACCTTGACCGCGTCCCAGGCCGCCCGTATGTCTTTCTCCAGGGCTCGCGCCAGACCGGCGATGCGCGGCCCCTCGATCTCCCGCGCGATGCGCTGCACCGCGTTGAAGTCGTCGGGGCTGGCGATCGGGAAGCCGGCCTCGATGATGTCGACGTTGAGCTTGGCAAGCTGCCGGGCGACCTCGAGCTTCTCCTGCGTGTTCATGCTGGCGCCCGGCGCCTGTTCGCCGTCGCGCAGCGTCGTGTCGAATATGCGTACGTGGCGCGCACTCACTGTGTGCCGCACCTCCTCCTGCCGGACGTCTGCTCTGCGGGGCACCTGCGGACGCTCGGATGGCGTCCGCGTGCCGTCAAGAGCCCACATCCCGGATCCCTGCGAGGGTGGACGGGACGAGCCGACCAGCGGGACGGTGGCGCGAGACGGACGGGACGGGATCCCGTGACGGGATGTGCCGACGCTGCGCGAGACGCCTCTCGCTGTGGCTCTCTTCGTAGGATGGCCGGACGGCCAGACAGGCTGTTACGCATCCCCCCGCAGGGGGAGGAGCAGGAGCAGGCCGAGCGTGAGGGCACGTACCTCAATGGGGCCCTCCGAACGACGGTCTGCTGCGGTGCTGCTGCGCATGGTCACGCGATTCTACTTTCACGCCCCGTACGGTGCAAGTACATGACCGCGCCGCCGGCTCACGCCGGGCGCCCGGGCAGTCGCTCTGGGCGGCGCCGGGACCGTGATCGGGGCGGCCCTCCTGTGGGCTCCGCTCACACCGAGCGGTCCGGGCCGCCCCCCTCGGCGCCGCCGGGACCGTCGTCGGTGCCGGACTCCCGCCGGCTCCGCTCACGCTCGCGATCGCCGGCGGCCAGCCACTCACGCCCGTGCTCCACCGCCAGCTCGCAGGCACGGTACGGCTCGTCGGTGGCCGGCAGCACGGCATCCTCGCCGAGCATCGCCAGCAGCCCCGTGCGCCGCATCTGCTCGCGCATCTCCGCTCCCACGCCCGCCAGGTAGAGACGTCCGCCGCCACTCACGAGCTCGGCCGCATAGTCGCGCAGCAGCGCCAGCACGGCGCTGTGCAGCCTGCCCCGGCCGCGCAGCCTGAGCACGACGACCGCCCGGCGCGCCCCGTCCACCGCCGGCAGCGACCGCTTGAGCTTGGGGCCGGCGGCGAAGAAGAGGCTGCCGTAGATGTCGAGCGCCAGCACGGTGTCGTCCACCAGCCGTGACGGCGCCTGCGACTCCCGGCAGCGTCCGCCGCTGCCGACCGTCAGACAGACCACACGGACGTCCAGCGACGATTGATACACGTACTTGACGAGCGAGATGCCGGCCCCGATCAGCACCGCCCAGTGGATCGGCAGCACCAGGACGAGCGCGAACGTCAGCGCCATCACACCCGCCGAGAGCCTGTCGGCGGCCCAGATGTCGCGCATCACGGCCGGCTTGACCTGACCGACCGCCGCTACGACCACGATGCCGGCGATGACCGCCTGCGGCACCGCTGCCACCAGCGGTACCGCCACCAGCACGACGACCATCACCACGATGCCGGCGAAGACCGACGACCAGCGCGAGCGTGCGCCGGCGGCCGTGTTGACCGCGGTCGCCGCCACCGAGCCACCGACCGGGGCGCCACCGAAGCTGCCGCCCACCACGTTGGCGAGCCCGTGAGCCACGAAGTCCCGCGACGTCTCGCCGGAGCTGCCGTCGGCGTTGCGGACCGAGGCACTGATGCCGGCCGCCTGCACGAGCCCGACGATGGCCAGCGCCAGGGCCGGCGCCAGCAACTGTGGAGCCAGGCCCATGTCGGGCAGACGCGGCAGCGGGAACCCGCTGGGGATGGGCGCGATGTCGCCGACCGTCGCCACCGTGGAGAGCCCCAGCAAGGCCACCACGGCCGTGCCCACCACCAGCACGGCCGCCATCGCCAGGAGCCGCAGACGGGTCAGCGAGAGGAGGAGCACCGTTGCGATGGTGCCGATGCCCACGAGCAGCGTCGCCGGATCGACGGCTCCCAGATGTGCCAGCAGGTCGACCGCCTGCAGGACCCTGTTGTCGCGCTCGCTCACGTATCCGGTCAGAGGCGGCAGCTGCGCCAGCACGATCTGCAGCACGACCCCGGCCATGAAGCCGGCCATGACGGCCCTGGAGATGAAGCGGACCAGGGCCCCGGCCCGCAGGAGACCGGCCACAAGCATCACCAGACCGCAGAGCAGCGTCAGCGTGATGAGGCCGTCGATGCGCTGGTCCGCCGGCAGGCCGGTGAGCGCCGAGCCGGCGGTGAGACAGAGCGCCGCCGTGGTGACCATCGCCATGCGCTGCGTGCTCAGTGTCAGGGCGCCGACCGGCGTGCCGATCATGGTCGCGTAGAGCCCGTGCACCGGCGGCACGCCGGCGAGGATGGTGTACGCCATGGTCACGCCGATCTGCGCCGTGCCCAGCGTCAGTCCGGCCAGCAGGTCGCGCGGCAGATCGGCCCGGGAGGGCAGGAACCGCCCCGCTCGAGCCGCGAGCCTTGTCACGATCCTCCTCCGTCACGCGCGGCGCCGGGCTCCGCCGCCTCAGGCCGCGGCTCGGCGACGGCCGCCTCAGGCCGCGGTGCCGCGACCGGCACCTCCAGCGGCGCCGGACCGGCCACCACCGCCGCCTCAGGCCGCGGCTCGGCGACCGCCGCCTCAGGCTGCGGCTCGGCGACCGGCACGGCACGCTGCGGCTCGGCGACCGGCAGCTCCAGCGGCGCGGGACCGGCCACCACCGCCGCCTCCTCGGGCAGGCGGCCCGACCTGACCACCAGCGAGGCGCCGGCGACAATGGCCACGGCGCCGACCCCGAGCTGCCACGTCGGCGGCTCACTCAGGAAGACGACGCCCAGCAGCGCCGTCCACAGCACGTACGTGAGGTTGAGCGGCATCGCCCGCGCCAGCCCCACGAGGTGCACGGCCACGAAGTAGAGCTGGTACGACGCCGCGCCGGCCAGCGCCGCCGCGAAGAGCACCAGCGCCGACGGCGAGGCGACCGCCTCGACGAACAGCCCGGCGCCGCCGAGCAGCGGCACCAGTACGGCCGCCAGCACCACGAACGAGAGCACCTGACGCACGGTGGCCACCGCCGTCGGCGTCAGATGCGCCATCGCGCGTTGGGCGCAGAGCGCCTCGAACGACCAGCCCAGCGCGGTGAGCACCGCGCACAGCACACCGAGGTAGAAGTGCGGCGGCGCTCCCTCCGGCGGATGGTAGGCGACCACCGCGGCACCGGCCACCGACAGCAGGACGCCCGCCCAGCCACGCGGCCCGATCCTGTCGCGCAGGAACACGGCGCCCCACAGCGCTCCAAAGGCCGGCGCAGTGGCCGATATCGTCACGCCGTACGTGACGCCGGCGAGGGCGATGGACAGGAAGAAGAAGCCGGTCGCCCAGGGGCCGCCGGCCAGCGCCGCGGCGGCGGCGTCCAGGCTGCCGCGACGGCAGCGCACCACCGGCGACAGGTCGCGCCAGCGACGCGTGGCGCCGACGTAGGCGACCTGCCAGACGCCGCGCAGTCCCTCGTAGAGCGTCGCCGCCACCAGCGGCGCCAGCAGCCAGCGTGCGGAGAGCGCGAACGGAGCCATCGCCAGCGCCAGCCCGTTGACGATGTTGGAGACACCCCACCCGGCCCCGCTGAGCAGAGCGACGCCATACCCCGACGAGGCAACCTTTCGCCGTCTGGTGGCACGGGCGCTGGTCATGTCCGGCAGGCTACCATGCCGATCGGTCACGCGACGGGAAACGACGATCAGGACGGCGGCCGGCTACGCCTGCGACGCCGCTCACGGGACACGATGACCGCTCCTGGGACCTCAGCCGCGGAAGGGCAGCCGCCGGGCGGCACGAAGCACCGTCGGGACCGGTGCCGATCACCTCAGACGAAACATCGTGCGGCACACTCGTCCGACTCCACATACACTACGGTCGGACACCAGATGGACCGACGATGGGAGCCGGGAACGATGGACGACATCGACCGCTCGATCCTGCTGGCGCTGCAGCGCGACGGACGCCAGACCAACGCCGCTCTGGCCGAGAGGATCGGTCTCTCGCCGTCGGCGACACTCGAACGCGTGCGCCGTCTGGAGTCCGACGGCAGCATCGGGGGCTACCGGGCGCTGGTCGCACCGGAGGCGCTCGGTCTGTCGGTCCAGGCGCTCATCGGCGTGCGCCTGCGCCTGCACAACCACGAGTCGATCGCTCAGTTCGAGGAGCGCATCGGCCGGGTACGGAGCCTCGTCACCTGTACCCACGTCACCGGCCAGTTCGACTACATCCTCCACGTCGCCGTCCACGATCTCGCCCACCTGAGAGAGATCCTCCGCGTCGATCTGGCCGCCATCCCCGGCGTGGCCAAGTTCGAGACCATGCTGGCCCTCTCCGAAGTGAAGGCAGACACCGGCTGGCCGGCCGCCACGTGAGAGCCGGCGGCCGGGCGGTCGCCAAGTGAGAGCCGGCGGCCGATCGATCGCCGCGTGATGGCCGTCGGCCGGCCGGCCGCGACCCGACGCCGGCCGCCACCCGACGCCGGCCGCGACCCGACGCCGGCCGCGATCCGGCGCCGGCGCCGCGCCCCGCATGACGGCCGGCGGCCCGCCGGCCGTCGCCTATCGCAGCCGCCGCCCCGGCGAGGACCGCATCGGTGTCGCAGAGCCTGCGGTGGAGGCCGCGGGCGAGTCGTGTCTGCAGGCGTGCAGCAGCGCGTCAGCAGCCGCCATGACCGCAGACCCTGCGGTCTACTTGACGCTCATCAGTGCCTTCTTCTACAAGTTGAGTGCCGTACCGAAGCGCGGCGTCATCGCCGGCACACCGGAACGGACGGCAGCTCGGTGGCGGCCATGGAGGCGACGAGATGAGCGGCACGAGCACCCACGCGCCGGCGGCTGTAGGACGTGACGACCGGCCGCCGACTCACGACATCCATGCCGTGCCGCGCGCAGAGGCCGAGCGGCAACACGATCCCACGCCGGTCCTCGACGCACTCCTGCGCTACCGCGAGCGGGACTACCTCGCCTTCCACACGCCCGGTCACAAGCGCGGCACCGGCGCCGCACGCAAGCTGCGCGAAGCCCTCGGCGCGGCCCTCGACGTCGATCTCTGCCTCATGCCCGGCTTCGAGGACTCGCGACAGCGCGGCGGCTACCTGCCGGCCGCGGAGCGTCTGGCGGCAGACGCGTGGGGCACGTCACGCGCCTTCTTCCTGACCAACGGCTCCAGCGGCGGGCTGCACACTCTGGCAGTGGCCCTGGCGCCGCCGGGAAGCGTCGTGGTCACGCCGAGGAACGCCCACAAGGCATTGCTGGGAGGCCTGCTCTTCTCCGGCGCCACGCCCCGCTATGTGGAGCCCGAGATCGACCCCGAGTGGGGAGTACCGCTCAACGTGCCCGCGGAGCGCTTCGCGTCCGCCCTCGCCGAAAGCCCGGCAGCGGCCGCCGTCTTCGTCAGCTCGCCCAGCTACAACGGGTGCTGCGCCGACGTCACCGGCATCGTACGCAGCGCCGGCGACACGGTGGTGGCCGTCGATCAGGCCTGGGGGGCGCACCTGCGGTTCTGCGACGCCCTGCCTCCGGACGCCGTGTCCCAGGGTGCCGACGCGTTCGTCACCAGCATCCACAAGATGCTCAGCGGCGTCTCGCAGGCATCGCTGATCGGCGCCCAGGGACGACGCGTCGACCTCGAGCGGCTGGCCGCCATCGTCAGGCTGTTCGCCAGTACGAGCATGCTGGTGCCCATCCTCGCCTCCATCGACGCCGCGCGGTCGCAGATGATGACCGACGGGGAGAGGCTGTGGAGCACCGCGGTGGAGCTGGCGGAGACGGCCCGGGCCAGGCTCTCGGCCACCCCCGGCGTGCGCTGCATGGGAGCGGAGATCCTCGCGCGTCGCTCTGTGTCCGACTTCGACCGGACCCGTCTGACCGTCTCGCTGGCGGAGCTCGGCTGGGCCGGCTACGAGCTCGAATGGGAGCTCCGCCGCCGGTATCGCATCGCCGTCGAGGCTGCCGACGCGCTGAACATCGTTATGAACGTCTCCCATGCCGACACCGCTCAGACGACCGGTCGGCTGGTGACCGCGCTGACCGACATCGCAGCCAGAGGCCCCCTGCTCCGCGACGACGGACGCAGCGACCGCGGTCGGAAGGACCGGGGCGGCCCGCACTCGGCCCGCGCCGCGCTCAGCTTGACTCTGCCGCCGTTCTCCCGCCTTCTGATGACGCCACGGGAGGCGTACTTCGCCGCGTCCCGGGCGGTGCCGCTGCGGGACTGCGTCGGCGAGGTGTGCGCCGAGATGGCGACGCCGTACCCGCCCGGCGTACCGGTGATCGGCCCCGGCGAGGAGATCACCGCGGAGCTGGTGGCCTACCTGATGGAGGCCGGTCGGCGCGGTCTGGCTATCCAGGGACCGCAGGACCCGACCTTGGCGACGCTGCGTGTCGTCGCCGGCGAGTCCCGAGCGGGCCCCGCACGCTGAGTCGAGGCCGACCCCGACGCCGTGAGGGCCGTGCCCGGCGGCCATGCCAGGCGCCGGCGAGCACCCTGCGCAACCGGCCGGCGCCGCAGCCGGCACGCCGCGGTCAGGGCTTGAACGGGAACTTGTAGAGCTCGGCGATCTGCTCCATGACCTCGGCCGCCACCAGGTCGCTGCCGGCGCGGCTCCAGTGGATACCGTCGCCCTGTCTCATGAGCTCCTTCTTGCCGGAGATGCCGGTCAGGTAGTCCGAGTAGTTCCCGCCGGCGTCGCTGAACATCGCGTAGGTGTCCACGTAGTGGACGTTGGGACGCTTCTCCGCCTCTTCCTTGTAGATCGTGTTGAAGTTCCGGTAGATCTCGCTCTGTGCCGGGTCGCGGGCGATCGGCATGCCGACCCACCAGACCGGCCGGCCCTGTTCGCCGCTGGCGATGTTCATGGCCACCGCCACCCGCTCCCGGTACAGGTCGTTCCACTCCTCGGTGCCGTAGGAGTAGACCTTCCCCTCGTACTGCACGTCCTGGCCGTCGTTGGCGCCGGAGGCGAACACGACCACATCGGGCTGGAAGCCCTTCATCTCCGCCTTCAGGCGCTTGGGCCAGTTGAAGAAATCGGGGCGGCTGAGACCGGAAGAGACGTGGTAGTCGAGGGCGGTCTCGATGACCCCGGTGCGGTCGGCCATGGCGACCAGGCTCTCGCCGAAGGTCATGGCCATCGAGTCGCCACCGACCCAGAGGGCCAGCTTCTTGTCTTTGGTGGGCGTGAAGATGGCGGCACTGGGCGCGGCGGACGGCTTCGGCGACGCGCTGCCGTCCGATCCCGAGCCGCCGCCGTCCGCTCCGCTCGGCTCCGGCTCGGGGGTGCGGGTGTGCACGCCCGCCACTTCCCGCGCCCCGCGACCGAGAGCGTCTTCGATCGCCGCTCGCGGCCTGTCGAGGCGCAGCAGCGAGCTCACCGCCGTCACCGGCTTGACGAGGGCCATGGCGATCGAGCGCGTGGTGCCCACGTGCATCGACTCGGCGGCGCTCTGCAGGCTCTGGGCGTTGAGCAGCGCCGCCAGCCCGAGGCCGATGATGAGCGCCAGCAGCACCGTGCCGGCCGGCGCCAGACGCCGGCCGTCCGGCCCGTCGCCGCGGCGGCGGCCGCGATAGGTCCGCCGCGGGCCGCCGGGCCCGCCGCTGCTGCTGCCGCCGGTCGAAGTGACGTCGGTCTCAGGCTCGCCGATACGGCGCCACTGTCCCGGTGCTCCCGCCGGCGGCTCGTCGGCGGTGGGCGGACGGCCCGGCACGCCGGACCCGCCGGCGGCGAGCGGCGGTCCTTCTGCCTCCGCCGGTGACCGGTACGGGTCGCTCAGCGAGCCTGCGGCAGCCTCAGCGCCCGCGAGGCCCGGCAGCGCTCCGTCGGCGGCCGCCGCACCGTCCCGGAGCGGCCGATCGGCTTGCGCGCGCAGATCGCCGGCCGTGAAGTCCTTCCAGGCGCCCGGCGCCGTCTCAGACCCCGGCTCTGCGGCCGTCTCGGCGGGACGCGGTCGCCGCGGCGCCGTCCACTCGAAGTCCTCGTCCCAGTCGCCGGTCCCACGCCCGGCGGCGGCGCCGTCGTGACCCGCCACCACGCCGGTCCGGCCCGGCTCCGTGGCCGACGGCACGGCGAAGCCCTCGGGGACCTCCTCGCGCCAGCTCGCGGCCGCCGCCGGCCCAGCCGCAGACGGCGCCGACCCGGGCAGCGACGGCGCGTCGCCCTGCGACGGCGCGCCGGCGACGCCAGACGGCACGGCGAACCCGCGGGGCACCTGTTCCAGCCAGCCCTCGAACGTGTCGTCGGCCGGGACTGCGGCTGCCGCCAACGGAGCCTGCCCCGCCGCTGCGTCGTCCTGCCCGGCCGGCACAGTCGCGCCGTTGCTGGCCGCCGGCGTCTCGAGACGTGCGTCGGCGTCCGCCCGCTCCCGCCGGCGGCCGCTCGCGCCCCAGTTGGTGGGATCGTCCATCCGCTTGCGTGGTCGTTTCGCCATTCAGCAGACCCCGTCCATCAGAACCTGAAGTAGAGGAACAGCGCCGGGCCCTGCGGCCCGAGCGCCCCGATCAGGAAGAGGCCGAGCGCCACCGCCAGCCCCTGCAGGACCGGACCGAGGCGCGCAAAGCCGTTCTCGATGCCCAGAGTGACGCGCCGCGGCACGTATTGGATCGCGACGCCGAGAAAGATCAGCGTGAGCAGTTGCCAGGTGACCGCCGGCGACGGCGCCCCCCAGCCGGTGAACAGACGACCGATCACGCGCCAGGCCGCAGCCATGGTGTCGGCGCGGAAGAAGATCCAGGCGAACGTGACGAACGCGAAGACCCAGGTGCGCTTGAGCACCCGGCCGGCGAGTCCCGGTTCGCTCTCGGACATGCCCAGTGCCTTGCGGCGGTCGGCGGCCGCATGCTCGCCCACCAGACCGACGCCGTGCAGGCCGCCCCAGAAGATGAAGGTCCAGCCGGCGCCGTGCCAGAGGCCGCCGAGCAACATCGTGATCATCAGGTTGACGTACGTGCGCAGTCGGCCCTTGCGGTTGCCGCCGAGCGGGATGTACAGGTAGTCGCGCAGCCAGGTGCTGAGCGTGATGTGCCAGCGGCGCCAGAAGTCGCGGATGCTGAGCGCCGTGTACGGCGCGTCGAAGTTGTCGGGGAAGCGGAAGCCGAGCAGCAGCGCCGTGCCGATGGCGATGTCGCTGTAGGCGCTGAAGTCGCAGTAGATCTGCACCGAGTAGCCGAGGACCGCCACCAGCACCTCGAACGACGAGAAGTCTCCCGGCGAGGCGAAGGCATCGTTGACGATCGACGCCGCGATGTAGTCGGCGATGAGGATCTTCTTGACCAAACCGGCGAAGATGAGGAAGGCGGCGCGCCCGACGTCGATGCGCCGTGGGTCGCGCGGCGCGGCGAGCTGCGGCAGGAACTCCCTGGCGCGTACGATCGGTCCGGCCAGAAGGTACGGGAAGAACGAGACATACAGGGCCACATCGATGGTCGCGGCCGGCGGCGTGTGTCCGCGGTAGACCTCGACGACGTAGGTGATGACGCGGAAGGTGAGGAACGAGATGCCGACCGGCAACACGATCTGCAGGAACGGCAGCGGCGCACCCAGCCCGATGCCGTCGAGCAGGTTGTCGGCCGAGACCACGAAGAAGCCGTAGTACTTGAAGAAGCCGAGGATGAGCAGGTCGGCGGCGACGGTGGCCGCCATCCAGCGCGTGCGGCCACCGTTGGAACGGGCGCGGGTCACCAGCAGCGCGCCCGCCTGGTTGATGACCGTGGCCGCCACGAGCAGGAAGCAGAACTTCCAGTCCCAGGTGGCATAGAAGAAGTAGCTCGCCGCGATCATGAAGAGCTTCCACCAGGTGAAGCGCGGCATGAGCAGCCAGCTGACGATGAAGACGACCAGGAAGAAGGCCGCGAAGCTGACGGTCGGGAACAGCACGGTGTGGTGTCTCGGGCGAAGAGCTCCTGCTGGACGACGGAACAGCTAATAGTACCGCAGCGACCGGCGCGGTCCTGCGCGCCACCGTCGCCGGCCACATCGGCCGTCGATCTGCGGCCGGCGGACCGTTCCCGGCGCCGGTCGACAGACCGCGGGGCCGGGGTCCCCGCGCGGTCCAGGCCGGCAGCTCTTCGCCGGCGAGCAGCGACCGGGTCAGAGCGGCGAGCCGTTCAGGCCGGCGCTGCGCCGGCCGCGATCCGCGCCCGGCTCAGGTCAGCAGCTCACCGGCCGGCACGTGCTGGGTGATGCAGCCGAGGCCGCCGCCGCCGAACGCCGAGAACTCGGTCGGCAGGCCGATCACCCGACGATCCGGCAGCAGCCCGCCGATCAGCTCGTATACCTCGTCCTCCCGCGCGGCGCCCAGACGCGGCAGGAAAACGGCGCCGTTGGCGAAGACCATGTTCACGTAGGGCGCCGGCATGTGCGTACCGCTGCCCGGCGCCCGCACGTCGCCGCCCAGGCCGACGCCCTGCGTGTACGGCAGCTGCGGCAGCTCGACCACTTCGAGTTGCCGCCCGCGGGCGTCGGTCGCCGCCCGCAGCGCCTCGAGGTTCTCGCGGAAGCGCGAAGCGTTGGCGTTGTCGGGCGGGCAGCTCTGCGCCAGCACCACGCCGGGCGCCACGAACTGCGCCACGTCGTCGACGTGCCCGTCGGTGGACAGCGGCCCCGAGTCCTCGAGCAGCCCGAACGGCAGCCAGATCACCTTCTCGATACCCAGCCAGTCGTGGAACGCCTGTTCGTAGTCGCGCCGCGACAGGCCGGGATTGCGATGATGGAGCAGGCACTGCTCGGTGGTCAGCACCGTGCCGTCGCCGTCGGTGTTGAAGGCGCCGCCCTCCAGCACCAGCGGCGCCTCGAAGAGCCGGCAGCCCCACACCTCCGCGATCCGCAGCGGCACCTCCGCGTCCCTGTCCCACGGCGGGAACTTCTCGCCCCACGCGTTGAAGCGGAAGCGCACCGGCGCCACCCGGCCGGCGCCGTCGCGGACGAAGATCGGCCCGTTGTCGCGGATCCACGAGTCGTCGAGCGGCACCGGCAGTATCTCGATGCCGTCCCCGCACGCACGCGCGGCCGCGGCGGCATCGGCGGGGTCGGCCAGCATCGTGACCGGTTCATGGCGGGCGATCGCCCGTGCGACCTCGGCCCATTCCCGCTGAGCCGGTCCCAGGAGGTCGCCCCACAGATCGGTGCGGCACGGCCAGGACAGCAGCGTCTTCTGGTGCTCGGCGAAGCGCGCCGGCAGGGCAAAGCCGGCGGCTGCCGGCACGCCTGTCGCAGCCTCACTGCCTCGATCGCTCATCTGAGCCTCCCCGCCGGTCAGTATCCGCCGTCACCGATGCGCCGTCGTCGGCGACATGCCGCGCCCCACCGCCATCCCGGCGCGCGCATCGCAGTATTCTGGCAGACGGCCCGGGTCCGGGCCATCGCCTCAGCCGACCGGACATGCCTCAGCCGACCCGGCATAGCCTCAGCCGACCGGGCATAGCCTCGGCCGACCGGGCATCGCGGCAGGCGCCGGGTCCCTCGTCGCGGCCGCCGGCCACCCACCTGCTACACTGTCTGCCGTTCCTGAAGGCCATCACCCCGGCGAAGGTGTCTCATGATCCTCAAGCTCGGCATCCCCAAGGGCAGCCTCGAGACAGCCACCATCGATCTCTTCCGCCGCGCCGGCTACCACATCACCACAAGCAATCGCTCGTACTATCCGGCCATCGACGACCCGGAGATCGAGTGCATGCTGATCCGCGCCCAGGAGATGGCCCGCTACGTCGAGGACGGCATCCTCGACGCCGGTCTCACCGGGCACGACTGGATCAGCGAGACCGGCGCCGACGTGGAACAGGTCGCCGAGCTCGTCTATGCCAGGCAGAGCTTCGGCAAGGTCCGCTGGGTCCTCGCCGTGCCGCAGTCCTCGCCGATCGAGACGGTCGGCGACCTCGAGAACCGCATCATCGCCACCGAGCTGGTGCGGACCACCGAGCGCTATCTCGCCGCCCACGATGTGAAGGCCAAGGTCGAGTTCAGCTGGGGCGCCACCGAGGTCAAGCCGCCCGATCTCGCCGACGCGATCGTCGAAGCCACGGAGACCGGCGCGTCGCTGCGCGCCAACAAGCTGCGCATCGTTGACGTCGTGCTCGAGTCGACGACCCGTCTGATCGCCAACCGTAGCGCCTGGACAGACACCTGGAAGCGGCACAAGCTTGAAGATCTGCGCCTGCTGCTGGAGGGCGCCATGAACGCTCTCGACAAGGTCGGCCTGATGATGAACGTGCGGCGCAAAGACCTCGACACGGTCCTCGCCACGTTGCCGGCGCTGCGCCGGCCGACGATCTCTCACCTCAGCGACGAGGAGTGGGTCGCCGTCAACACCATCATCGACGAGTCGGTCGTCCGCCACATCATCCCGGCCCTCAAGAAGGCCGGCGCCGAGGGCCTCGTCGAGTACCCGCTCAACAAGATCGTGATGTGAGCGGTGTGGCTGCGCTGCCCCACTCGCATCTCCGGCCACGTCGAGGTGTGAGCGGCGGGTCCCGTCCCGCCTGCTCGAGGGAGCCATGCGCCGCCTGCTCGCACTGATCGCCCGTCACCGCCTCGTCGCCGCCGCGGCGGCCGTGGTGCTCCTCGGCGCGGCGGTCGGCGGCGTGTGGGCCGGTACCCGCGGCTCGGCGCCGGAACCCGAGCCACTGGAGCCCTTCTTCAAGCTGTATCAGTCGTACCTGCTCAAGCTGCCCGGGGTCGTCAGCGTCGGCATCGGCGAGCGCCACGGCAAGCGGTTCATTCAGATCTACGTGCGTGAACTGACACCGCGGATCGAAGCCGGCATCCCCACCACGCTGGGCGGCTGGGACGTGCGCCTCAAGGAACTGCGCGATCCTGAGCCTTCGCCGCAGAGCCCGCGCCCGTCGCCGTCGCCGTCGTTGCCCGACCCCGACAGCGTCGCGGTGGGCGTGCGTGGCATCGTGACCGGCCTCACGACCATCTCCGACCCCCAGGGTCTGGTCCTCGGCTGGATCCTCGTCGAAGGGCATCCCGAGCCGGACACCGTCTGCGACCGGGCGTCGGTGGCCATCACGCAGGACACCCGCTTCTATCGCCGCACCGACCTCGGACTGCAGCCGGTGGAGGTGGCCGTCGGGTCGGAGGAACTGCGCGGGCGCGCGGTGGAGATCGAGTTCGCCGGCGACGTCGCCGGGACCGATCCAGTACAGGCCACCGCCGCCCTGGTGGTCTTTGTGACCGCCGAGCAGTGACGGTCGCGGACCCACCGGCCGCCCGCCGCTGCCGCCGCGCTACGGCCTGACGACGGCCCCCCGGATCTCCCACTCGCCGGAACGTTCATCGAGCCAGACCACGGTGTCTCCGGAGACCCGCGGGTCCTTCTGCGCTGCCTTGTTCGTGCTGACCGGGATCTCATCGCCGGTGCTCAGGTCGCAGGCATACACATCGCCGCGCACCTGTTCACGACCGCCGCTGGAATCGGACTCGCGGGCGGCGCGCCCGTCCCACCAGGCCACGAGATCGCCGTCGATCTGCACGTCTGCCTGCGTACCGGGGGCGGTCGAGATCGTGAACCGTGTACGCGTGCGCAGATCGACGCCGTAGACGTCGCCGCTGCCGCTGCACCACACGATGGTGTGACCCGAGAGATCGAGCGAGGACACAGGATTCACGACCGCGTGGACCGTCTGCCCGGTGACCGTGTCGTGGATCCAGACGCCGCTCACGTCGTCGGCATCGGGCTCGCGGCACGACCAGGCGACCACCCCGTGCGAGACGGCGATGTCGGTCTTGGGTCCAACACCGGCATCTATCTGCCGCACGCGACCCTTCGCCACATCGCACGTCCAGACCTGATCATCGACGCGGTCGGGATCGTCCTCGCTCGCGGCACGCTGCAGCCAGACGATCAGCTCGCCGTCGGCATCGAGGCCACGCACGGGGACCTGCTCGATCATCAACTGCGCGGCGCCTGACGGAGGTCGCGCCATCCACAGATCGAGCTTGCCTCCCTTGGCGCCGGCACGCTGCTCCAGCCACACAAGGGTCTCTCCGGTGAGGACCGGCGACGATTGGGAGATGCCCTTGGCGGCCCGCCGCAGCGGGAATCTCTCGTGAATGCGTACGTCGGCGGCGAACAGCCCGCTCTGCTTCTCAGTGGCCTCGCTCCAGACGACCATGTCGCCGGAGAACGCCATGCCGCCCGGTGTGCCGTTCGGCCAACGCAGCGAGCCGACGAAGAATTCGGTGATCGCGACCGGCCTCTCGGCGCGCATGGACTGGCCGGCCGGTGCCAAGGGCTGCTCGCGCGGCCACATGGCCCACGTGACGGCAAGCGTGATGGCGACCGCCGCCAGTCCGACGGCGGCGATCTGTGGAACTCGAGACCTCAGTTGACGACCCCCTGCTGAAGTTCTGATTATCGGCCACCGGACACGGTGAGACAAGCGGGCCGGCCGGACGGCGGCCCGCGCCGGCCCCGGGACCGGCCCGACTGTCGACCCGGGCGGCGGTCCGCGTCGACCCCCGGATCGCCCCGACGGCCGACCTCGGCGGCGAGCGACAGTGGAAGGCGGCGCCGCGTCGGCGCCGGCCACTTCAGCCGGTGCCGCCCGGCTCCTCCTGCGCCGTCTGCCGCCGCGGGCGCGCCGTGGTGGTGGCGGGGCGCGGCTCCCAGTAGCCCCAGTCGTCGCTGCGCCGTGAGGCCGGGATGAGGCCCCAGAACAGCGCCATGCAGCGCACGATGCTGTGCAGGCTCTTCTTCCATGCTCCGCGCTCGAGGCGACGATGATCCACCTCGTGCACCACGAGCCGCGAGGCGAACGTCACCCGGTAGCCGGCCCGCTTGACCTGATACGTCACCAGCGAGTCCTCGTTGCAGCGCTGCGACACGTCGAAGCCGCCGGCGCCCGCCAGCGCCGAGCGGCGCAGCAGCATGTTGGAGCCGCTGCCCGCCGGAGCACCGAAGAGGCAGGTGACACGCAGCCAGAGATTGAACCACCAGTAGTAACGGCGATAGCGCTCGACGCTGCTCTTGGCGCCGACGAAGCCGCCCTGTCCGGCAGGTACGGGCAGGGCTTCCAGTGCCTCGAAGTACCCCGGCGCGAAGACCACGTCGGCGTCGGTGAAGAGCACCCAGTCGGTCGCCGCCGCGTCGGCGCCGATCTGCCGCGCGGCCGCGATGGTGCCCCTGGTGCGGACGATCCGCGTGCGCTGCGGCCGCACCTCACGGACGACGTCACAGGTGTCGTCGTCGCTGTCGTCGACCACCACGAGGTCGATGTCCGTTGGGATGCCGGCGAGAAACGTCCGCACGTTGACGCGCTCGTTCCGGGTCGGCACGACGATGGTGACATCGCGCAGGTCCATGCGTTCGGCTCCGTCGTCCGCGATCGCGTCCGGCGACCGCACGTCTCAACGCCCCGCGCGGCGCCGGACCGTTGCCCGGTGTGCCTGTCGGGTGCAGGCTAGTAAACCGCTGTGAGCAGGCTGTTCAGGGAGCGTTCAGCGCCTGCGCCCGCACGACCGCGGCGCCGAACGGCCGCGCGGTCGCCCATGTCATCGGTCTGACCAAGGCCAACTCTCACCATCAACCTGAGGCTAAGTCAATGCAGAGCGGTCAGCCCCGGCCATGGCGGCGGGAGGGATCTGCGCCGCGGGTCTTGTGCGGTCGCCTTGGGGCGGTTGCGGCGGCGCCGGTCGAGGTAGCTCTCGCCGCTCTCGCCGCGGCGTTTGAGCCTCAAAGAGATCGCGAGCTGGCTGCACCTCTCGCGCGAGACCGTCAAGAGCGAGACGGCCACCCTCTACCGCAAGCTCGAGGTGCACTCCCGCGGCGAAGCCGTCGTCAGGGCTCGCGAGTGCGGGCTCTTGCCGCCGCACCAGGGACCCATCCGGTGGAAATGTGCGTTCCGGGCGTTCGTGGACCGAGCGGGCGGTCACGAGACGGTCTCCTCGTAGCCGAGCTGCGGGGGAACCGGGGAAAGGCCGTATCCGCGACGTGTCCACGGGCGCATCCGGGCGTGCAGACCTGGAGGGACAGGTCCTAAGCCTGAATCCACCGCCCGGAGCGGGGGAATCCACCCGCCAAATGATATAGAATAACCTCCTGAGCAGGGCTTTATCGCGGCTGTAGCGGGCAGCCACGGCCCCGTCAGGAGGTCACTCATATGGTGAAGCATGAGCCGCCGGCAGTAAAGCTCGACGGGCTGCGGGTGACCTGTGACGATGAGCGGCTCATCAGCGATGCCGGGATCGCCTTGATCGCGACGCTGGCCTCCCGGCTTCAGATCGAGCGGCTTGTCGAGCGCTGCCTGCGCCTGCGCGGCGATCAGCCCGGCGCGGCGCACGCCGGCCGCAAGGTGATGGCGCTCCTCTACGGGATGATCCTCGGCGCCGACTCGATCGACGACTGTGAGCTGCTGCGCGCCGGACGTACTGGCCGCCTGCTCGGTGGCTGGTGCCCGGCGCCCTCGACCCTGGGCACCTTCCTGCGCGCGTTTACCTTCGGGCACGTGCGCCAGCTCGACCGGGTGGCAGACCAGGCGCTCGCGCATGCCTGGCGGGCCGGTGCCGGCCCGGGGCGGGAGCGCCTGGTGGTGGACGTCGATAGCTTCATCGGTGAGGTGGCGGGCTATGCCAAGCAGGGCGCCGCCTTCGGCTACACCAAGCAGCGCGGCTACCACCCCCTGCTCGCCTCGCGTGCCGACACCGGCGAGGTGCTGCACGTGCGCCTGCGCACCGGATCGGCGGGCAGCGCCCGCGGCGTGGTGCGCTTCGCCGAGGAGCTGATCGCCCGCCTGGG
>Ga0172371_10002253_pt1 | contig 30685 bp, 24 predicted proteins | sample Lak12m_FD_114543 | JGI IMG/M metagenome (GOLD analysis project Ga0172371, IMG submission 114543) | Freshwater microbial communities from Kabuno Bay, South-Kivu, Congo - kab_022012_12m | ecosystem: Environmental > Aquatic > Freshwater > Lake | place: Democratic Republic of the Congo: South-Kivu...
CGGCGGGGCTGGCCTCTGTTTGATTTCGCTCGGGTGCGGCGGAATTCCCCCCACACCCCCCTTCCGCCGCACCCTCGCTTGGCCGGACGGAATTTTTGGCGGACTTATTTCGAATCAGAACGTGCTAGTTCTCGTGACATAAATTTAACTTGGCCGGACGGAATTTTTGGCGGACTTATTTCGAATCAGAACGTGCTAGTTCTCGTGACATAAATTTAACAGAAATATCACCCGTTGTCTTCCTACTCGTCCAATATTCTCCTTCTAGTTTTTTATCAGGTTGAGTTACAAATCGCAAGATAGCCGCGCCATCATGTATCGGACTTCTATCTCTGACATTGGCTTTAGAGCGATTAGTATAGTTGTAACTCAACCTAAAAATTCCGCTTTCGTCATCTTCGTTAATCTGCGCAGTTGTACTAAAACTGTCTGATTCGTTCGTAAACATGACAATGCTTACGCTTGAAAAGGTTTGTTTGATAACCAGCGTTACATCTTTCGGCGATATTTTCTGTCCCGTTGTCGGATCGGTCCATGTACTAGCGAGAGTACCTTTCCATGTCCCCTGTAAATCAGGAAGCGGCACCAGCCAACCCTTGAATACTTTTAATCGCCACGCCCATTTTGTAAATACTAAAGCAAGAATTACATAGATCGTAACAACATCAGGCAATTTTTTAAATGCCTCCCAACCAATAGTTAAATCGGCGCCGGAAACCAAAAGAACGATGACCCAAATTACTATAAAAGAAATTAGCTGTATCCAAACAAAAAATTCTTTTCGAATGTTTTTCATATTTTATTCAAAACCTATATAATCCCAAGCGGCTGAGAGAAAGCTGTGTGCTTGTACTCTCGACCACGGTTGCCCGCCCCTAAAAAGATATTTTAACTCATTGACCTCTCCCCACTCATTACATTTCTCATCTAAAATAGTGCTGTTAAATGTATGCGCAAGAACATTGCGTACATCATCTTTATAGGTTGAACAATTAAAATTGCTGTTGGGTGTATTCCAAACAAGTGATTCGATTAAAAATGAAGCGATGTTATTTGCCGCAACCACTTTCTCATCCTGCATTTTATTCCTTAACCTTTTTAGAATACGGATGATGCGCTTATACCGCCTTGAAGTATTACTGTTTTTTGCTATCCCGTTTGAATGTGTTTGGTCCGGCCAATTTATAACCCGACCCCCATTGTCCGGCCTAAACTCAATACCAGATAAATATTCGGGCGTGCCATTCAAGTTAAATTTTCCGGTATAACGTCTGTGCTCAAAAGCCGGAACCACATCAGCGTCCACCCGCGACGTATTTTCGTGAATATCAAATGCTTTATTCCCACGAATTACTTGGCTTCTTCCAAATCTTTTGACCAAAGCATTCTCAACAAGATTTTTAAATTCTGGGTAAGTCATTGAACCGTCACTCAATCCACTGTCCTTATCAGTAAAGTTTTGCGGATAATCAACAAAGACCTGATCTTTTAAAAGAATGCATATATCCACGTCGCTATCTAGTTTTACATTAGTCCTTGCCTTGTAGGATCCTTGGGCAAAAACGACAATATTAAGTTTTGATAGGCGGCTATCGTTATTAAGAGCATCACAAATAACGCTCTCTGTAGTTTCGCACCTATCCTGCTCGGTTTGGCTTGGCCCTTGAGCCCAAGTCTGAAATGTATCTTCCCAACTCATATGCTGTGGATAAATTACTAATTGACACTTCGAATTTGTTTCGATACACTTATAGTATACGAGACATTTTAAGAAGTCAATATGCTTACTAAACGCCAATCACAAATCTTAGACTTTGTTAAAAAATACTCGGAGAAAAACGGGTATAGTCCGTCTCTCGATGAGATAGCGGGTAAGTTTGGCCTATCTTCTCTCTCCACTGTCCACTACCACCTTTCGCAACTGCAAGAAAAAGGGCTGATAACTCGGCAAGATTCTATTCCGAGATCAATTCAAATCGGTGATACAACAGAACAAACTAGGGAAATTCCTTTACTCGGCTTAATTGCCGCTGGGCAACCCATAGAAGCTATAGAACAAAGAGATACGATCACAGTTCCAAATTCCATGCTTTCGCGTTCTGGCGACCATTATGCTCTCAAAGTCAAAGGCGACAGCATGATAGATGAAGGAATTTTTGATAACGATATCGTTGTTATTAGAAAACAAGACTTAGCAGAAAATGGAGAGATTATTGTCGCACTAATCAATGGGAATGAGGCAACGCTAAAAAAAATCTACAAAGAAAAAAATGGTTTCCGGTTACAGCCCGCGAATCCAAAACTAAAACCAATTTATACCCGCGAGCTTTTAGTGCAAGGGAAAGTCGTCAGTATTTTAAGAAATTTAGAAAACCAAATTGTTAGCAAGCCACTAAAAGAAAACGAGTATATTTTTTCAGATGAATATGTCAGTGAGGAACAAATCAAGGAATTAGCCGCCAGACTTACAGATTTCAGAGAAAAGAATTTATCTAAATATGCTCTTGATGTAAAAGATAAAATTTTCAGAGAGGAAATTCTTGATTCTGCTATTTTGCAAAACGTTTTCTTGCATATCGTGCGGCAGCATGGAGTAGAAAATTCTGTTGGGGTTGTTAGTGAAATTTTGAAAGAGCTAAAAATAGACGGGGTAAAACTCGCTGCAAAAGAGCAAGAGGAATTAGAGAAAATACTAAAATCTTACAATCTTAAAGGGGCAAAAGAAGACGTCTTGGGTTTTGTATATCAAAGCATTAGACCCCAAACAGATCGTAAAGAAGCTGGACAATACTACACCCCGAACAAGGTTGTCGATTTTATTATCGAAAATATTGAAATTGATTTAGCAAAAGACCCTAATTTAAGCATTCTCGACCCGGCTTGTGGATCCGGTCAATTTCTGTTGAGAGCTTACGACAAGCTTTCACAGAGCTATCAGAAAATAGGTGTGCCGCAAGGAGAAGCACATAAAAAAATTATTGAGCAACATCTTTTCGGTATTGATATAGACGCTTCGGCTTGCGCTCTAACAAAAGCTAATTTGTATTTACGTTGCCCAAGCGTCAAGGACATAAAATTTAATATCTTTAACACTGATTTTCTGAAAAAAGACTACAACTTGATTGAACCCGATCCATTCAAAGATATTTATAAAAAAATAGATTTTATAATCGGCAATCCTCCGTGGGGGGCAAAATTATCAAACGAACAGAAGAAGTATTTTGAGAAATATTATGAAATCGGCAAGGTTGGACTAAATACGTTCACTCTTTTTATAGAACGTGCTTTGGATTTTATGCAGGAAAAAGCCCGACTCGGTTTTCTTATGCCAGAGGCCTACCTAAAAATAAAAGTGCATCAGACTTCACGCCTTCAATTACTTGAGAATGGAAGAATTAAATTACTTGCAACAGGGGGAGAATTGTTTAAGAAAGTATACGCCCCTTCTCTTGTATTGATATTTGAGAGAACTAAAAACAACGCAGCTAGTGAAGTGTTAATTAAAGAAAATGCGTTCAATGGAAAGGTTGTTGAGCGAAAAATACCACAATCGCTTTTCCATTCTACGGCAGACAATATCTTTAACATTCATATTTCTGACTTTGCTACTACAGAAATTTTGAAACATATTGATTCTCTTGATTGCAAATCCTTGAAAGATCATTGTCTGTTTATTCTCGGAATTGTTACTGGAGACAACAAAAAACATCTCGTCAAAAAACCACTGACCTCTAAACATAGTCCCATTATCGTTGGCAAAGATTTGCGAAAATACAAAATTGACTTTAGCGGCAATTATTTTGTGTACGATAAAGAAACTTTGCAACAAATAGCGCCACGAGAATACTATGAAGTCCCGAAAAAACTAATCTACAAATTTATTGGCAAGGATTTAGTTTTTGCCTACGACAATGAAAAGCGTTTTTCCTTGAATAACGCAAACGCAATAGAGCCTAAAATCCCAGAGCTAGACATCAAATACATCTTAGGTATTCTTAATTCAAAACTAATACAGTTTTACTACTCCAAAATGTTTTTTACTGTGCGAGTTTTGCGTGGAAATTTAGAAAGACTACCGCTTTTTAATGCAAATAAAGAACAGCAAAAGCGAATTATTGATCTTGCGAACAAAATAGAAAAAACTAAAAATGGCGAGTACGAAACTTTAGTCAAAAAAATGGATGATGAAATTTTTGACCTCTATAAAATTAGACAGGAATGGCGAAACTATATCGAGGCAGAGTTAGCGAGACGATAATTTTTTGATTTTTTCAAAAATTTCATCGGTGGTTATTTCGTATTTCTCAAAGTCTGCCATGTTTTCTGTCTTGATGTGCATTTGTCCCTCGTATCCTTTATTTCCCCTATGTTGTCCTACCGAAAAATACTTGTTCTTTTTTATTTCATCGGAAGTCATAAACCAATAACGAATTTTGTCAGTCCAAACACCAATCATGATGATTGCGTCAAAACAAGTCGGCTTCATCTGTTGAAAGTTCATATCAAAAAGCCCTTCTTTGTCAGTGCTTACTAGCGCACGTTCGTGATAAGGAACATGGTGTTTGGTTCTATCAATAGCCCTTCCAGCTTTTACCTCTAGTTTTATCGGCTTCTTGCCATTTTTATATACAAGATCAAATTCACCTTTAGCCTCCGTGCCTTTTGTTGATTCAAGTTCAGGGAGTATTTCTCGTATGTGTACTTCTGCCCAAGTCTCGCCAAAGGAGCGAGGCGAAGTAATTCGAATAATATCAATGTGTTTATTTCTTTTCTCGTAATCTTTCTTCAATTTAAGATAATTTTCGTACGTTAAAATTCCTTGGTGTATTAGAGTAACCAGGATAAATTCGAGCTCTCCGCGCTCAAGTTTTGCGTGTAAGTCGTCTCGAGAAACGCTTTTATCAATTAGCTTTGCTAGTTCTTCTTTAAGGTATTTCATAATTAGCGGTGAAATTTCAAAAGTTCACTTGGATCTACTCCAAGAGCATCAGCGATTTTTTTGATATTCTCGACGGAAACATTACGCTCGCCGCGCTCAATATCGCTCATATACGTTCGATGTAAGCCTGCTTTTCCAGCTAATTCTTCCTGTGAATACCCCGCACGAAGGCGCAAGTCCTTAATCTTTTGACCTAATTGTTTCTTTATATCTGTCATATAAAGTCTGGTAACTTATTGACTACATCTTATATCTTTGGGTAAAATACATCTACAGACTATAAGTGACATGATATTTTATCCAAAACAACAAGGGAGTTCCTTAACCTTTTCCGCGCAGGGAGGGAGGGGCAAGGAAAAGAAAAATAAGTCCGCCAAAAATTCCGTCCGGCCAAGCGAGGGTGCGGCGGAAGGGGGGTGTGGGGGGAATTCCGCCGCACCCGAGCGAAATCAAACAGAGGCCAGCCCCGCCGCCCTGCTCGTTGAGAGCAGAACACCACAAAAAAGTTTTCTTTTCCTTTTAGAAGAAATCCGGCGCGCGCAAATCAGGAAAAGCGAAGAAAACTTTTTTGTGGGGTGGCGAGCGTCAGCTCGCGGCGGCGGGGCGGCTTCCTTAGTTCCGTTCAAAGAAAGTTCGCGCAAAGTGTATAATTACAGCACCAAAACTAACTTGTTTAGAGTAAATATTTTGAATAACAATCACGTCCGCCTAGGCGGACGTGATTGTTTGCGTTTATGTGTGTAAATATATTATAATAAAGGCACATATTTGAATAAATAATGACATTTTTAATGGTTACTTCAAGAGTAAAAAAAATTTACAAACAAAAATCTAAACTTCGCAAAAAAATAGTACCTAAGCGTGGTAATTTTTATTTTTGTTTCCAAAAATTAGCTAATTTTGTTTTTCGATTTAAGCATTTCACGATAAATAAAGATTTTACTAAAGGGTTTTTGGCCTCAGTTACAATTGGGGGCATTCTTTTGTATACTGTTTTGCCTTATGGGCCAGCTTCGGCCGCCACTTATACTTTTACCCAAACAAGTTGGGCGGGTGGCGCAACAGCTAATAGTGCTGTTCATGCTTCTAATCAGTCTGGCTGGACAGAATATAGCGCTAAAGATTCTGCGCTTTCGGTTGTTAATGCCGGTGCGGATTTACAATTAGGTACAACGTCGTCTACAGTGGTGCAAACAAATGAAGGCGCGACAAATACTGGTTTTAATTTAGCCGGATACTCGCATTCTTCAACGCAAGTTTCAGGAACAGGATCAAACGCGAGTGTGCAACTCACAACGACTGGAGTTGTGGCGTGGCAAACTCCTGTTACCGTCGACTCAACCGGTAGCGTGGGTACCGGTTCATCAATCGTTATTGGAACTGACGGCTTTGCCCGAATAAGTTACATTGACAGTACTAACTCTGATATAAAATTTATCCAGTGTACTAATTTGTCGTGCTCAAGCAACAATACAACCATTATCGATTCGACGGTTGTGAACCCTAGTAATACCTCAATTGTGCTTTATTCAAATAACTATGCTGGTATTAGTTATTATAACGGTTCATATCTCAAGTTTATCCAATGCACAAATGCGTCTTGTTCAAGCAAAACTACCACAACGGTAGATAGTACTGGCGCTCAGGTTGGTCTGTACACCTCGGTCGTTATGGGTTTAGATGGCTATCCAAGGATAAGTTATTTTGACAACACAAACGCCAATCTTAAATATGTTCAATGTACAACGGCTTCTTGTTCGGGGAAAAATATCGCGACCCTGGATTCAACCGGAATAGTTGGTCAGTATACTTCTATTGCAATTGGTTTAGATGGTTTTGCCAGAATTAGTTATTTTGATAGCACTAATGGTGATTTGAAATTTGCACAATGTAACGATGACGCTTGTTCTGCCCCAACCCTTACGGCAATTGATCAAACTTCGGGAACCATGGGTAAATGGAATTCTATAGGAATAGGGACCGATGGATTTGCTAGGATAAGTTATTATGGCGGAAACGATCTTAAGTTTATTCAATGCACGAACGCCGCTTGTTCTACATTAAATACGACAACTATTGATGCGGGTGGAGTTGCAGGAGAATATACTTCTCTTAAAATTGCGTCTGATGGTTTTGCAAGGATTAGTTATTATGACGGTACAAATGGTGATCTAAAATATGCGGAATGTACTAATGACGCCTGTTCGACAAGCAGTTTGTCGGCTTTGGATTCAGGTGGAGTGGTTGGGCAATTTACCTCTTTGGCGTTTGGATCAGATAACTTACCACGAATTTCCTATTATGATGTTACCAATGTTGATTTAAAATACGTTTATCAAGCTACTACCTACAATACACCCGGAACATTTGTTTCTGGTCCAATTGATTTAAGTTCCGGAGTAACATGGGGAAATTTGTCGTGGACTGCGTCTGGGGGGCAAACCGTAACTCTCAAAGCGCGTAGTGATGCCGATGGTAATTTTGCGGACGCGCCGAATTGGGATGCCGTATGCACAAATATTACCAGTGGTAACGCGCTTTCAACCGGAGGGTGTGTTACTGATGGTCAGAGGTATATTCAATATCAGGCAGTCCTTTCGACAGCTGACAGTACAATTACACCATCGTTAAATGACGTAACAATTGGATATAGCGCTTATACTTCCTCCGCTACGTTAACTTCTTCTGCATATGATTCGGGAGATGCGGTTAATGTTATTGGTGGCTTATCGTGGACAGAAGATACATCTTTACCCGCAAATACAACTGTTACTGTATCGTTGCGCACGGCATCCACTTCTGGCGAATTAACCGGTAGTTGGACAGATTTTACCAATGCCACCTCTAATTGTACAAAATTGACAGGAACAGTAACTTGTACTTCTTCCGCTATTCCGGCGGGAATGAAGGATGGTTTAGACGACAGATGGGTACAATATAAAGTTACTTTGGCTACTTCTGATGGGGTAAGTACTCCGACATTAAGTCAGGTTGTAATTACTTATGTGGTTAATGCCCCGCCACAATTTGACACTACTTTTGATGTTAATGGTTTGTCGGTGTCTCAAATTACTGATTCTGGCGACGCCAACTGGGGCAAAATGCAAATTCAATATAAAATTCGAGATACCGATACAACCACCGGTACAACAAGCCCGAATGTTGTTACCCCAACCTTTGAATATAATACCGGTGCCGGTTGGACAAGTATAACTTCTGGATATTTAAATTCAGGCGCAACAACCAATAAAACCGTGGAAGAAGTTACCTATACAACCTATACGGCTTATTGGGATGTCGTGTCGCAAATTAGCGGTACAGATACTACGACTGCTCAAGTTCGCGTAACTATAAACGACAACGAGGCGGCTAATAATACTGCCACAGCCACGGATACAAATATTTCTATTGATACTACAGATCCAACGGTTACTACCTTCACGATAAATTCTACAGCCGAAACCGTTACCATCGCCGCTTCAGACACTAACAATCTTCAGTATCGATTATCAAATAATGCTGACTTTTCTGCTGACGGTCTTAATGTAACAAGTGGTGAGTGGCAGACCGTGGGCGCTAACTCAGTTAGCACTTCGTTGTCGTGGGTGTTTACTGGTGCGCCATCATACGAAATTGTTTATATTGAAGTGCGCGATAGTTATGGCAACGTTACGGCTACGTCAGCTAAAGCTCCAAACGCTTCAAACAGTATTGATATTAAAGATGTATCTAACGCGACTACCGAAGAATATCGTGAGTTTATTGCTTGGACGGTTTATACGCCCGCCAATGACGCGGCTTTTGGATCGTACAAAATTTATCGTTCTACCGACGGTGCTAGTTACAGTCTTTTAACAACAATTACCGATGTTGCAGTTAACTATTATGCCGATTCAACGGTTAGTACCGGTACGATTTATTATTATAAAGTTCAAACCATCGACAGTAATGGTGATATTTCTGGATACAGTTCGGTCGTAAGCGATGATCCCGATGGGCAAGGCGGAACAGATGTGACGGCTCCAACTATTACGCTCGTGACGGCGGCTACAGTGCAAGCCACTTGGGCGAAAATTACCTGGACTACAGCCGACGAATTATCTAATTCCTTCGTTGATTATTCTATTTCTCCTAGTACAGCTTTTGGTACAACCACGTCAGTCGCATCTATGTCCACCTCGCACACTGTTACTCTAACTGGACTAACTCCGAATACAACATATCTTTATCGTGTCCGCTCGGCTGATGTTTTTACCAATAGCGCCACGGATAACAATTTGGGTGCCGGTTATAGTTTTACCACGCTTCCGGGGACAATAATTTCTGACGTTACCACCGAATCAGTAACCGAGACCACAGCCGTCATTATTTGGAATACTGATAGTGATAGTAATTCTTATGTTGACTATGCCACCACTACTTCAGCCCTTGATTCCGGAGTAGGTGTCACTGAAGTGGGGGTTTCTACCTTGGTCGGCAGTGTTAATAACGGTCTATATCAACATCGTGTAACAGTAACTGGCTTAACACAAAGAACCGATTATTATTACTACGTTAAATCGACCGACAGCAACGAGAATACAGCCACCGACACAAACTCTAACGCTTATTACACTTTTACTACAACTTACGATAATCAACCACCGGTTATATCGGATATTGCTACGCCGGTTTTGACTTCTAGCATAGCTGTTGTTACTTGGAATACCGACGAATTGGCTAATGCGCAGGTTGAGTATGGGGACGTCACCGGAGTTTACGGCTCGACTACCGCGCTTGACAACACCTTATCTATTTCTCACGCCGTGACCATAACTGGGTTAACTGAAAGCACTATTTATTATTATCGTATAATTTCTGCGGATGCTAAGGGCAACACCGCTACTTCAAGTGAGCAAACTTTTGAAACAACAGATTCTGCAACACCGGTTGTTGCCGGCGGTGGTGGCGGTGGTTGTTATATTGCTCCGTCCGACAGTACAGCGCCATCTATTACTAATATTGAAACGTCCGACATTGGCATGTTTGGCGCGACAGTTAAATTTACAACCAACGAATCAGCCATTGGTTTTATTATGTTTGGTGAAGCAGAAACTTATGGCTACACAATCGCCTCGCCCGATTTTGGTACAACACACAGTTTAGTATTATTTGGATTAAAACCCGGACAAACATATCACTTCCGCGCTAAAGCCATAGACAAAACCGGAAACACTACAACCGACACGAGCGACAAAACATTTAATACTTTAAATTCTCAGCCAGTCATTAAATCTGTTGAATTAACAGAGGCAAACGCTTTTACGGCTATTGTTAATATTACAACAGATGTACCAACTCGAACTTTTGTTCAGTATGGCGAAAGTGAAAAATATGAATATACCGCCGGTTCGTCGGAATTAGCCACCAGTCATTCCGTTAAATTGGTTGGTCTAAAACTAGGAACAAATTATCATTTTAAAGCGGAAGCGTTAGATGCTAATGGGGTGCTAACTTCAGATGACGATCAAAAATTTATAACTAAGTTTATTGCCGAACAAGGCGAATTATTGACGGTTAAAACAATAGAACAATTTCAAGATAATCTGGAGGATTTAATTTCTTCGCTTGTGCCGTCAATTAAGCCACCTCTTGTGACCGACGTTAAAGTTATTGATATTACTACGGACTCCGCTACCGTAACTTGGAATACAAACATAAAAGCGTCTTCCGTTGTGGCGTTAGCTTCAGAAGATTTATATCAACCAGAAAGCGGGTCGTCATATCAAACAGAAATAGGAGACGCCGGAGAAAGAACAACAACACATACGGTTGTTCTGCAAAATTTGTTGTCGGACACCACTTACCATATCCAGGTCAAATCACAAAGTATTGTAAGTATTATCGGTAAAAGTCAAGACATAACATTTACAACCAAAGCCCTAAAAATAGAACCAACTATCGCTTCGGTTGAGCTTGATACGATTAGAGTTGTTTGGACAACGAGAGACAGCGCGACGTCTGTCGTGGAATACAGAAACAATACAACGGGTGCGGTTAAGCAAAGTATTAGCAACGAACAAATTCGTTATCATGACGTTCTTCTTACTGGTCTTGAGGCCAACACAACATACGGTATAAATGTTTCCGGAGTCAATTCTAAAGGTAACGAGCTTGAAGCCGCTAAACCATTGGTCGTGGCAACGGGCAACGATAAAAATGCGCCGATTATTACTAATTTGAAAATTAATAGCGCCTTAATGCCCGGTCGAGCCGACCGTGTCCAAACAGTTATTACTTGGCAAACAGATGAGCCATCAACTACAGTAATTGAATACGCCGACGGTGCCGGTTTGAGCAGTGAAGCCCTTAAAAATAAAGTTGATAACGGTAAGGAGTTGGTTACCAATCATTCTATTATTATCTCTTCATTAAAACCCGGCGCTCTTTATCGCCTACGTGTTACTTCGGCTGACGCCTATAACAATGTTTCGATTACACCAACTAGAACCATTGTTACTCCTCAAAAAACAGAGTCAATTCTTGATGTTATCGTTAAAAACTTTGAAGAATCATTTGGATTTTTGAGAAGATAAATTTAAACCTTTATGGACGAGTTAATAAAAATGAAAAATGTTAGCTTGTGGCATAACCGCGGAGAACCGTCGGAAGTCCAAGCTTTAAATAAAGTTGAATTGGGAATTAAGCAGGGAGAGTACGTTTCATTTTTTGGTCCATCGGGATGCGGAAAAACGACCCTGCTTTTTATTATTGCGGGGGTTGGCTTACCGCAAGAGGGAGAAATAGACATCAACGATAAAGATATAATGAAACTTTCCAAGGAAGAGTTGGCGATTTATCGTCAGGTTGGTGTTGGTATTATTTTCCAAGCTTTTAATTTAATTCCGTCTTTGACGGTTTTAAATAATGTGGCGTTGCCTATGGCTTTTGTCGGTATGCCGAAGAGTAAAAGAAACGAGGAAGCAAGAAAACTATTGGTGAGGTTAGGAATGGAAAAAACCGCCAATCGTTATCCTCATGAATTATCGGGTGGACAGCAACAGCGGGTGGGTATTGCCCGCGCTCTAGCCAACAATCCGCCGATTATTGTGGCCGACGAACCTTTAGGTAATCTAGACTCGGAAAACGCAGAAAATGTTTTAAATTTTTTAAACGAACTTCATAAAAAAGACGGTCGAACAATTATCATGGTTACGCACGAGGCGTGGAGTTTGCGCGACTCGGACAGAATTTTCTTTATGAAAGACGGGCAAATCGTTAATATAGAATCCGGTCACGATGAGCATATAATGGAATCAGTGGCCGAACATGTGGCCGCCGGTTTAACGACAAAATTATCACCGGCCGAGCGATCGGCGCGGTCGTTGGTAAATTTGCTTATTCGTGGATATTCGGAAGAAGAGCTGAATCGACTTGAACATTTTATAGTAGAAAGAGCCGAAGGACGTATTAATTCTCAGAAGTTTAGACAGATGTTGGACAAACCATTTAACGAGGGCGGAGTTGGTTTATGGAAACAGCGCGCCGAAAAATTTGCTCATATTATTGACAGTATTATGGAAGAACGTAGTGCTGTAAGAGCTTTATTAGAAGAGTTGAAACATCATCCCGAACATTCATCCGCCTACGAAGTAGAACACATCAGAGGATGGCTATTATCTGATTATACCGGTCATATTTCTTTTTATCAGCAAGCCAGACTCGATGAGGTTATTGACGAAAGACTCCGAGGACTTATTACCAAAGAACAAGTTCAGCAAATCGGTAATTCATCGCGCCAAAACTCCGGACTTAGTTTATCTTTTAGAGAAAGTCATTGGTTGGCCGATAAATTAGAAGCAATAGTTGTGGCAGAAGATAGGAATAGTGTTATGAAGTCAGCCATTGTTCCGCCTTCCCAAAATGGTTTTAATCATACGGTGGTTCCTTCGAGCAATACTGAACAAAGATGAAAAAACAAACACATCATCTTAGATTTATAGACGTTTTAAGATTATCTTTTAGGGTTTTTCGAACTAAACCCTTAAGATCAATTTTGACAATTACGGGTATGTCTTTTGGTATCGGCGTCGTTTTGGTTTTAGTTTCAATGGGTTATGGTTTGCAATATATTTTAATTGGTCGGCTTGTTACAACAGAAGATTCTTTAATAAGTATGGAAGCACTTTATCCACCGGAATCGGAATTGACTATAACATCGGAAGACATTAGTAAAATTAAAAACTTATCTGAAGTCGCCGAAGTTTCTCCGGTAGCCGAGTTTAGCGGTAGCGTTGAATCTTCAAATGGTTCAGGCTTAATTTTAACAAAAATAGTAGATCCAAATTATTTTAGGTTATCGGGGCAGAATATAGATTTTGGAGAAATAATTGGCGACAACGACCCACGAATTATTTTATCTCGTTCCGCCTTACAACTAACCAATTTAAACAACGTAAACGAAAAAACCGATTTTAAAAAAACAACAAATCCAATTGCTGTGTCTGTTTATTATCAAGGACAAGGAGATGACTTAACGGTTGAAGAAGTTAAACCAACAACGCAGTTGTCTTTGGCTGGTGTAATTACCGACGAACTACAGCCTCCGTTTGCGATTATTCCGGTAAATTATTTATCCGAAAAACCATTATTTTATCGTAGTGTATGGGTGAAGGCAAAAAATATTGACATGGTAGAAAAATTGCGTGACCAATTAATTGAACAGGGATTTTTTATATCGGCAAAAATTGACTTAGTTCAACAAGCCACTAAAGCTATGGACATTATTACTATGATTTTAGCGGTTATAGGTATTACGGCTCTAGTTGTGGCGGCTGTTGGAATGTTAAATACAATGCTTGTTAGTTTTCTTGAACGTATAGAAGAAATTGGCATTATTAAATCTTTGGGCGCAACCGATAAAGACGTGCGAAGACTTTTTTTGATGGAATCGGTCGTTATGGGATTCTTAGGCGGTGTGTTTGGTGTTTTGATGGGTCTTTTGGGCGGACAGATTGGTAATTATACTATAGCTTGGTTGGCTAGTCGCTTCGGCGGGAAACCGGTACTGTTATTCCTTACTCCGCAGTGGTTTATTATTTTAGTGGTCGTGGTGGCTACTTTTATTGGTTTATTGGCAGGGTTATGGCCGGCCCATCGAGCGGCAAGTTTGTCTCCAAAAGAAGCTTTAAATAAACACTAAACCAGAAGTTCTAAAATTTTTTTGGCCGTAGCTTCAACAATTTTTGATTCGATTATTTGAATTTGATTACTACTGAACTTTTGTAAAACAAAAGTTTCAGCTGACGGTCTATTTTTATTTACTCTGGTTTCTACGCCAATTCGTATCCGGGTAAATTTTTTTGTGCCGAGTGAATTAATAACAGATTGCACTCCGTTATGTCCGGCCGATGAAGAGTTTTGACTGGTTCTAACTGTGCCTAATGGCAAATCTATTTCGTCGTGAACAAGAATAATGTTATCAGGAGTAATTTTTAAATAGGAACTAATGGCTTGTACGGCCGTTCCTGATTGATTCATATAGCAACCAAGATCAAGGGCAAAAATTATTTCTTGGCTATTAATTTTTGTTTTATATATTTCTGCTTCAGATAAAGAGGGAATAGAAATTTTTTGTCTAGAAGATACTTCGTTAGTATGATTTAAATTTTTCCAAAAATTTTCAGAACTTAAAATTAATCGCCCAACATTGTGTCTTGTGCCGTCATATTTTGGTGAAGGGTTACCAAGGCCGACAAGAAGATGTTTTTTCATAGGTTTATTTTTTTGGTTTTTTTCTAACCAATTTCATCGAAATACGAATCGATGTTCCGGTGAAGCCAAATTTTGTTCGGAGTTGGTTTTCCAGAAATTTTAAATATGAGGGGTGAAGCTCTCCCTGTACAATCAGTTCAAAATGGGGAGGATAAACATCAACTTGTTTGAAGGATAAAATTGAAGGATGTCTTACTCCGCCTCCACGAGCTGGACGATGCTGTCTAATGACAGTAGATAAAAAGTCGTTAAGTGTAGGGTCATCGATTCTCGTTCCTCGTTCGCGTTCAATATTTAAAGCAAGTTCAATTAAGTTTTTGACACGCAACTTTGTTTTAGCGGAAATAAAAATTACTGGCGCCCAATCTAAACCCGGCAAGTTACTTCGTAGAGTTCGCTCCATTGAGTTTACTGAACCAGAATCTTTTTCTTTTATTAGATCCCATTTATTAGCCACAATAATAAGACCCTTGCCTTTTTCTGTAATAAGTGTGGCTAATCGCTGATCTTGAAAAGTTGGCCCGCGTAAAACATCAATAAGCATAAAAACAACGTTGGCCCGATCTATGGTTTTAAGTGAAGCATTAATACCGTGCGTTTCAATTCCGGTTATGGTTTTGTATTTACGACCTATTCCAGCTGTATCAATAATGCAGATTTTGTTTCCTTGGTAATAAAAATTTACATCTTGCGGTTCTCTTGTGGTGTGGGGGACAGGGCTAATAATCGTTCGTTCTTCTCCAACGATAGCGTTGAGTAACGATGATTTACCACTGTTCGGTTGGCCTAGTACGGCAATGTTAAGAGGCCGTTCGTTGTCGTGCTCAATTATATTTTTGGCAGATTTTTTTATAGGTAATTTTTTTAAAGCATCGACAACCACGTCCAAAAAATCACCTGTCAGTCGTCCGTTAATAGCCGAAACAGGATACGGCTGACCGAGACCAAGAGAATAAAAATTTGCTAATGCAGATTCTTTTTTGGTAGTGTCTACTTTATTGACCACGAGTATTTTTGGAGTTTTGAGTTGACGTAATTTTTTTGCCCAACTTTGGTCTTGCGGCATAATACTGTCATTGGCACTCGTGACTAAAATAATAATATCTGCTTTGTCGATCGCAATTTTTGTTTGCTTTGTTATTAAGGGGGTAAAGTTTTGAGCGTCTTCATTTTGTTTGGTTGTAGGTTCTTCAACTCCGCCGGTGTCCACAAGCGTAAACATTTTATCCTGCCACTCAACCGTATCTTCGCGCCTGTCCCTAGTTGTTCCGGGAATGGGGGAGGTTAAGGCGGCATGCCTTCCGACTAACCTATTGAATAAGCTGGATTTTCCTACATTTATTCGTCCAATTAGGACAACTTTAGGTAATTTAGTTGTTGAAAACGTCATATAAATATTTTACTCCATTATTAATTAGATGTGTTGATAATGGAGTCAGAGCCAATAATGACAACAAAATCAGCTGGTGTGGATGGTTTTATTTGAGACTCAAAAGAAGCTATGTCGGGGGTAATTGTTCCGGCTGTAGGAACCAACCAAGACGGCACGCCAGTAGTTACTTTTGCGCCAAGCAATACTCTTAATGTCGCCAGAGCTGCCGGCCTTGCCCCATTTGTAAAATCGTGGATAGTGGTATTTGTTTCGTTTTGATTTTCCGAATTACCAATTTTTACTATTTTAAATCCTCGATCCACAAGTAGATTAGCTACTTCTGTGGCGCGGCCATTAATTTTTGTCCCATTAAGCACCTCAACTCGGGCTGGTTCCTGAATAAGTTCGGGATTATTAAAAACATTATTTACTAAGTTTTGTATGCTCGAAAAATCTCCGTTCGCTGGTCTTAACACAAATGCTCCATTGACCATATCGGAGACTAATAAACCGTTCGGGCTGTCATCAATGGTTATTCTGATTATTTGTTCGGTGGTTATACTATTAGATAATTGATAAAGATGAATAATTTGCCAAGGCTCGATGTTGGTTTTTATGTTTTTTGTAAATTGCCCCGAAAGTCTGTTTACAGTTATGGAATTAAGTAAAACTCCGGCGTTAAGAATTTGGTTTTTTAAGGCTAATAATATTTTTTGTTGTCTTTTTGATCGAGCGAAGTCTGATCCTTCGCCATTATTGCCGTGTCGTGAGCGAGCAAATTTTAAAGCTGTTTCGCCATTCATATGTTGCCATCCAGCGCTGAACGAAATGGTCGATACTTCCTGTTCATTCTTATAAATATTGATTGGAAATAACGGATCAGAAAAAGACCTTTCCACATAAACATCAATTCCGCCGGTGGCGTCAATTAATTCTTTAAATCCATTAAAATCAACAAGAACATAATATGGAATACGTGTGCCGAGAAGCGAGCCGATGGAACGCGCGGCAAATTCGCCGGCATCTTCATTTTTTTGCGTTAAGCCGACAGAGTAGGCTTCGTTAATTTTTCGCCAGCTACCATCAGGGAAGGGTATTAGTAAATCTCTCGGGATAGACAGCAATGAAGCTTTGCCGGTTGAAGGCTGAAAACTGGCTAAAATAATTGTGTCAGAAAGCATTGGTCCGTCGTGTCCAACACCGCCAATACCCATCAGTAAAATATTTATGCGGTCTTCTGGTTCTCCAATTAGTTTTTTTTCTCCACTAAAAGTTAAATGCTTTAATTGAGTAAATAAACTTTCAGAGCCGAAATTTTGCGCCAGTCTGATGCTCGGAATAATGACGTTAGCGATAAAAAATGAGCCTAAAACAACAGCAATAATTATGCTCGCAGTAAAAATACTCCCGTATCGAGACCGACGGGGAGATTGAAGTTTAGAAACGGAGATCTCGATTGATGATTTATCGGGATGAAGTAGATTTATTTGAGGTTTAGACATTTATCCGTTGCAAATTGATTTGTGTAGTATATAATGCGGAGGACATATCGGCAACTTTCTTTGTTTGGTTGTTGAAGAAAAATTCAATAATAAGGGCGCGTAGCTTCCTCCTTCGCTCCGACAGTATCGTCGGAGCTATGAAGGACAGGCAGTTGTACCAACATCGCTACGTGCTAGAGTTCAGCAATAGGGGCGCGTAGCTCAGTTGGTTAGAGCGTTCGATTCACATTCGAAAGGTCGGAGGTTCGAATCCTCCCGCGCCCACCAAAATCTGACTTTTCGCAATAACACCAATTTTTTCGGTGGACGCGCGAAGCGCGTCCCAAGCATTTCCCCCCGACAAATCCTCTCCGCTCGGCGCGGTGAGCCGCGCCTCGCGGTTGGCCAAGACGAGGTTCGAGCCAAAGATTTCTTTGGCGGCAACCTTCTTGGCAAAAAGGTTGCTATCCCGCGCGATTTTGACGAGGCTTGAAGCGACTTTTATCCATTCTTTCATTGGCTCGTGCTTGCCTTCGTGTAATTCGCCAGCATAACGGAATAATCCGCAGTAGAACGGATTTGAAAGGATAAAAGTCGCCCTCGTCTTGTGGATTCTCTTTCCGCCGCGGGATAAAATCCCGCGTTGCGCCAAAAAGTCCGAGACATCTTCAAGCCGAGCGTTGCCGGTGGCGTAAAATTCAAACGCTTCGCGGATAACTTTCGCTTTCTTTCTATCCACTGAGAATTTATTGAAATAATTTTTTACAAATATGGAATCGATGAAAGAAAAATTCGATAAAAAATTTCCGGAAGCAAAAATGCTTCGGGAAATGGAACTTAGGCGGACATCTCGCGAGCTTTTTAATAAATCGCCCGTTGGAAAAGCGACTACCGTAATTTATTTCCTTATCGCTCTAGGAAGCATTTTTGTGTATTGGAATTTTTTTGAAGTGAACATTTTACTTTCAATTCTCTACGGAGTAATTACATGGTTTGTAATTACCTATGTTTTCGATAAAATTCTCATTAAACTTTCTGGTGTGGAAAAAATTGTAAGAAAAATAAATGATGAAGAAATTGAAGCGTCAGGAAAAAAGTTAGAAGAAACCTTTAAAGAAAAAGGTGCTTCGATGGACGATTTCCTAAAGTAAATTTATGGCAAAGAGAAAACAATCAGAACTTGTAGAAGCAAATCTCTCGTATCAACAAATGGAGGCGGCTATTCCTAAAATTGATAGAAGAATAACCGATCTTGAAAGTTTTGACGTTGATTCTGTAACGGACCGAAGCGATGCAAGGATTGACGCGCTTGAAAAATCTTTAGACGTTTTGCTCGTTTCAGTCTTTGGGGCAGGAACAGTGGAATATGACCGTTACCATTGGCAAGTTACGCGATTAGATACTGCTTCAATAAACATGATGCATCGAACACCAATTCACGAAGTTCATGAAGGGCTTCGTCGTGGTATCGTAACCGCTAAAGCCCACTTAGAAGCAATTAAAAAGGGATTTTTAGAGGAACTTGGAGATGCTGGACTTACCTCTGCCGGAAAAACTTTGAAGGCATACGAAGGGCTTGAATTACACCCAGAAATTGAACGCGCGGTCGGCAATCTATACCGAGACGGCCATTATGCAAACGCTGTTGAGGACGCAACTAAAGCCCTAAATGCTTTAGTACGAATGCGTAGCGGTGTTGAGAATAAAGACGGAAGCACGTTAATGGAAACAGTATTTAGCCCGAAAAGTCCTATCTTAAAATTCAATACACTGGCTGACACTTTGGATGTTGATGAACAAAAAGGGTTTATGATGATGTTCGCCGGAGCCGTAGCAGGATTGCGGAATCCGCGCGCTCATAAAATTATTAAAGACGATCCAGAAATGGCTTTGGAATTTATTGCGTATATTAGTTTACTCGCAAAACTGGTGGACAAAAGCTCAAAATAACTATGGACTTAAAATCAACTTACAATAAAATTGCGAGAGACTGGATGAATGACCACCATGGAGATACTTGGTGGATAGAAGGAACGAATAAATATCTGTCTTATTTCACACCGAAAGCATCTATTTTAGATGTCGGTTGTGGCACTGGTGAAAAATCAAAATACTTGGTAAAAAAAGGATTTGATGTAACTGGTATCGATTTTTCCGAAGAAATGATCAAATTAGCTAAAGAACAAGTACCAACTGGAAATTTTTTTGTAAAAGACATCAAACAATCATTAGGATTTGAGAATTTATTTGATGGAGTCTTTGCTCAAGCGGTTTTACTACATATTCCCAAAGATGAAGTCGTTGGTGTTTTAAAAAATATTATAGAACCCCTAAAACCAAGCGGCTATTTTTATGCGGCGGTCAAAGAGTTATGCCCTGGAAATAAAGATTAGGAAATTGTTAAAGAAAATGATTATGGTTATGAATACGAGAGATTTTTTAGCTATTTCACATTGGATGAATTAAAAAAATACATTACAGATATTGTTTTACAAATTGTTTATGATAATATTACCTCGTCGGGAAAGACTAATTGGATTCAAGTTATAGTCAAAAAATCAGATAAATAAAGGCGGCGCGCCAACTTCGTTGGCACGAAATTCGGTGGCGGCGGAAAGCGAGGACGGGCAAAAATTCCTTCCCCCCAACCCCCTTCCTTTTTGCCCGCCCGAGCGTTCAGTTTGGCGCGCGAAGCGCGCCATCAGTTTCGTTCAAAAAAGGTTCGGATTTCGTCAAATAATTGTACGTTTAGATGACTTAACAAATTAAAATTGATACAATAACTATATGGTCAACAAACAAATTTTGGATTATGTTCAAAAATCGCTTGAGGGAGGATACTCGGTCGAGCAAATAAGCACTGCTCTCAATGGACAAGGATGGAACCCAACGGAAATAAACGAGGCATTGCTGAAAGCTCAAGAAATTATACAGCAAAAATCGGCTGCGCCAGTCGCGCCTCCTGCTCCACCGAAAAAATCGGAATGGAATATTGAACCAAAAAGTTTATCAGCCTCACAGATTTTACTTTACCTCGGTGGACTGATTGTCGTTCTCGCAGGAATAATTTATATCGGCATTAATTGGTCACAGTGGGGATCGGCGGCGCGGATTTTTGCAATTCTTCTTCCAATGTTGATTTGTTATGGAGCTGGCGCGCCAATGTTCTTTAGTGGCGAGCATAAGAAACAAGGCATTGTGTTTTTGGTAGTTGGTTCGTTGCTCTTTCCATTCTTTTTATCAGTTATGTTCAAAGAATTGGAAATGTTTGCCAAGCCATTTAACGACAATTTCAATTTAATTGTTTCGCTTCTGTCTTTCGTTTTGTATCTTACTTCCAGTTTCATTTTCCGTTTTCCCATTTGGGCTTTTCTTTATCAGGGCGTAGGTCTCTTTGTTTATTACTTTTTCCTCAAGCTCATTGGCATTGAAAGTGTTTTTGAAAAGCTCACAATGGCTTGGCTATTTCTTATCCCCGGAACGGCATATTTATTCCTAAGTTTGTTTTACGACAAGAATGAACAAAAAGACGAGGGACATTATTCTCATGCCATTGGGGCTTTAGTCCTCGTTCTTTCTTTTGTCAGATTGTTTGGAGAAACATTTGCCCAAAATAAAGAGCACCTGGCTTGGCTTCTCTTCTTTTTTGGAGTAGCATATTTTTTTCTTGGTATTTTCTACGAAAAAACCAATTTCAAGAAATATTGCCAAGCCCCATATCTTATCGGTGCAGGAATTGTATTCTTTTCACTTTTGCGACTAGCTATTGATGGCACATTGTTAAAAGATTTCACCGATAGTACGGCTGTTCACGATCAAGATATTATCGGGTGGTCAAATGTTATTGTCGGCGTGATTTTCCTTGTGTTTGCTTATGTTGTTGAAAAATTAAAAAATCTTCAACTTGAAGAAGCACCAAAATACAAGGAGTTCTTTAATCTCGTAGGACCATTTTGGGTCCTTGGCGCGATATTTTATCTTGGTCTCGACGGCAAAAAACTTGTTTACGAAACCTTGCTTTTGTTATTCAGCTTAGGGTTTATTTTTGGAAGTATTTCAAAACTAGCAAGGCAATATCTCCTCATCGGAACATTGTTTTTGATAATTTACATTTTCTCAATCGGTGGGGAATACTTCCAAAACGAAGTTGGCTGGCCGATTACACTCTTTGTTGTTGGGCTTGCTTCAATGGGAATTAGCATTGTGATGGAGAAAATCAGGCGAAAGTATTTTGCAGTTGCAAAGTTTTAGTGGCGCGCCAGTTTCACTGGCACGAAATTCGGCGGTGGCGGAAAAGCGAGGGCGGGCAAAAATTCATTCCCCCCAACCCCCTTTCTTTTTGCTCGTCCGAGCGTTCAGTTTGGCGCGCGAAGCGCGCCATCAGTTTCGTTCAAAAAAGGTTCGGATTTCGTCAAATAATTGCACCATATAATATGCTAACCTTTTTCATAATTTTTTTACGTCTTTTGTTGCCACTGCCTTAAGTTCAATGTCGGGCGGTGGAACATCGGTTATCAATATTCCCGTGATGCTTTCTTTAGGCATTCCGTTTCCTCTTGCTACGGCCGCACAAAAAGTTAATTCAATGTTTTGGGTTTTACCCGCATCGTATAATTATCTTAAGGGGAGAAAAATTGATTGGAAATTTATTATTTGGTTCGCGATTATCGGTTTGGTGGGGGTTTATGTAGGTACGTTGGTCGTCCTTGCTATCAACCAAAGAGTTGCCGGAGTTGTTATTGGTATACTGATATTAAGCTTGGTTGTTTACGTCTTACTTAATAAAAATGTCGGCCTTACTGAAATAAAAGTTTATTCAAAATTCAGACAATTTAGCGCTTATTTCTTTGCCTTGGTTTTAGGTTTTTATGAAAGTTTTTTTGGTTCCGGTAATGCTATTCTATTTTCTATGGTTACATTTAAAACCAAAGGATTTGATTTTATTGACGCTCTTGGCTATTACTATTCAGTCGCATTTTTATGGGAAGTTCTTGCTGTTATTGTGTTTTTCTCAAAAGGATATTTCAGTTTGCCGGTGATGATTCCTACGGTAGTTGGATCGATTATTGGAGGTTATGTGGGGTCGCGATATGGCAGGTATAAAGGCAATAAATTTATTAAAATTATGTTTGCTATCATAGGAACGGTGTTGGGTATAAAACTTCTTTTTGGTTTTTAATTACCAGCAATGAATTTGCACAAATGACGTAAGGGCAATTTGATGTTATTTGGGAAAACTCAAAACTTTTTAATTTTAAATATTAGTTTTATAAAAACACCACGTCCGCTTTAGCGGACGTGGTGTTTTTTACTATCTTTTTTTGAAGTTAATAGACAACCTGTGGTTGAATTTTGCAGTTTAATTTTATCCAATATACATCAAAGTCCGATAGCTCTCGACGGATGCCTTTGTAAATAAAGTATTGGTTTTCGATTTCTGTTGTATCTGAATCTTTAATTTCGTTTTCTTCTGTTTCTTTTGAATCCTCAATTTTGGGCATTTGGTTAACAATCCATTGTTCCGGACACGCCTTGATAGCTGTTGATGTTGAACCCGGTTGTGGCATAACTCCTCCGCCAGTTGATGACGGTGTTTCTGATTCGTCCGATGACGATTTTGGTATTGTGTTTGAAGTTGTAGCGTCGTCATCTTCTGTTTCTGTTTCGTTAGATTCAGTGTTTTCCCAAGATTTTGGTAGTTCGTATTTCCATGGTGCTGGAACAGTAATAGTGCCACCAACTTGTACTTCCTTGTTTATTTTTACAGAAGTACCTTGTCCTGTTTCTCCTGGACGAGGAAGTTCGCCATCTTCAAAACCTTCTTTTGATTTTTCTTCGTCATCAGATTTATTTTTCAGATTCGTGCTTGTCGCTGTTCCTGAAGTTACTACTCCAATTTGCACGGTAGTGAAGTTACTAACCTGCGCCAAGGTCATAGCCTCTTGGGCAATGCTCATAGATTTTACAAAAAGTAAAAATGCATTATTGTATTCCTTTTTCTCAAGCGCAATTTTTCCTTCGGCAAATGTTTTTTCTGCGACGTCAAGGCGGGCGATTGCTTCAACTGTAGCCCACTCGTCGTTTCGTTCCTTCGCTTTTGTTATGGCTTTTTTAACAGTGTTAATCTTATTTTCCGCCGCTCCCATTTTTCCACGAGCCGAGGCCTCGACATCAGTTGAAGATCCGGTTTTTACTTTTTCTTCGTCATCGTCTCGTTCTTTAGCTAAGGATTCTACTTTTTCTTGAACGACGGGAAGTATTGTTTCAATTTCTGTTTCAATTTCCCCTTTTTGTTTAAGACCAATGGCCTTAAGAATGTATCCATGCGTATTAAATGACGATTCTGTTTGAACATTTAATTCTGCAACAGCTGTTTTTTCCGATGAAGTATTCATTTTAGTAAGTTCTGTTTTTGCTCGCTCGCTACTTTTCTGAAATCGTTTAACAATGTCAGAGCGTAACGCAGAGGTTAGTTTCCCTTTTTCTGCTAGCTCCTCAGCTTCTTCTAGACGACGAGTAGCCAGCTCTGTTTGAAGCGTTGCTTCTGCTTTGGGGGATACAGCAAGAGCCGAACGTACATTTTCGTTAAGATTCACCTTTACGCCATAAAGCGCATCCCCCGGCAAAGCTGATTCGGCGGCATAGGATGTTCCGCCTCCTAGTAACAACGCAATCATAAGTATAATAGCCATACGATAGTTTGGTAATTGAATAAAATTTAATAATAATGATCTATAACCTATTAGACGTTCACCGGCCGTATTTCTTACGGGGTGTTTTTCTATGTGTATTTCAAGAGTACGGCGTAAACGGTTTCGTTCACTTGGTGTGAGGGTAATTTTTTGCGCGTGTCGAAACAGCTCCTTGATTTCGTTATTTTCAAAATTTTGTTGATTAAGATTGTTCATAGAATTTTTTAATTTTTTGTACCCCTCGGTGAATACGAACCGACACAGTATCTTCAGATTCATTAAGCATAAGGGCGATATTTTTCGGCGATATATCATCGATATAACGAAGAGCGACAGCCGTGCGATAGGGTTCTTCAATGTTTTCAAGAATGTCCCGAATGCGACTTATTTCTATGGTGTCTTCGGTAGTCATCCCAGTAGTGTTTGGAGCGTCAAATCCTTTCTCCATTAAAGCGTCAAGGGATACCGGTGTTTTTTTTCGCATACTGTCAATAATGCAATTGTTGGCCACTCGATACAGGAAAGCCTGCATATTATCGATTTCTTTTCCCTTTCTTAAATAATCCCATGTTTTAATGAACGTTTCTTGGGTAAGATCTTCGGCGCGTTCTCGATTACAATTGACTCGAAAAAAACAATGTCGAAAAATAGCGTCGTTATAAAGCTCATAAATTTCCAGAAACATATTTCTTTGTTCATCCTGCATATAAGACGAATTAGACGTTGTTTTCTTACTGGGGGAGTTACTTAGTAGTAATTTTATTATACTATAAAACCGCGGGTTAATAATTATTATTGAAAAGTAAGTATTTTTTGGCGGGGTGGGGTTTCAATTTTATCTGTTACGAGGTAAACTTTATTTATGTTTTGGACAAATAAAAACAATACTCCAGCAATATCGTCTTTAGCTAGCGCTCAGGATATTTTTCGCGAGTCATTACTTACTTATAAGCAACATTTTAATACTTACGCTACTATTTCTGTAATTGGCGTTATTGGTGTCACTATCAGCCTTTTTATTATTAGCCTTTTGTCTTACGCGCTTATTTTATTTGGCCCAGATTCCAACACTGCTTATTTGACCATTGTTTGGATTGCAACAACAGGGTTATCAGATCTTATTATCATTGTGGCGCAAGTATGGGTCGCGCTTTGTATCTTGTATGTTTTAAGTGAAAGAGTTCCGGCTGGGCAAATTGGTCGAACCTATAACGAAAGTCGTAAGCAGCTTTTAGCGATGACTTGGGTGGCAATTTTAGTTACGACAATTATTGTCGGCGGGTTAGTTATGTTTGTTTTGCCCGGAATTATATTGTTTGTTTTGTTTAGTTTAGCTGTTTATGTCAATGTTATAGAAAATAAAAAAGGACTAGAAGCTCTATTTATAAGTTATGAATATATTAAAAAAAGATGGTTCGTCGTTGCTTGGAGAATAATTTTTGCGGTTATGGCTGGCGTATTGGTTACGACGCCGATATCTTTTATTTTAAAATTAATAGACAATAAAGCGTTGAGCGATATCGTCAATTTAATTGTGCGTGCTATTTTAATTCCATTTTTTGTTATTTATTCTTATCATTTGTATAAAAAACTTCGTGAGCTTAATAGTAATATTGATATCGTGCAAATAAATAAGTGGCGTCCGGCTTTTATCGCTTTGGCGATTTTGGGCGGAGTAGTCTTATTTTATTTTTCGGTTCTTCCTTAACAATAATAAATTGCACGTGAGCCAAATATAAAATGAAAAAAACTATAATTATCCTCATTATTGCGGGTTTGGTTATTATGTTTATGGGCGTGGTTGGTTTTAGTTATTATCAAAAAAGTCAGGTGGAATGGCGGAAACAAGAACAATCGTCTAATGTTGGACCTATTATTATTGGGGGAATATTGCCACTCACTGGAGATTCTGCGCCGGTTGGTGTCCCCATTAAACGCGCAGCCGAATTAGCCTTGAGCGAGGTAAACGGACGAGGTGGGGTTAATGGCAGACTGATAAATTTAGAAATTAGAGACGGTAAGTGCGACGCCCGTACAGCAGCTGAAGAGGCAACAAACTTGATTAATGAATTTAATATTCCTGTAATATTTGGTGGCGCTTGTTCAAGCGAAACTTTGGCCATCGCGCCAATTGCCGAAAGGGCGGGAATTATTTTATTTTCTCCGGCGTCAACAAGCCCCGATATTACGACAGCGGGGGATTATATTTTTAGAAATGCCCCTTCCGATGCTTCACAAGGTCGCCTGTTGGCAGAAGTGGCGATTAAAAAAGGGTATAAAAAAGTTGGGGCAATTGTTGAAAATACAGATTATGCGGTTGGTATTGAACAGATTTTTAAATCAGTTTTTTCCGAACAAAATCGTAGCGTAGTATCAAACGATTATAGTAGCGATGCCATTTCTGTCGAAGATGAATTGAGGTCTATTAAAGAATCCAATGTTGACGCGCTTTTAATTCTTGTTCAGTCTCCAGGGAAAGCAGGTTTAATTTTTGCGGAGCTAGAAAAAATGAATTGGTCTGTTCCTCTTTTGTCGAACGATGTTGTGCTTGGTGCCAAAGAAGAGCTTAACGCGCACAGAGCTTTTACCAACGGAATAATTGGGGCTGATTTGGATATTAACGAAAGCAATGTTAGTTTTCAAGATTTTGTTCAAAAATATGAAAGCGTTTATGGCGAGTCGGTTACCTATTCTCTTTATGCCTCTCTCGGTTATGACGCGATGAATATAATAATCGAAGCTTTAACTAAAACAAATGGTAGCGTCGAAGCAATTCGTTTGTATTTAAATTCGATTACAAACAGGATAGGGGCGGCTGGGGCTCTTACTTTGGATAAAAATGGCGACCCTGTTTCCGGACACGTACTGAAACAATTTATTGATGGTGTTATTAAACCTTATAGTTTGTAATTAAGCTGGTAAAAGATTACTTTGTTTCTTAAGCAGCTAAGGGAAAAGGTTGCGAAAAATTTTTACTTTGGTAATTAAGTTTTTAGATAATAGTCTTGCCAAGACCCTAATTATGCGCTATAATAGGTAGCTGTTATGCTTACGGAAGATAAATTACCTTCTTGGAAAAATACCCTTAAAGAACTCGGCGAATTTGTTGCCGAGTTACTAAAGGTTGTCGTAATTTCTTTGGTTATAATTTTGCCGATTCGTTATTACGTTGTTCAGCCATTTTATGTAAAAGGAGCGTCTATGGAACCAACGTTTCTTAATAATGAATATCTTTTAATCGATGAACTTAGTTATCATTTTAGTAAACCCGAACGAGGTTCGGTTATAGTTTTCCGTTACCCAAAAGATCCCAGCCAGTTTTTTATTAAAAGAATAATTGGTTTGCCGGGAGACACTGTTAAAGTTAAAGACGCGCAGGTAACAATTGTAAACGATAAATATCCCGAAGGATTAGTGTTAAGTGAGTCGTATATTAATAAAATTTTTATCGGCTCAAACGATTATCAAATAGATGTGCCGGATAATCATTATTTTTTAATGGGGGACAATCGTGGCGCCAGTTTGGATTCAAGAGTTTTTGGTCCAGTATCCGACAATCTTATAATTGGTCGCGTATGGGTTCGCGCTTGGCCGTTTGACCGGTGGACATTATTTAGTAATTGATAAGTGGTATGAGTTTTAAGAAACAAGAACAAAACACGAGCAAAGAAAAAAACATCCAAGCGAAAGCAAAAAAAGTACTAACTAAGTCAGTTGGAAATAATTCTAATTCCGAAGATACTTCAGTTGGAGCCGTCGCCAAGCGTTCAAAAAAGATTCCGCAATCAGTTCGAGGATTTCGCGACGTATTACCATCTGAACAACCATACTGGAATTTTGTAATGAATAGTTGCACGCGTATTGCCGAAACATACGGTTTTGAAAGAATAATGATTCCGGCCGTGGAATCAACGTCTCTTTTTGAACGTGCGGTAGGCAAGGCGACGGATATAGTGGAAAAAGAAATGTTTACTTTTGTTGATCGTGGTGGCGATTCATTAACTTTGCGTCCAGAAGCAACGGCGGGTATGGCGCGCGCTTATATTCAACACGGAATGGTTAACCAGCCACAACCGATAAAATGGTATTACCTTGGCTCAATGTATCGATACCAGCGCCCGCAGTATGGGCGTCAGCGAGAGTTTCATCAGTGGGATTGCGAAGTTATTGGAGACAATCACCCCGTTATTGATGCCACTTTAATGATTATGTTGGCCAACCTTTATGCCGATCTTGGCCTGCCGGTTACGCTTCAGTTGAATTCAATTGGCGACGAAGCATGTCGTCCGGCTTATCGAAAAAAGTTGACGGAATATTATCGAACACATAAAAAAAATCTTTGCGAAGACTGTAATGTTCGTTTACTAAAAAATCCTCTTCGACTTCTTGATTGTAAAGAAGAACAGTGTCAGCCTTTTAAAGCTGAAGCGCCACAATTTGTGGATCATCTTTGCGATGACTGTCGCGACTACTTAATGAAAATTCTTGAATATCTAGACGAACTGGATGTTCCTTATGTTTTGAATTCACAGCTCGTTCGCGGTTTCGATTACTATACGCGAACAGTATTTGAAGTATGGGCGGCAGATGACGAACGGGGCAAAACTTCTTTAGCTGGTGGTGGCCGTTACGATGGACTTATTGAAATGTTAGGCGACCGTCCAACACCGGCTGCGGGGTTTGCTTTAGGATTAGAAGCCACGGTTTTAAAGCTTAAAGAAAGTGGTGTTGCGGTTCCGCCAATTTTAAAGCCCGAAGTTTTTATTGCGCAACTTGGCGATCCGGCCAAACGAAAAGCTTTAAAACTTTTTGAAGAACTAAGAAGAAGCGGAGTTGTTGTTACGGCCAGTTTTTCTAAAGACGGATTAAAATCGCAAATGGAAACAGCGGCGCGTTTGGGCGTGAGGTTCGCTTTAATTATTGGCCAGAAAGAAATAGTGGACAACACTATAATTATTCGCGATATGGAAGCGGGAATGCAAGAAACTTATGACTTCAAAAAAGTTATTTCCGAAATTCAGCGCAAGCTTCAAACTTCCGCCGTGGTTAGTAAAGAAAATGTAGCATCAGAACAAAAAATCGAGTGGTCAACTACGAGTGACGAGAAGTAAGAGTAGTATTATTATTTTAGTTACAATAATTTATCCTATGGTTAATCATAGGATATCAATATATTTTTTGTTTGAGAAAAATTAGACGTCCTCGTCCGCCTAGGCGGACTCGAGACTTGTCTGTTTTATTTTAACAAAAGTTAAGACGCGTTCGGTCTCTGACCTCAACGCTTGTCTGTCTATTTCTTTGGTCGGGCAATAAAAAGAAGAGAAAAGTCCGCCGAAGGCGGATCCGCCTCTGGCGGAAAAGCCCGCACTAGGTCGTCGTGTCGGGGTCTGGCTTACTTCGTGTTCGGCCAAGGATGAAACTCCCTAGCCTCGCCACAAGTGGCGGGCGAGGTCAAACATCATCCTTGGTTATCCAAACAACTCATCGATCAGACCATCGACACGAGACCAAAGGGTTTTAGGGAAAGAATCAATCTTCCTTAGGAAAATGTCGTGGTAATTAGAATGGAGCATTAGGTATGTGCTAATAGTTTTTCCGCCAGTCGTTCGAGACCCTGAGCGGTTCTCTCAGACTCTGAACGGGAGGCGGATCCCTGCCCGATGCAGGCGGGCGTCTTTGACGGAAATTTTTAATTTCGCAATCCGCAATCCGTACACCGTACAGCGTATAACGTATGGCCTGATATAGTTTGACATAATACCCAAAAAATGCTAACCTTGGGCGTTCTTTGTTCTAAAGAACTGTGCGACTGTCTAGTCGTATAATCGTCTTGTCTGTAGCTTCTGACGTGGTGTTGGGAGTTAAAGATAAGGCAAGAATGGATCGCGCTAACATAGGCGGTCTATGTGCCTCGATGAGTAATCGGGGTTTGAAAAGTAGGAGGTTAGAGCCATGGGTAATGGCACGTTCGTTCACACAACAGAGGAAAAGGCGATTCTTTTCGCTCAATTCTCAAAGTCGATGGAGCTCGCGCGTGAGGGGCAGCGACCTTTCGAAGATGTTTCGCGTCCGTTGCAGGCGATCATCTCGGACGACATGGTCGTCCAGATCACGCCGAAGGTTGTTCAGAGCGCGGACGGCGGTCGCGTCTTTCACGTCATCGGCGACTTTGAGTCGGCCGAATCGGCTCTCGTTGCCGGCGGTTACAAATACCGCTACGACTATGCCGCGGCCAAGGCCAATAAGATCGTCGAAGTTCCAATGATCATTCAGCCAGTTGACCGCAAGGTCAGGCTGGTTCCGTTGGGACAGATCAGGACGACCCGAGAATTGTTCGGTCTGTACCCGAAGATCGCGGATCCAATGACGTTGCTCACTCTGGGGGCTAGGTTCCCCAAGGAGCAGCTCGAAGGGCCGATCTTCGTGGTATGGAAAGACCATTCGCGTC
>Ga0172371_10002256_pt1 | contig 30676 bp, 27 predicted proteins | sample Lak12m_FD_114543 | JGI IMG/M metagenome (GOLD analysis project Ga0172371, IMG submission 114543) | Freshwater microbial communities from Kabuno Bay, South-Kivu, Congo - kab_022012_12m | ecosystem: Environmental > Aquatic > Freshwater > Lake | place: Democratic Republic of the Congo: South-Kivu...
GCCTCCTGTTTACCCGGGAACCGGGGGGATGTGCGATCGCGGAAAAGATCCGTGATCTGCTGCTGGATGTGGAAAACGCGGAAATGGACGCGAAAACAGAGGCGCTTTTATATGCGGGCGCGCGCGCGCAGCATGTGGCGCAGGTGATCCGTCCCGCGCTGATGGCGGGAAAAATTGTGCTGTGCGACCGTTTTGTTGACTCTTCCCTTGCCTACCAGGGCGTGGGCAGGGGCCTCGGAATCGGCAATATATTTGGTATCAACTGCTTTGCGACCGGCGGAATCATGCCGGACAAAACGTTTTTTTTAGACTATCCGCCCGACCTTGCTTTTGCGCGCATGAGCAAACGGCGGGAACACGACCGGCTGGAAAAAGAGGAAATGGCGTTTCACCAGACGCTGTACAACGGTTTTATAGAGCTTGCCGGCCTTTATCCGGACCGGGTGATCCGCGTGGACGCGCAGGGTACGAAATACGAGACGAGCGATAAAATAAAGGCCATAATGGACAAAATACTCCTTGAGAGGGAAGAATAAAATGCATAGCGTGCTTCTGGGAGCGCTCCGTTCGGGCGCGGTCGCGGGCGCCTATCTGATAGAGGGGAGCGCGGGTTTTGCCCGCGTCCAGACGGAAGAATTTTTGGGCGACCTTTTCTGCGAGAACGGCAGCCGTTGCGGAAATTGCCCCGCTTGCAAAAAAATATCGGCGGGGTTCCATCCGGACATACTGCGGATAGATCCCGGCGAGCGGAGCATCAAAGTGGAGGACATCAAGGAATCGGGCCTGATGGAGTGGATATCCAGAAAGCCGTTTGAGGGCGGGTATAAGGCGGTGGTCATCACCGGAGCGGACCGGATGGTGGAGGCCGCGCAGAACAAACTCTTGAAGGCGATCGAAGAGCCGCCCGATAAAACGGTCTTCCTGCTTTCGGCCCGGGCCGGGAAAAACATATTGCCTACGGTTTTGTCCCGTTGTATAATAATAAGAATGCGTGGGGAAGACAAAGAAGAGATCGCGGAAGGGCTGCGGCAGCAGCTTTCCCTTTCCACCCTGAGCGCGCGGGTGCTGGCCGCTACGGCCGGATACGACCCGTATACGGCGGAAGAGCTTCATTCCCGTGATTATTTTGAGACGAGGGAAGCGGCCGTCCGCGCCGCTAAAAGGCTGCTCTCCGCAAAAAACAGGGCGAGCAGCGTAATACTGGATCTGCTTTTAGGATGCGCGGACAATCTGAACGATTTGTTCCTTGCGCTTCAAAGCTATATGCGGGATATCCTGGTGTATAAAAACACGGCGGACGACCGGCTTGTAATCAATGCCGATCAGATACTGGATATCAGGGACTTCGCAAACCGGCTGTCCAGCCGGAAACTCACACTGGTCCTGTGCGCGCTGCAGGAAGCGGACAGAAAGCGGAAATTATGCGCGGGCATATTGAAGAAGCTGCTGCTTCAGGATATGCTCTTTGAAATATTGGAGGTTGTGCTTGCATGAACAAAACAGTCATAGGCGTCCGGTTCAAGGATGTGGGCAAGGTATATTATTTTGATCCGGGGGACATAGTAATAGGTGCCGGGGACGGCGTGATCGTGGAGACCGTCCGCGGCGTCGAATACGGTGAAGTTGTGCTTGAACCGCGCGAAATCACGGACGAAAAGATCATAAAGCCGCTTAAAACCATCATGAAGAAAGCGGACGAAAAGGACATGGAAAAGCTTGCTTCCAACAAAAAGAAGGAAGAGGAAGCGTTTGGCATCTGCATTGAGAAGATCAAAAAACATAACATGCAGATGAAGCTGATCAATGTGGAATACACGTTTGACGGCAACAAGATCATCTTTTATTTTACCGCGGACGGCAGGGTGGATTTCAGGGAACTGGTAAAAGATCTGGCCAGCATATTCAAGACGCGCATCGAACTTAGGCAGATCGGCGTGCGGGACGAGGCGAAAATGCTGGGCGGGCTCGGGCCCTGCGGCCGGCCGTGCTGCTGCTCAGAGTTCCTGGGCGATTTCCAGCCGGTTTCCATACGGATGGCCAAGGAGCAGAACCTTTCCCTGTCCCCGACCAAGATCAGCGGGCTTTGCGGCCGGCTGATGTGCTGCCTGAATTATGAGAACGAGCACTATAAGGCCGTGCGCAAGATGATGCCCAAGGTGGGCAGCGTGATCAAGACCCCGGACGGAGACGCGGAGGTGGTGGAAGCCAACGCGATCACCGAAACCGTAACGGCCAGGATTATCCTGCCGGACAATTCGGCGGAAATGAAGCGCTATACCTTAAGGGATATTCAGGGGGGCGCTTCCGAGACGGTTGAGGAAGAGGATATCGAGATCGACGAGGACATCAAATCGCTTTTGGACGAATAAGAAAAATATGTTGCATTTTACCGGTTTGATGATACAATAAAAATGTTCAAATTTTTTGGAGGTGAGTGATATGGCATACGTGATTACGGATACCTGCATTTCCTGCGGCGCCTGCGCGGCTGATTGTCCCGTGGAAGCGATCTCGGACGGCGGGGAAACCTATATGATCGACCAGGATACCTGCATTTCCTGCGGCGCCTGTGTGGACACCTGTCCCGCTGAAGCGATCATCGAGGAATAATTCCAGGGCCCGAAAAAAACAATTGCGTTTTATTGAAGGGCCGCGATCCAAATCCAGATAAAACAGGCGACGAGAATCGCCTGTTTTTTTGCCGGCCTTTTTTGGAAGGCGAACAAAAACTATTTATCCGGCTGCGTTTTGTGTATAATAAAACTATGGACGGACTTATTGGAAAAGAGAGAATTGACGACCTCCAATGGGGGGGCCTTAGGATTATTCAGACCCCGGAACTGTTCTGCTTCGGGACCGACTCGGTGCTGCTGGCCGGCTTTGTGCGGGTGGGCAGGGAGGATACGGTTGCGGATCTCGGTTGCGGAAGCGGTGTTCTTTCCATACTGATCGGCGGGAAGAATCCCGGCTGCAGGGTGTACGCAGTGGAGATCCAGGAGGAATCGGCCCAAATGGCACAAAGGAGCGTTCTTCTGAACGGCCTTGAAAATGTGACCATTGTCCATGACGACCTTAAAAACGCGCATAAAATTTTTCCGCGGTGCAATGTCGTGGTGTCCAACCCCCCTTATGACAGGATAGGAGCAGGGAAAGTACCGGGAAGTGAAAGCCGGCGGATTGCGCGCCAGGAGGTTATGGCGGATTTTGGCGATATTGCCCGGTCTGCGGCGCGCCTGCTGGGTGACGGCGGACGGTTTTATTTTATTCACCGTGCCGAGCGGCTTGCGGAGGTCATCGCAACGCTCAAGGGGGCCCGCGTGGAACCGAAGACCGCCCGGTTTATCCATACGCGGATGAGGGACAAGGCCAAACTTGTACTTTTCTGCGCGCAAAAAAACGCAGGGGAAGGCATGGAGATCCTTCCGCCCCTGGTTATACTGGACAATGACGGGGCATATACGCCGGAAGTCAGGAAACTATGCGGAACGGAGGAAAAGGATGGATAAGGGAACGCTTTATATCGTCGCAACGCCCATCGGGAACCTGGGGGACATCACATTGCGTGCACAGGATATCTTAAAACAGGTTGATGTGGTCGCCGCGGAGGATACCCGCCGGTCGGGACTTCTGCTGAAACATTACGGAATCAAAACCCGCCTTTTGAGTTACCATGAGTACAGCGGCGAAAAAAAAGACGACAAGGTGATCGCCCTTCTCCTTGCAGGTAAAGACGTCGCGCTGATCAGCGACGCGGGAACGCCCCTGGTGTCCGACCCGGGTTACCCTGTGGTAAGGGCCGCCCGGGAGGCAGGGATAAATGTTGTGGGCATTCCCGGGGCTTGCGCCGCAATCACAGCGCTTTCCGCGGCGGCGGCAGGCGACGGCCGTTTTGTTTTCTGGGGATTTTTAGATTCCAAATCGGCGGGCCGCAAAAAGCAGCTTGTGAAAATCGCGGAGACCGGGCTTACCGCCGTTCTGTATGAAAGCCCGCACCGCATCCTGGCCACGCTAAAGGACATCCTTGAAGTATGCGGCGAGCAGACAAAGGTTGTGGTCGCGCGCGAACTCACCAAGATGCATGAGGAATATTACTACGGAAGCGCCGGCGAGGCGGTGGAGAAATACCGGCAGGAGGAGCCGCGGGGCGAGTTTGTGCTGATTCTGGAATTTGCCGGAATAAAAGAGGAGGCGGGGGAGGACGAGATACGGGCACTGCTCCTTCAATGCGAAAAGAACAATATGTCAAAAAAAGACGCCGTGGCTTATGTTGCCAAGCGTCTGCATTTGCCTAAAAACAAAGTGTATAAAATTTCCCTTGGTTGAAAATTTACTTCTTCAATTCACCTATGCATTTCGAACATACGTTCCTGCCCTTGTAAATCTTGATGTCGTCCATGCTGTCACAAAAGATGCAGGAAGGCTGATATTTCTTGAGAACGATTCTGTCCTCATCCACAAAGATCTCAACCGGGTCTTTACAGTTAATGTTCAGAATCCTACGCAGTTCGATTGGTAATACGATTCGCCCGAGTGAATCAACAGGGCGCACGATACCTGTAGATTTCATTTTTTTATACTTCCTTTCTATTTTAAGTACCCTTGTAAGTACTCTCTTATAATAGCAAAAATAACAAAAACCGTCAAATATTTAGCTTTGAATTTTTTGTAAAGATTCCAAAATTGATAGTATAAGAGAATATATATATATTTTACCACAGATCGGAAGGCAAGTCACCATCTTTTGACCGGCGGCCTGCGCTAAAAAATGGGAAAATGCATTGGAAAACAGCTTTTCATGTTTTGTTTTTGTATATAAAATTCATGATAAAGCCGGGGTTTTTCATAGATATTGGAAAATAAATAACTTGAAAAAGCGGACCTTTTGTAGTAAAGTTAGGTATCATAAAAGAAGGCAGGCATTAAAATGCAGGTATCCGTATGCACATCGTCAAAATATTTCAAACCGGGGGAACTGTCCGACAAGACGGCGGTGATCGTTGATTTGCTGCGCGCATCCTCAACGATGGTTGTGGCAATCCAAAACGGATGCGACCGGATTATACCTACGGTCAGCCCGAACGAAGCGGTCAAAATGAAAAAGGCGACGGAAGGCGACGTTCTGCTGGGGGGAGAGATCGGCACCCAGAAGATACAGGGATTCGACCTCGGAAATTCGCCGCTGGAATATACGGAAGAAGAAATTGCGGAAAAAACGATCGTCTATACGACGGCGAACGGCACGGTGGCCGTCAAGCGCTGCGAGGGCGCGGCGGAAATACTGATAGGCTGTATGCTGAACGCGGACGCAGTGGCGCAGAAAATATTGTATATTGGACGGGACGCGGCGCTTGTATGTGCGGGAAACCGCAATAAATTCTCAACGGACGACGTGATCGCAGCAGGCTGCATACTGGACAGGCTAATCAATTTGGATGTGTCCGTCGAAATGGACGACCTTGGGCGCATCGCGCTTAATATGTACCGCGCCGCAAAGGAGGACATCCCATCTTCGCTGAACGGCTGCGCGCATTACGAACAGCTGATTGAAGCGGGCCTTCAGGAAGATATATCCTATTGCCTGCAGGAAGACCTTTATTCCGTCGTACCGGTTTTCAGGGAAGGAATCATAACAAAATAGGCCAAAATCATTCACATAAAGGACAAGCCGCATCCTTTCACATTCAAGTGGCATGCGGCTTTTTTGCGGAAACGGCTGCCATACAGCGGCGTTTTAAAAAAGGAGTTATAGATGCCTGAAAAATATTATGTGACAACGCCCATATACTATCCGAGCGACCATCTGCATATCGGGCATGCTTACTGCACGGTTGCGGCGGATTCGATTGCCAGGATGAAACGGCTCCTCGGTTTTGACGTGATGTTTTTAACCGGCACGGACGAACACGGGCAGAAAATAGAAAAAATAGCCCAGGAAAAAGGCGTCGAGCCTAAGGCCTATGTCGACGGTATCGTTGCGGGCATACAGAATCTGTGGAAGATGCTGGGCATCACAAACGACGATTTCATCCGTACGACGGACGAACGGCATGTAAAATGCGTTCAGAAAATCTTTGAGAAGCTGTATAAACAGGGCGATATTTATAAAAGCGAATACGAAGGCTGGTATTGCACGCCCTGCGAATCATTCTGGATGGACAGGCAGCTTGAAGATGGCAAATGCCCGGACTGCGGCCGGGAAGTACAGAAGACCAGGGAGGAAAGCTATTTTTTCCGTGCATCCAAATATGCGGACAGGCTCATCGAACATATCGAAAAGCATCCCGATTTCATAATGCCTGAAAGCCGCAGTAACGAAATGCTCAAGAATTTTCTCCTGCCGGGGCTGGAAGACCTTTGCGTCTCCCGTACTTCCTTCAAATGGGGCATTCCGGTCACCTTTGACCCGGGACATGTGATGTATGTATGGATAGATGCGCTTTCGAATTACGTTACGGCCCTTGGGTATCTGTCCGAAGATGATTCAAAATTCAGGCAGTACTGGCCCGCCGACCTGCATCTGGTCGGTAAGGAAATCGTGCGTTTTCACACCATCACCTGGCCCACCATGCTGATGGCGCTGGGGCTTCCACTGCCCGAAAAAGTATTCGGGCACGGATGGCTTCTGCTGGGCGGTGGCAAGATGAGCAAATCAAAAGGGAATGTGGTTGACCCCGTTGTTTTGATAGACCGTTACGGGAGCGACGCGATCCGCTATTTTCTGATGCGCGAGGTTCCCTTCGGGTCGGACGGGCTTTTTTCCAACGAGGCGCTGCTTTCCCGCATCAATGCGGATCTGGCAAACGATTTGGGAAATCTTTTATCCCGCACGGTTACCATGGTAGACAAATATTTTGAAGGAAGGATTCCTTCCCCCGTCCGCGCGGGCGAGCAGGATGAGGTGCTTATAAAAACAGCAAGCGCCCTGCCGGCCGAGGTCAGGGAAGCCATGGACGCCCTGAAGTTTTCGGAGGCGCTTGCATCCGTTTGGGCATATGTAGGCGCGCTGAACAAATATATAGACCAGACGGCGCCCTGGGTGCTGGCTAAAGACCCCGGCAACAAAGAAAACATGGGCCGTCTTTCGGCTGTTTTATACCATCTTGCCGAGGGATTGCGGATTATATCGATACTGATATCGCCCGTTATGCCGGCAACAGCTGATAAAATCCGCGCGCAACTGGGAGTTGGCGGGGAACTGGGAACATGGGAAAGCGTTCTGACTTACGGCGCGATCCCGGAGGGGACGCCCGTCCGCAGGGGAGAGGCGCTGTTTCCCCGTATTGATATTAAAAAGGAGCTTTCGGAGTTGGAGGAGATCACAACGCAAAAGCAGCCTTTGGAGGCTGAAGAAGAAAAGCCTTTGCAGCAGGAGGTGTCCATTGAGGACTTTAAAAAAATCGTCCTGAAGACGGCAAAGATCCTCTCCTGCGAAAACCTGGAAGGATCGGATAAACTCCTGAAACTGACCGTCCGGTGCGGCGGGGAAACCCGCACCATCGTATCCGGGATCCGGCAGTCCTATTCCGCAGAGGAAATGGTGGGAAAAACGGTGGTCATCGTGGCGAACCTGAAACCCGCCAAGCTTCGCGGCGTGCTTTCGGAGGGGATGCTGCTGGCGGCGGGGGACAATCCGGATATTGCCCTGGTTTGTCCTGAAAAAGATGTTTCGGACGGAATGACGGTGGGATAAATGTTTTTTGATACGCACACCCATCTGCTGGACGAACGGTTTGATGAAACGCGCAGCCGGATCATAGCCGATTTTGAGAGCGACGGCGTCGATTATGTCATTGAGTGCAGCACGGATGCGTCGGATATCGGCCTGTCTGTCCGTCTGGCGGAAGCAAACGAAAGAATCTACGCCGCCGTGGGGATACACCCCCATACGGCGGGAGACTATTCGCCGGATGTGGAGGATGAAATCAGAAGACTTGCGGTGAATAAGAAAGCCGTAGCCATCGGCGAGATCGGCCTGGATTTTCACTATGATTTTTGTCCCAGGGATGTGCAGCAAAGGACGTTTGCCGCGCAGATCAACCTGGCGAAATCCATGGACCTGCCCATTGTGGTGCACAGCCGGGAGGCTTCGGAAACCACGTACGGTATGCTGCGCGGATCGGGAGTGCGCGGGGAGATGCACTGTTTTTCAGGCAGCGCGGAAATGGCCGAGCGTTATCTTGCGGAGGGGTTTTATATTGCGTTCGGCGGTTCCGTAACGTTTAAAAATGCAAGCAAGGTAATGCGCGCCGCGCAGGCCGTGCCCTTAGGCCGGCTGCTGATTGAAACGGACTGCCCGTACCTTACGCCCGAGCCCATGCGGGGCCGGACAAACCAGCCGGCGTATGTGCGCTTCGTAGCCCAAAAACTGTCGGAGATTAAGGGAATCGCGCCGGAAGAGATTGCAGAGATAACGCGCGCAAACGCGATGCGGCTATTTAAAATACCGGAGGACTGAATTTGGACACTTATACATATGAATACAAGGGAAGAACATACATCAATCTGACCAACCGCTGTACGAACGACTGTACGTTCTGCATCCGTAATCATAAAGACGGCGTAGGCGGACACAGGCTGTGGCTGGAGAAGGAACCCGCCGCTGCCGATGTGATTGCGCTGCTTGCCGGAAAGCCCGCCGAGGTTGTTTTCTGCGGGTTTGGCGAACCGACCATCAAGATTGACGAACTCAAGGAAATTGCGGCATTCGTAAAAGGATACGGCGGGCATGTGCGGCTGAATACAAACGGGCACGCCAGCGCCTTCCACGGCAGGGATATCGCAAAAGAGCTGGTCGGCCTGGTGGACGACGTATCCATCAGCCTTAACCATGCGGACGCGAAAAAATACAACGAGGTTTCAAAGAGTTCCTACGGCGAGAAGGGATTCGATTATATGCTCGATTTTGCGCGGGACTGCATCAGGAACGGGATTGCCGTAACGTTTTCCGTAATGGATTTGATCGGGGAAGAAAGCATTGCCGTGAGTAAAAGGATAGCGGACGAGATCGGCGCGGGCTTCAAGGTGCGGCAGTATTGTTAAGGGATTTCCTTTTATCATGAGAAATAAAAAAAACCGGGCGGCCCCGGCTTTTTTTAATTAATTATAAAACAAAAATCACAGTTCTTTCTGCAGCATAAGGATTTCTTCGCCGTTTAAAATCTCGCTCTGCATGCTGTCACAGGCAACGAATTCCAGTTGTTCGCGGTATATCTTCAGTGCCTTGTAATTGGACGGGTCCACGTTCACCTCAATGATCTTTATGCCGAACGACTGCATATCCGCAAACGCTATATTTAATAGCGAAGTGCCCAGATTCGGCGTTTCTTCCGGGTTTGCCACGTTGATGCTGTGCAGGAAGACCTTGTCCGGATTATCAAAATTCCGCATGAAGTAAACCGTCCCGAGTATCCGGTCGTTCTCCACCGCTACATAGACGCGCGCGTGCCGGAGCATGGCTATGAGTTCAAAAACATCCAGAGCGGTACCGTCCTCATACGATGCGCTTTCCATTTCGACCAGCTGCTCCACCAGGTCAAAATCACGTTCTTTTATATGAAAATATTCAATGGCCAATGACGATGCGACCTCCTTTATAAAAAAGAATAAACATATTATACAATCATATGGACGCGTTTGCAAATGATTCGTTTATTTTTCCCTGCTGCGGCCTTCGGGGCGGGGCGGGTATTTCCCGCTCAGGATATGCCGGCCTGAAAAGCTGAAGTAGCTGTGCCCTGAAATAATAATATGGTCAACAAGCTCGATCGAAAGCGGCAGGAGGGCCGCCTCCACAGCCAGGGTGGTTTGGATATCGGCTGCGCTGGGTTCGGGGCTGCCGCCCGGATGGTTATGCGCAAGGAGAATCTTTTCCGAATGCAGGCGCATGGCGCATTCCGCTATCCTGCGCAGAAGTACGGGCACGCCGCCGGCGCTGCCTTCGCTGATGCAGTCATAGTGCCTGACGCGAAACCGGCCGTCCAGGCAGAACACATATACGGATTCCAAAGGCTTGCCGAAGAGCAGGGGCCTGATGAAACGGACGGCCAGCTCGACGGTGGATACACTTTGCCCGCCCTTCGATTCGGCCATCCAGAATTTACGGGCCATTTCGGGAAGGAGCTTTATCAAAAGGGCCGAATGCTCGCCTATCCCTTCCACCGCTGCGATGTCCGCCGCGTCCGCCTCAAAAAGGCAGGGCAGCGATCCGAAAGCCTCCAGCAGGCGGTGCGCAAGGGGATTAGTGTCGACGCGGGGCAGGGCATAAAAAAGAAGAAGCTCCAGTGCCTGGATATCTGAAAAAGACGCCAGCCCTTCGGTTTTGAACCTTTTTTTCAGGCGTTCCCTGTGCCCTTCGTGCATAAACGGGCCCCCCTTGGATGAAATGGTTTAATTTAACATTTTGGCTTTTTGTTTTATTATAACACAACCGGCGGAGGGGCAAGTTAAAAATTTTGACGAACGAAAAAAAATGTGTATAATAGGGAATTGTTTGATATAATATAACGAGGCGAAAAATGTACCCACCTCTATAGGCGGCGGGTACGGTTTGGTTTTCAGGGGCGGGCATAGTGCCTCCGCCTCGATGAAACGCTGTTAAGGTATGTTTTGCGCTGTGCGCAAAACTTTTATCTTATTTTGTCTTGTTATAACGAGTATATTGGATTGGGCGGACCTTTAAATGTTGGATTTTACACTGGCGACATGCAGGGACCAGGTAATGGACGCCTTGAGCGGCCTTTTAAAAATAAAAAGCGTGAAAGACCAGCCGCAGGTGAATATGCCTTACGGCAAGGGCGTGTTTGACGCACTTTTGTACATGCTGAACCTGTCTGAAAAGCTGGATTTTGACAGCGTGAACCTTTTTTCACACCTCGGGTATGTGGAATACGGCGAGGGAGAGGATGTTTTTGCCATTTTAACGCACCTGGACGTTGTGCCGGCGGGCGAAAACTGGACGGTGGAACCTTTCGGCGCCACCATTAAAGACGGCCGCATCTACGGCCGCGGCGCCATAGACAACAAGGGCCCGGCGGTGGCGGCGCTTTTCGCGCTTTTCGCCATCAAGGAAAACTGTAAAAGCCTGAATAAAAGGGTCCGCCTGATCTTCGGCTGCGACGAGGAATCGGGCTGGTCTGATATGAAGTTTTTTATGGAGAAGTACCCGGCAGAACCGCTTATGGCCATTTCGCCGGATGCGGAATTTCCCATTATAAACGCGGAAAAAGGCCTGATACAGATTTCGGTAAGCAGGCCGGCGGATACGGTGCCGGAAGGCGGCGTGGCGGTCGTTTCCCTGCAGGGCGGGGACCGCGTGAACGTTGTGCCGAACTTTGCCCGGTGCGTTCTCCGCGGACAGCCGGATATTGTTCTTTCCGCCGTCGGGATTTATAACGAAGACGCGGAATACAAGTTTGATGCCGAACGCCTGGGGGAGGAAGTCCATATTTCGTCCTACGGACGGGCGGCGCACGGCTCAAAGCCGCAGAACGGCATAAACGCGCTCAGTTACCTGATAGCGTTTTTAAACACCCTGCCTTTGAAAAAGAGCAACTTAAGCGATATGGTGTATGCCCTGGGTGAGCAGATAAACACGGAAACAACGGGCGCGCGCATCGGGATTGCCGGAGAGGACTTCTCCGGCCCGCTTACGCTTAACCTGGGAGCGCTGAAACAAGAGAATGGAAAAATCAAAGCGCTGATAGACATAAGGCATCCGGTGGGCGCCGACGGAAACGAAATCTTGGCAAAGGTAAAAAAAGCCTTTGAAGGTTTTGACGTAGAGGAAGACCTTAAGCTGCCCGCACACTATGTGGACGAGGACACGGAGTTTATTAAAAACCTGAAGGAAGCCTATAGTGAAGTTACGGGCGAGGAGGCAAACTGCATCAGTATCGGCGGCGCGACCTATGCGCGCGTTTTTAAGAATTCCGTTGCGTTCGGCCCCCTCTTTCCGGGACAAAAAGGGACGGAGCACCAGCCGGATGAAAACATCGAGATAGATTCGCTGATCAGGGCGGGCGACGTTATAGCCAACGCCATTTTAAAACTCTGCACCTGAAATAAATCTGGAGGAAAACATGAAGCGACTTTCAAGCGACGAATTAAGAGATCTTTACCTGTCATTTTTTAAAACCAAGGGGCACGCGATTATTAAAAGCGCGTCCCTTATTCCGGAGAACGACCCGACGGTCTTATTCACCACCGCGGGAATGCACCCGCTGGTGCCCTATCTGCTGGGCGAAAAACATCCGGCAGGCAGCCGGCTCGCCGACGTGCAAAAATGCGTGCGCACCGGAGATATCGACGAAGTGGGCGACGCATCCCACTGCACTTTTTTTGAGATGCTGGGCAACTGGTCGCTGGGGGATTATTTTAAAAAAGAAGCCATCACATGGAGCTATGAGTTTCTGACCAGCAGCGAATGGCTGGGGATTGACCCGGAAACGCTGTATTTCTCCGTTTTTGCCGGGGACGAAGATGCGCCCAGGGATATGGAATCCTTTGAAACATGGCGCGCGCTGGGCGTACCCGAAGACCATATATTCTTCCTGCCCAAGAAAAACAACTGGTGGGGACCCGCCGGGATTACCGGGCCCTGCGGCCCGGATACGGAAATGTTTATTGACACCGGCAAGCCGAAATGCTGCGAGGGGTGCGACCCGTCCTGCGACTGCGGAAAGTATCTTGAGATATGGAACGATGTTTTCATGCAGTACAACAAAACGCCGGAAGGCGGCTATGAACCCCTGTCCCAGAAAAACGTGGATACGGGCATGGGACTCGACCGCACCATCACCATTTTGCAGGGGGTTGAATCAGTGTACGACACCGACGTGTTCGTGCCCGTCATACAGAAAATAGAAGCGCTTTCGGGCAGAAAATACGCACAGGACCAGAGGGCTTTCCGCATTATTGCGGATCACGTGCGCTGCGCCACCTTCATGATCGGGGACGAGCGCGGCATCACGCCCTCCAACGTAGACCAAGGATATGTGCTGCGCCGGCTGATACGCCGGGCAACCCGTTTTGCGCGGCAGCTGGGCATCGAGCAGGGCCGGCTGTCCGAGATTGCCCGCGCGGTGATCGGCAAATACAGGCACGCGTATCCGGAGCTGGGAGCCAATGAAGCCAAAATCATAGAAGAGATTGCGATGGAGGAAGACCGTTTCCAAAAAACAATCACCCAGGGCCTGCGGGAATTCGACAAACTGGCCGAAAAACTTTCGGGCACGGAAATAGACGGAAAAAGCGCATTCAGACTGTACGACACCTTTGGGTTTCCCATTGAGTTTACGCTGGAAATCGCCGCCGAACGCGGGCTGACGGTGGACCAGGCCGGTTTTGACCAGGCGTTCGCCCACCACCAGGAACTTTCCCATGCGGGCGCGGAGCAGCGGTTTTCGGGCGGACTTGCGGATACCGGCGAACAGACGGCGCGCCTGCATACCGCCACCCACCTTCTGCTGGCGGCCCTCCGTAAATTCCTGAGTGAAGACATCAACCAGAAGGGTTCCAATATAACGGCCGAACGGCTCCGGGTGGATTTCAACTTCCACCGCAAGATAGAGCAGGACGAACTGGACCGGGTGGAGGCATATGTCAACCAGGCCATCAGCGAGGGACTGCCCGTCGTTATGGAGGAAATGTCGCTGGAGGAGGCGAAAACCCAGAATGCCGTTGGCGTGTTTGAATCGAAATACGGTGAAACCGTGAAGGTATATACCGTGGAGGGATATTCCAAAGAAATCTGCGGCGGACCCCACGCAGCCAATACCGCCGAACTGAGCAAATTCAAGATCGTAAAAGAGCAAAGCTCTTCTTCCGGCGTCCGCCGGATAAAGGCCGTATTGGGCTAAACATTTCTTTTATACCTTTTCTTTTTAGAAAAAAAGAAAAGGTACCGAAAAGAAAAACCAAAAAAACAATAAAACCACCTTGTTTCAAAAAGGTGGTTTTTTCTATTGTTGATATAAAAAATCTCTAAAGCCATACCTTTATATAGTGAGGAATCCCAGCGCCAGGGGCCGACTTGAAGGGGGTTATGGGGGGTGTCGGGGGGATGTAAGGGGGGAGATGCGGAAATCCCCCCTCATCCTCCTGACAAATAAACAACACCAAAACAAAAAAAGCTGCCGTTTGCTTACTATAAACCACAGCTTCAAAACATATAATAAAACAATTCTTTATTAGAAAGGTTGTAGAAAAAAACTATTCTACCCAGCGTATTTCGTTCAGGGGCCATATAATGAACAGCGCGCGGCCGATGATTAGGTTTTCCTTTATGGAACCGACATACCGGCTGTCCTGTGAATTGGCGCGGTTGTCGCCCATGACGAATATGCTGTCCTCAGGCACGGTGACGGGATCCATATCATGATAGGAATCCTGGCTGGTATAGCTTTCGCTCAGCGGGCTGCCGTTGACATATACCGTACTGTCCTTGATTTCAACGGTTTCGCCGGGCAGGCCGATCACGCGCTTAACATAAGCGTCGTCGCTTTTGGGGTAATGGACGATAACGATCTTGCCCCTTTCCGGCAAGCCGAAATAGCGGGAAACCTTTTCAACGCCCAGGCTTTGGTGCGAATGCAGCGTGGGCGACATGGATTCCCCGTCCACCTGGATTGGCTCAAAAATAAAAGTGCGTACCAAAACCGCTATCGCCACGGCGATAGCGATTGAGATGATCCATCCGAGCCCGGATTCTTTTTTCTGCGTCTTTTCCACTCTTCTCATATGCATCAATTATTCAGGAAATGAATCTGGTCAAACGGCCATATCACCAGCACCCCGTCGCCTAAAAGGTAGTCGATCGGGATGGAGCCTACCGAAGCGGCGCGCGAATCAAGCGACTGCGCGCGGTTATCCCCCATTAAAAACACGTTGCCTTCCGGAACGGTGACTGCCGCCATATCGCTGTAGGTCTTGCCGGGCTCCAGGTAATTTTCCTGGAGAGCGGTGCCGTTGATATAGACCACGCCGTCTTTTATTTCAACAGTGTCGCCCGGATAGCCGATCAGGCGCTTCACATAATAACCGGGCATGTTGGGATAGCGGGCGATCACGATATCCCCGCGTTCGGGCATATGGAAATAACGGGACACCTTTTCCACCACCACCCGCTGGCTGGAGTTTAAGGTGGGAAGCATGGAATCGCCGTCCACAAGAACGATTTCAAATACGAAAATGCGAAGCGCAAGCGAAATGACAATGGCAAGCAATATTGTAATGATCCAGCCCCGGGCGGTACTGCCGGGCCTGTCTGTTTTTTCTTTTTTCGGTTTTTTTTCTTTGGGTTTTGGGGGCGGAGGCGCCTCGGTCGGGACTTCGGCCGGGGTTTCTTTTTTATGATATCTTTGCATGCGTGATGTAAACTGCTCGTCAGGAACCTTGTTTTCCATCAATCCATCCCCGTTTTTTCAAATATTATTATATTATTATAAATTATAACAAAAAAAAGCGAAAACGCAAATAAAAAAGTTTGAGTTGATTTTGGGGAGGCGAGAATATATAATAGATTCGACAGAAAAACTCATTATCAGGAGGTGAAAGTTCGTGGACGCTGATCCCCGATTACGGATCAAAAAAGAAAATTCTATAAAAGCGGGGAACAGGTGCGCGTTTTTGCCTTGATATAGCCCGCTTTTATAAGAAAGTGGGTGAACAACTTGATCAAGATCATGACAACAGCAAGAGGGAACGTCTTGCAGGAGATTAAGGCGATTGAGGCCGGCGCATGGGTCCATCTGACGGATCCTACCAAAGAGGAACTAGCACGGGTCTCAAGCGAAATCGGCGTGGAGACGGAATTCCTGCATGCTGCCCTGGACGAAGAGGAAACGGTCCGGTTGGACAGCGAAGAGGACCAGACGCTTGTTTTGGTGGACATACCCGTCGTACAGCCGGAAGGGACGTCCTTTTTATACACGACCATACCGCTCGGCATTATTATGACAAAGGAAAATATCATAACCGTATGCCTCGAGGAAACCTCGATCATTGAGGATTTCTGGAACAACCGCGTACGGGGTTTTGATGCGTCGAAAAAGGCGCGGTTTGTACTGCAGCTTTTGTATAAGAACGCGTCCAAATATCTGCAGTATCTGCGGCAGATCGACAAGCTCAGCACGCAGGTGGAGCAGGCGCTCCACAAATCCATGAAGAACCGCGAACTTATCCAGATGCTGCGCATTGAAAAATCGCTTGTTTTTTTTGCGACATCCCTCAAATCCAACGAAATCGTCCTCGAAAAGATGCTGAAGACAAACACCATCAAGCGTTATCCGGACGATGTGGATCTCCTGGAGGATGTCATCATTGAAAACAAACAGGCCATTGAAATGTGCACCATCTACCGGGACATCCTTTCGGGTACGATGGACGCTTTCGCGTCGGTGATTTCTAACAACCTGAACATCGTGATGAAATTCCTGGCGGCGATTACCATCGTAATGGCCATCCCCACCATGATTGCGAGTTTCTGGGGAATGAACGTGGGCGGCCTGCCCTTCGCGACGTCCTCGGCGGGATTCTGGCTTGTAATGGGCATCGCGGGCGTATGCTCGGGCGCGGTTGTTTTCTTCCTGTGGCGCAAGAAAATGTTTTAATGCACGCGTGATTTGAAATATACTTTTTTTTATGGTATAATACGGCGGTTTATAAAAGTATAAATATCGCTTGTATAGAAAGGCAAAGATTTCATTGATTGAAAAGCTTGTAATCAGAGGCGGCGTGCCGCTTCGCGGGGAAGTGGAAATAACGGGGGCCAAAAACGCGGCGGTGGCCATTCTGCCCGCAGCCATTCTGGCGGAAGGCGTATGCACCATCGAAAACCTGCCCAACATTGCGGATGTGCTTATCCTGCAAAAGATACTGGAGTCGCTGGGCGCGGTTGTGGAATTTGACCCGCAGGCCGGCGCAATGCGCATTGACACCGCGACGGTCAATACCAGCGAGGTGTCCATCTCCCTGGTGAAGAGCCTTCGGGCGTCCTACTATTTTCTGGGAGCGCTTTTGGGCCGGTTCGGCAGGGCGGAGATATACCTCCCCGGCGGCTGCGCCATCGGCGAGCGCCCCATAGACCAGCACATCAAGGGAATGGAGATGCTGGGCGCCACCGTTAAAACGGAATACGGCAAGCTGATTGCGGAATCGTCCGCCGGCAAACTCGTGGGCAGGGACATTTATCTGGATATCGTATCGGTGGGCGCCACCATCAACCTGATGCTGGCCGCCGTGCGCGCGGAAGGGTATACAACCATTGCGAACGCCGCCAAGGAACCCCATGTGGTGGATGTTGCGAATTTCCTGACTTGCATGGGTGCCAAAATCAAGGGCGCGGGCACGGACGTCATCCGTATCACCGGGGTGGAGAAGCTGCACGGCTGCAATTATTCCATCATTCCGGACCAGATTGAAACAGGGACCATTATGATCGCTACGGCTGCAACCCGGGGCGACGTATACCTCCGGAACGCCATCCCGACGCATATGGAGGCGCTTTCTGCCAAAATGCTGGAAATGGGCATCACGGTGGAGGAAGGTTCGGACTACATACATGTGGTCTGCAACAGCACGCCCAAGGCCGTGCATATCAAGACCCTGCCCTATCCGGGGTTTCCGACCGACCTGCAGCAGCCGGCGACCGTGCTGCTGTCTACGGCGCAGGGCACGAGCGTTATTGTGGAGAATATATTTGAATCGCGCTTCAAGCATATCAACGAGATACGCCGTATGGGGGCAAAAGTGAGCATTGACGACCGTGTGGCGGTGGTGGAAGGCGTAGAGCGGCTGACCGGCGCGCCGGTGCGCGCGACCGACCTTCGGGCCGGCGCGGCCCTGATTGTAGCCGGGCTGATGGCCGACGGCACGACCGAGATCCACAATATCAAATATATTGACCGCGGATACGACCATATTGAGGACAAACTGAAAAAGCTGGGGGCGGATATCCGCCGCGAAGCGGTGAATATTGCGGAAGACGAGTATTATTATTGATCTGTATACAAACAAAAAACAGCCGGAAGGCTGTTTTTTTGACGATTTTTTTATGCTCTTTTTTAATAGCCGTTGGATAGGCCGGTAAGGTCGTAGGGAGTTTCCTGATACACGTAGTAGTTGAGCCAGTTTGAAAAAAGCAGGCTCGCGTGGCCCCGCCAGCGGATAAGCGGGTCTTTGCTGGGGTCGTCGTCCTCAAAATAATTTTTAGGCATGGCGATATCAAGGCCGCGGGAGATGTCCCGGAGGTACTCGTCGCGCAGGGTGTTGCGGTCGTATTCCGGATGGCCGGTCACATAGACCTGGCGGCCGCCCCTGCTCTGTATGATGTATACGCCGGACTGATCCGATTCGCAGAGGATCTCCAGATCCGGTATTTTTTCAATATCCGCACGCCGGACTTCTGTATGGCGTGAATGCGGGGCCCAGAAAACCTCGTCAAAACCGCGCATCAGGGGAATGGACCTGTTGTGGCAGGTATGGCAGAAAATGCCGAACATCTTTTCATCCAGATTGTATTTGGGGATACCGTAATGAAAATACAGGCCGGCCTGCGCGCCCCAGCAGATGTGCATGGTTGAAAAAACATGTTTGCGGCTCCACTCCAGTATGCGCGTCAGTTCGTCCCAATAGGTCACTTCCTCAAAGGGGATCTGTTCCACCGGCGCGCCCGTTATAATCAGGCCGTCGAATTTCTGGTCTTTTACTTGGTCGAATGTCGAATAAAAGGTATTCAGATACTCTTCCGAGGTGTTTTTTGAAGTATGCGTCGCCGGATGCAGCAGGACGATCTCAACCTGCAGCGGCGTGTTGGAAAGCATGCGCAGCAACTGGGTTTCGGTCTGCTCCTTGGTGGGCATGATATTCAGGATGGCGATGCGCAGCGGACGGATATCCTGTTTCTGCGCCCTTTCGGCAGTCATGATGAATATGCCTTCCTCTGAAAGGATTTGGACTGCCGGCAGGTCTTCGTTGACGTTGATAGGCATGCGTATAACTCCTTTGGTATTGCGTACCGTTTGACGTTCATTATACTTTATAATAAAATGATTGTATACCCTTCAAAATAAAAAAATGCCGGAGGTGGCCCCAATGATAAAGGAATGGCTGCAGGGAGAGGCGCTCAGGCTCGCTGAGAGCCTGACGAAGATCAACATTGAAAACATGTCGCAGGAAAACATCAGCGGCTTCGGGATGAAAGGCAGGGTGGAACAACTGATCGGCCTTATACGGTCGGCAATGTTTCCGAACATATACCAAAGGGACCTCAAGCACGCTGATTTTCTGGACACGGTGGTCTGCGACAGGCTGCAGCAGGGCGCGATTGTGCTGTATGAAATCTGCCGCGACGTCCTGGTGAACAAATGCAGGCGGCAGAACAAGAACGGACAGGATTGCGACGAATGCAAGGAAGCGGCGCAGAAAATCACCATTGAATTCATGGACAGCCTGCCCGGCATCGCCTCCGTTTTAAATACCGATATACAGGCGGCCTACAACGGCGATCCCGCCGCAGTCTCCAAGGAAGAGATACTGCTGTCCTACCCCGCGTTCGAAGCCATCAGCATCTTCCGCCTGGCGCACCGGCTGTTTGAACTGAACGTGCCCCTTCTGCCCCGCATTATGACGGAATACGCGCATCAGAACACCGGTATCGATATCCATCCCGGCGCGACGGTGGGGGATTACTTCTTTATTGACCACGGAACCGGTGTGGTGATCGGCGAAACCTGCCGGATCGGCAGCCGGGTGAAAATATACCAGGGCGTCACCTTGGGCGCGAAAAGCTTTGAGCTGGACGAGCAGGGCAATCCGGTCAAGGGGATCAAGCGCCATCCGAATATTGAAGACGACGTTGTCATTTATTCGGGCGCAACCATACTGGGGGGCGATACAACAATCGGCAGGAGCAGCTTGATAGGGGGCAACGTGTGGCTCACCCAGTCCGTCGAACCCTATTCCACCGTTTATAACGCCCAGCCTTCGCCAATTATTAAAAAATAAAAAAAGCACAAAAAAAACCATGCGCTTGCGACAGGTGCATGGTTTTGCTTTTTTAAAAAGAAAAGGTTGGAAACTAATCCTCAAAAAATACAAACTGTTGCTTGTTGACGTCGCCCGAACCGAGGGTTATGACGATATCGCCGGGCTGCCAGCGCTGCCGCAGGTAATCGCGGATATCGGTAAAGGCGGGAAGGTATACGGCGTTGCCCGAATTTTGATTGATTTCATCAACCAGATCGGTGGCGTGGATGTCTCCTTTGTCTATATCGCGCCCGGGATAAAGATCGGGCACCAGGACTTCGTCCGCGTCAAAAAAGCTTTTGCCGTATTTTGTGCGCAGCGTCCGCGCGCGCGTGAAGGAATTGCACTGGAATACCACCCAGAGTTTTTTATGCGGGTAGATATGCGCGGCGGCAAGGCAGGCCTGGATTTCGCTGGGATGGTGCGCGTAGTCGTGGAAGATTTTCACCCCGTCCCGCTCGCCGATCAGCTCGAACCGTCTGCCGGCCAGCTTGTAGCCCAGCAGGGCTTCCCCGCTGGTTTGAAGGCTTACGCCGAACACCTCGTTTGCATACAGGGAGGCGGCCAGCGCATTTTCCAGGTTGTGCAGTCCCGGGACGTTGAGACGTATGTTTCCCATGGGCCGGCCGTAGGCCAGCACCGTGGCGCTCCCGCTGCCCATTTTATCAAACAGGATGTCCGAAAGGGTCCAGTCCGCGTCCGGTGTGCCGTAGGTGATCACCCGGCAGCCGACTTCCCCGGAAAGCCGCATCGCAAGCGGATCGTTCGCATTCAGTATCAGCGTGCTGCTGTCGTCCAGTTTGCGCACGAATTCGGCAAATGTCTGGTAGATGTCCTCAATGTCGCGGTAGAAATCCAGGTGGTCGTCGTCTATATTGTTTACAAGAATATAGGTGGGGGCGAGGGTTAAAAAACTCTTTACATATTCGCAGGCTTCCGTAATAAAGATATCGCTTTTTCCCAGTTTGACGCCGCCGCCCAGAAAATCCACCATGCCGCCCACATGTACCGTGCAGTCAATGTCCGCCGTCTGCATGATCAGCGCAAGCATGGAAGTGATGGTCGTTTTTCCGTGGCAGCCCGAAACGCAGGCCACCCGGCCGTAACCGGCGGAAAGAATACCCAACAGTTTGGACCTCTCCAGCATGGGAAGGCCGTTTTCCGCCGCCCAGGCATATTCCGGATTGGTTGGCTTGATGGCCGCCGTGTAAACCACCAGGTCTGCGCCGGCGATGTTCTTGGGATCATGTCCGATGGAAAATGGAATGTTGTGTTCCTTTAATTTTTCGGTGAACGCCGATTCTTTTAAATCGCTCCCCGTTACATGAAAACCGTTTGCCTTGAGTATCTGGGCCAGCCCGCTCATCGAACATCCGCCGATTCCGATGAAGTGAACGCGCTTGCCCGCAAATTCGTTTAAATCGATCATAGGTCTCTCCAATTTTTCGTTACTGGGTATATTATACTTATTCCGTCTTTATTAATCAACATAATAATATTGATGTTTTTTGCCCCAAAACCGGGTTAAAAGAGCATAAAATTAACGCTAAAAAAGGATTTTTACTGTTTGTGGAGAATATTAGAAGCAGGAGAAGTCTAATCATTAACAAGTGGTGGAGGAAATATGATGAACATAACAGATATCCGGATCAGAAAAATTGAAGCACTGGGGAAGATGAAAGCGATCGTATCAGTCACATTTGACGATATGTTCGTGGTACACGACATGAAGGTGATTGAAGGGCAAAGCGGACTCTTTATTGCGATGCCCAGCAGGAAGACGCCGAGCGGTGAGTACAAAGATATTGCACATCCTATCAATTCGGAAACAAGGGAACTTATTCAGCAGCGGATACTGCAGGAGTATGAGTCCATGCCCGATGACATGAAGGACAACAAGGTAGAATCGGTAGAATAGCAGAATAAAGTAGGTGCATATCGGCAGGCCCTTTATATAAAAGGGCCTTTATTTTATCCTGGCGGACGGCAGCGGAGGGACTGAACCCAAAAGCGCCCGCAGTTTTCTAAGCGAGATTGACTGCCCGGGGGTTTGCGGTTAAAATAAGACCGGATGCAGTTAATGAATATTTAAGGAGAAATCTGATGGAAAAATATACGGCGGTGCTGCTGGCTGCAGGTGAGGGAACGCGCATGAAATCAAGGCTGCCCAAGGTTCTTCATATGGCGGCAGGCCTCCCGATGATTGCCTGGCCTCTTGCGGCCCTTGGCGAAGCGGGCATTGAAAAAACCATAATTGTGACAGGCCCAAACATGCAGGCCCTAAAAGATGCGGCGGGCGGCGGCGTCCTTTTCGCCAAACAGGCGGAGCGGCGGGGCACCGGCCATGCGGTGATGCAGGCCGCGCCCTTTCTTTCGGGCGGCGGATATGTGGTTATCCTGCCTGGCGATATGCCTTTGGTTACGGCGGACACCATAAAAAAGGTCTGCGATACGGCGGAGCGGGGGGGATACGCCTGCGTTGTGCTGACTGCCTGCTACGACGATCCCACGGGCTACGGCAGAATCGTCCGGGATGCGGGCGGAAACGTCGCGCGGATCGTGGAGGAGGCCAACGCAACGGCTGAGGAAAAAAAGATCAGCGAAGCCAACGCGTTTGTATACTGCATTAAAGAGCCGCTTCTTAAAAAATGCCTGAAAGAACTGAAACCGAGGCCCCCGAAAAACGAATATTACCTGACTGATGTGGTAGAGATACTGAATGGAGCCGGTGAAAAAGTGGGCGCGGTTTCAGCCGAAGCGGAGGAATGCCTGGGGGTGAACGACCGCGTGCAGCTTGCGCAGGTTTCCGCGCTGCTACGGCGGCGGATTGCCCGAATGCATATGGAAAACGGCGTGACATTGATCGACCCGGAAAACACCTATATAGACGCAAAAACAAAGATCGGTCCCGATACCGTGGTTTATCCGGGCGTAATACTGGAAGAAAGCAAAATCGGGCGGGACGCAGTGCTGTACCAGGGCAGCCGCATATATAAAAGCGGTATCGGCGACGGGTGTTCCGTGCAGAATTCGGTTGTGCTGGAAAGCGAAGTGGGTGCAGGCACCACCGTGGGGCCCTATGCCTACCTGCGGCCGGGAACAAAGGTTGCGGAAGGATGCAGGATCGGCGATTTTGTGGAAGTGAAGAATTCGGTCATCGGGCAGGGCACCAAGCTGCCCCATCTTTCCTATGTGGGGGACGCGGATCTTGGCAGCGGAATCAATATCGGATGCGGAACGGTTTTCGTGAATTATGACGGCAAAAAAAAGCACCGTTCCATCGTGCGCGACGGCGCGTTCATCGGCTGCAATACAAACCTGATCTCCCCGGTGGAAGTGGGAGAGGGCGCCTATATTGCCGCCGGATCCACCATTACCGAGGATGTCCCGGCGTATTCGCTGGCCATTGCGCGCAGCCGGCAGGTAAACAAGACTGACTGGAAAGACAAAAGGGATGAAGAATAAAAAAGCTGTTTTTTTTGATCTGGACGGAACGCTTCTGCCGGTGGATTTCAACCGGATGTTTGACGCATATTTTGAAAGGCTGAAAAAAAGCGATCTTCTCCCGATGATCTGCACAGATACAAAAAAAGCCTTCAGGATATTCAACCAAGCCGCGCGGGCAATGGTAAAAAACAAAGGGAAGGATTTCAACGATAACGTTTTTTTCGAATATATAGAATCGAAAACAGGGCGGGGAAAGTCTTTTCTGGAAAAACCGTTCGACGATTTCTATGCGGCGGTTTTCCAGGGGCTCGGCTGGATGCTGGATGAAAGCGGCGGCCTCCAGCGGCAGGTTCTGGATACCGTAAGAGAAAAAGGCTATGAGACGGTGCTGGCGACCATGCCGGTATTTCCGCTTTCCGCGGCCATATCCAGGCTGGACTGGGTGGGGCTTGCGCCGGGAGATTTTTCCTATATATCGCATTACCAGAATTCAAGCTTTTTAAAACCCCATCTGCGGTATTATGAAGAAATTCTTATAAATATCGGCATGAGGGGAGAAGAATGCATCATGGTGGGCAATAATGTGGAAGAAGACATGACTGCCAGGGCCCTTGGGTTCGATGTGTTTTTGGTCACCGGCCATGAGATCGGTGAATATGAGAGGGGCGCGTATCCGAGCGGCGACCTGGCGGCGCTTCTTGCCTGGGCGCAGGCGCTGCCCAAAGCGGGGGAAATGGAATGATTTGCATTTTTGGGCTGGGAAATCCCGGGATGAAATACAAAAAAACCAGGCACAACGCGGGATTCCGCGTGATTGACCTTCTTGCGAAGGAGTACGGCATCCGCCTGAAGGGGAGCAAATTCCAGGCCAAGGCCGGGGAGGGGCGCGCCCACGGCAAAAAGATACTGCTTGTAAAACCCCAGACATATATGAACGAAAGCGGCTGGGCCATATCCGCCGTTTTGGATTACTACAAGGTTCCGGTGCGGGACGCGGTCATCCTTTGCGACGACATGGATCTTTCCCTTGGCACCATCCGCATCCGGGAATCCGGGAGCGCGGGCGGCCATAACGGCCTGAAATCCATCATCAGCTATCTGAAGAGCGATGATTTTACAAGGGTCCGCATCGGCATCGGAAAGCCGGAGGGAAGCAAGGGGACCATACCCCATGTGTTGGGCAAGTTCGCAGGGGAGGAAGGGACATTGGCAGAAGAAGCCTTCGCCCGCTGCGCAGAGGCGGTGGACTGCCTGATACGCGAGGGCGCGCAGATGGCGCAAAGCCGCTATAACGGATAAAGAGAGGTGCATACTTGCAGAATTTGATAGGGCGGACAATTGCTGAACTGGATGAATTGCAGCAGTTGTTTCAGCTGATACGGGGGGGCAAGCTGCCCGCCTCGGTTATTGGCGTTGCAAAAAGTGCACAGACACCCCTGCTGAAGACGCTTGCGCGGGAGGACGGACGCAAGGTTGTTTTTGTATGCGCGACGGACGAGGAAGCGGCGCGCGGGGAAGGCGGGACTCTTTTCCCCGCACGGGATATTGAGCTGCGCACCGTGGCGGCCAGGAGCCGGGAAAGCACGTTTGCGCGCATTGAAGCGCTTTTCCAGAAAAGCGCCGGTCTTATTTATATGCCGGTGATGGCGCTGCAGCAAAAAATGATGCCGCCCGAAACGCTCACAGGGCAGATGCTCCTTTTGGAAGGCGGCAGCCGCTGCCCGGTAGAACCGCTTCTTGAAGGGCTTATAAAAAAAGGTTATGAACGGGTGGAAACGGTGTATGAAAAAGGGCAGTTTGCCCGCCGCGGGGAGATCGTGGATATCTATTCCCCCTGCTACGGCGCGCCCCTTAGGCTCACTTTTTTTGACGACGAGATCGAGTCCATCCGCCATTTCAATGAAAACACCCAAAAATCCGAGGGAAAACCCCTGGAGCGGGCTGCGGTTTACCCCGCCGCCGAATTCATACTGGACGGCGGAATGATCCAAAAAGCGCAGAGTTACCTGCGTTCCTTTGAAAAGGACCCCTCGCAGCTCGGGACGGCCGCCCGGGAAATGGGTTTTCAGTTGAATGAGTTCGGCTCCTTCGAGAACGCGGACAGCTTTCTGCCCGTGATGGTAAAACCCGCCTGCATAGCGGATTACCTGAAGGACGCGCTTTTTGTTTTTGACGATTATGGGCGGATAGCGGCGCAGGCGGAGCGGAACAGGGAATCGTTCCTCTCGCTTTTTGCATCCCTTAAAAATAGCGGGGAGGTTTTCCCGGTCCAGGAAGATTCGCTACTGGATTTCAGGGAGACGCTTTCCCGGATAGGCGGCCGCGTGCTGGAGATCGCGCCGGTCGCGTACGGCAAATGGAAAGAGCCCCCGGTTGATTTCGGGATGCGGCAGGCCGCGCAGTTCGGCGGAAAAATGGACCTGCTTGCCCATAGCCTGAAGGAAAGGTTGCGGGCGGGTTACCGTGTGGCGCTTTTTGCCGGAGGCAAGGCGGAGGCGCTCTCCCGGACCATGCAGGATTTTGACCTGATCGCGCCGGTCCTCGAAAACGGGGACGGGGTGTTTGTAACCCGCGAAGTGCTGGATTACGGTTTTGAGATCCCGTCCAAAAAAACCTATTTCCTTGGCGAATGGGATATCTGGGGCAAAATTAAAAAGAAGGGCGCGAAGCTTCCGCGTTCCAAAAAGACCGTTGAGGAATTGTTCGCGGAGCTTGGGCCCGGGGACTATGTGGTACATGAAGTGCACGGCCGGGGCCGGTATCTGGGGCTGAAAAAGATGGAGGCCGCGGGCAGCGTGGCCGAATACTTGGAGATTGAGTACCGGGACGGCGACAGGCTGTTCGTACCCACCGCCCAGATCGACCGCGTACAGAAATATATCGGCAGCGAGGACGGCCTGCCTTCCCTGTCCAAACTGGGCGGCAAGGAATGGGAAAACACCAAAAACCGTGTGCGCGAATCGGTAGCGAAGCTTGCCTTCGACCTTGTGGAACTTTATGCGAGCCGCTATAAGGCCGACGGGTTCCGCTTCGATGCGGATACGGTATGGCAGCGGCAGTTTGAGGACAATTTTGAATTTGAGGAAACCGAAGGGCAGGAGCAGAGCCTGACCGAGATTAAAAAGGATATGGAATCATCCAAAGTGATGGACAGGCTTTTGCTGGGCGATGTGGGTTACGGAAAAACAGAGGTCGCCATGCGCGCCTGCTTCAAGGCGGTTATGAACGAGAAGCAGGCGGCCGTGCTGGTGCCCACCACCCTGCTGGCCCGGCAGCATCTTTCCACCTTCAAGAAAAGGTTTGAGGGTTTCCCGGTGACCATGGATATGCTGAGCCGTTTTTCCGCATCGCGCCATAAGGAGATTATCAGCGACATCCATTCCGGCCGGACGGATATCATTATAGGCACGCACAAGCTTTTATCAAAGGAAGTGAAGTTTCACGACCTGGGGCTGCTGATCGTGGACGAGGAACAGCGCTTCGGGGTGGCGCACAAGGAAAAGATCAAGTTACTTAAAAAAACTGTGGATGTTCTTACCCTTTCGGCAACACCCATCCCGCGTACGCTGGAAATGTCGCTGATCGGCATACGGGACCTTTCCACCATCAAAACGCCTCCGCAATCCCGTAAACAGGCCGAGTCCTATGTGCTGAAGTATTCGGACGGCCTTGTGCATGACGCCGTTTCAAGCGAGATCGGGCGCGGCGGCCAGGTGTATTTTGTCTGCCGGCAGATCAACCAGATGGACCGGCTGGTTTCGGATATCAAAAAGAACGTGCCCAAGGCCCGGGTGGCCGCCGTGCACGGGCAGATGGGGGAGGCCCAGATCGAAAAAACGGTCTCGGATTTTATTGAAGGGAATACGGATGTGCTGGTCTGCACCACCATCATCGAATCGGGCATCGACATCCCTGCGGTCAACACCATCATCATATACGAGGCGGACAAATTCGGCCTTTCCCAACTCTACCAGCTGAAAGGCAGGGTGGGCCGGGGGGACAAGGTTTCCCATGCATACTTCACCTATATGGGAGACCTTATGGGTGAAAACGCCAAAAAACGCCTGCAGGCCATCCGTGAATTCACCCAGCTCGGGTCGGGTTTCAAGATCGCAATGCGTGATTTGCAGATCCGCGGCGCAGGCAACCTTCTGGGGCCCGAGCAGAGCGGGCATATGGCCAGCGTGGGCTACAGCCTGTACTGCAAGATGATGCGGCAGGCTATCGCTTTGGCAAAAGGCAGGAAGGTATCGCAGGAAGTGGAATTCGAAACGGCGGTGGACCTTTCCATCCCCGCGTTCATACCCGAAACCTATATCGGGGAAGAGGCGCACAAGCTGGATATGTACAAGGCGATCTCCCGCGTCGGGAGCGAAAAGAACATCAAGGAAGTGCGTCTGGAGTTAACCGACCGGTACGGCCAACCCCCGCGGGAGGTGGAAAACCTGATTATCGGCGCACTGGTAAAAAAAATAGCGCATGATGCCGGCATAGCAAGCGTGATCCGCAAGGGCGGAAAGATAGAATTGAAATATGGCGAAAATGTAAATATTGATCCGGGGCGCCTGATCCGTTTCCTGACCAAAATGGGAGAAAAAGCGCAGTTTAAAGCCACCAATCCTCCTGTTATCGTTTTCGGGAGCGCTTCCGTCCGCGACCTGATCGAGTTTTTAAACGCACTAAAACATTGCAAACCATCCTCTTTGGGGGTATAATAACTTTAATTTTCAACAAAAACGAAGGAGTATGCTATGAAAAAGCTGAAAATGATAGCATCCGTTCTGCTCATCGCAGTAATGCTTGCGTCCCTCGCCGCCTGTTCCATGGTTTCGGTTGATGCTGAAAAAGACGCGAACCAGGTGGTCGCGGTGGTGGGCGATACGCAGATATTAAAGAAGGATTTCACATCAAAGTTTACGGATTACATGAACGCCTACGGATACGGCGAGGACTTCCTGACCGATCCGGCCAACGCGGAGGACGTGCAGGGGTTCAAGGAAAACGTTCTGGACCTTATTGTGCAGGATGAGGCGGCTTACCAGTACGCTATTGCGAACGGCCTTGACCTTACGGACGAGGAGAAGCAGGAGCAAAGGGACAACCTGAACGCAACCCTTGAAACCTACAAGGAAAATATCCGCTCGCAGGTGGAAGCGGAGGCGGAGAGCGACCCGACAATAGACGTGGAGGCCGAGGTCGCAAAACGGGAAGAAGAGCAGCTTTCCTATTATGACGAACAGTACGTGCAGGATACCATCCGCTACTATGTGCTGCAGAATTTTACAGACAGCATAAAAGCGACGGTCAATGTGACCGAGGATGAAGCGAGGGAATACTACGGCCTTCAGGTGGACAACCAGAAGCTGATGCTGGACAACATGGTGACCTATGAGATGGCTGTTGCAATGGGCAATACCCTTTATGTTTTCCCGGAAGGGACCAAAGCAGTCAAACAGATTCTGATTGCAATCCCGGAAGACAAACAGACGGCGATTGCAACCTACCGCGAGGGAGGCAACGATGAGGAAGCCGATAAAATACTGAACGAGGAACTGGCAAAGATCAAGTCCAAGGCGGACGAGGTTTTGGCAAAAGTGAAAGCGGGAGATGATTTTGACGCCCTGATCGACGAATATGGCGAAGACCCCGGCATGACACAGGAGCCCGCCATGACAAAGGGCTATTACGTTTATCCGGACGATACCAATTACGTAAAGTCTTTTGTGGACGGTTCGATCGCGCTCCAGAAAGTCGGTGACAATTCGGATCTGGTAGCGAGCGATTACGGATACCACATCATCAAGCTGATCAATATTCCCGACGAGGTAACGCCCTTTGATGAAGTAAAGGACGATTTGATGGCAACCATGCAGACCGAGAGGGAAAATTCCGCGATCCTGACAAAAAAACAGGACCTTTTAGAGGAAATGAACACAAAAGAATATTACGACCGGCTGTAGGCCGGGATAAGGAATAATCAAAAGCCCCGCCTGCCGGGGCTTTTTTCTGCCCGCCGCTCTCTGTTTGCATAACTTGCCGAATATATATATAATATTCGGTATTGAATCAAAATAATCCGCGCCGCGCTTATGCTGCCGGAAAAAATAGGCCCGCGGATCCGGGATATGGAAGGAATAATAAAAATGCTGAAAATAGTATGCCTTGCTTACGGCGAGTATGAAACGCTGACAACCGGCGCCGTCCGCGCGCTGGCGGAGGCGGACGCGGTTGTGCTGCAGACGGAGCGGGCCGCCTGTGCGGCCCGGATCCGCGGGGAAGCGAAGGCGTTTTATACGCTGGACGATTTTTTTGAGACCGCGCAGGATTTTGAAGAACTTTACCGGAAGGGAGCGGATTTTATAGCCGAACTCGCCCGGGAAAAATCAGTGGTCTTTGCCCTGATGGGCAGTCCGGCCGGCAACGGGTTTGCGGCAGCCCTTCGAACAATGACGGCGTTTGAGGTGATCCCGGGCGTAAGTTATGAAAGCGCGGCGCAGGCGGTATGCGCGCAATATATGGATATCGGCGCTTTCCAGAGCATCGCGGCGCGGGATATCGGCAGTCTGGATATCGATAGCAGGGCCGCGGTAATGGTAACGGAAATTGACAGCCCGCTCATCGCGTCCGAAGTGAAATTGTTTCTGGAAGGGTATTACGAAGACGCGCAGGCTGTTCTGATCTGCGGGCGGGACCACCGGCTGATCCCGCTGCGGGAACTGGACAGGCAGCAGGACATCAGCCTGGGCTGCACCCTGGTGCTTCCGGCACTGGCGGAAGGGGAGCGCGTCAGGTATACCTTCGGCGATCTCGTATCCATTATGAGCAGGCTGCGGAGTCCGGGCGGCTGCCCGTGGGATTTGAAGCAGACGCACGAGACGCTGCGCCAGTATGTGCTGGAAGAAGCGTATGAAGTGACCGCGGCGGTGGACGCAAAGGACCCGGAAGCGCTGGCGGACGAACTGGGAGACCTGCTGCTGCAGGTGGTTTTCCACGCACAGATCGGCAGGCAGCGCGGGGAATTCAGCATTGCGGATGTTACAAGCAATATATGCGCCAAAATGATCCTGCGTCATCCGCATATATTCAGCAGTGTGACGGCCCGCAGCGCGGAAGAAGTGGTTACCAACTGGGAGGCTATCAAACGGACGGAAAAAGGGCACAGTTGCATTGCACAGACGATGGAAGACGTTCCCGCCGGAATGAGCGC
>Ga0172371_10002259_pt1 | contig 30655 bp, 24 predicted proteins | sample Lak12m_FD_114543 | JGI IMG/M metagenome (GOLD analysis project Ga0172371, IMG submission 114543) | Freshwater microbial communities from Kabuno Bay, South-Kivu, Congo - kab_022012_12m | ecosystem: Environmental > Aquatic > Freshwater > Lake | place: Democratic Republic of the Congo: South-Kivu...
CCATTGGCATATCCTCCTTTGCTGGCCATTTCGGCCGGTTAGGCTGTTCGCACAACCTAAGAGGATATGCCTTTTTTATTACTTAAGCAATGTCAAAGTGCGAAAGATATTTTACTTTATGGTATTTATAGCTATAAGCGCCGAGAGGATTTCATTTGCATTTAAATTAGCGGTATGCTATTATGAATTCATGCTCGAGAAAATAAAAAATAAAATAGAAAAGTCACTTAGGAGTTTTGCCCGCAGTATAGATAAGCGTTACGCCTTAAGATCCATATCCCCTGCTATCTCTAAGAACATCGCTGATTTTATCTTAAGGCCGGGTAAAAGAATACGGCCGATGCTCTTTGTAATCGGATATCTCGGTTTTACTAAAAAGCCTGCCAGCGGATTATATACCAGCGCCTTATCCCTGGAACTACTGCATGATTTTATGCTCGTGCACGATGACATTATCGATAAGTCCGATTTAAGGCGGGGCAGGCCCTCGATGCACGCTATGCTTAAAAAGTACATACCACGTGACCGGCGTGTTAAATTCAACGGACAGGACCTGGCAATCGTAATCGGTGATGTAATTTATGCGATGTCTATAGACGCTATGCTGGAGATCCAAGAAAATTGCCAGCGCAAAGAAAAGGCATTAAAACAACTCATCCGGGCAACTATCTACACCGGAAGCGGGGAATTCATCGAGCTTCTATGCGGGGGTAAAAAATTAAAGGATGTCACCAAAGAGACCATCTACAAAATATACGATTATAAAACCGCCTATTATACCTTCTCCTGCCCCCTGTCTATAGGCGCGATCCTGGCAGGAGCAAGCCCCAGAGAGGTAGATACCATCTGCCGCTATGGCATCTACCTGGGCAGGGCCTTCCAGATAAAAGATGATATCCTCGGAATGTTCAGCCAGGAAAAGGAAACCGGAAAATCAACGCTTACCGACCTGCAGGAGGCAAAAAAAACTTTGCTTATCTGGTACGCCTATAATCATTCGGCAAGAAAAACCAAAGCAGAAATACAAAGAATACACACTAAAGAAACAGTCACTATTTCGGACCTTAAGATAATGCGCCGGCTGATCATCTCCTCGGGAACGCTGGAGTTTGCCAAAAAAGAAATAGCCCTCTTAGGCAATAAAGCTTCTGGCCTCATTAAGTCTTCGCGTATGAAAAAGGCCTATAGAGACTTTCTTTACCATTATTCCCAACAGATTTTGGTTCTCTAATCCTTCCCGGACAATAAACACAGGCTTACCAATTATAAAAATACGCGGCTTATCAAGATAAAGTTTAGCTTGATTTGCTATTTTTGTAACGCTAAAATATGTCAATACTAAATTAACGGTAATTCGGCAGATAAAATCTAAGCAGGTTCGTATTAATAGTTGCAAGAGACGGGCATTCTTTTAGAATGCCTGATATAAACATGGTAAAAATTAATCTGGCGAAATCAGCGGGTTTCTGTTTTGGCGTAAAAAGGGCGCTGCAGATTGCCTTTGAGACCGGACACAGCAATAAAACCGTATATATGCTGGGGGATATCGTGCATAATGACCAGGTGGTGAAAACAATCGAAAATATAGGGATAAAAAAAATAAAAAGGCTCGGTAACGGCAGAGATAAAATCCTGCTTATCCGCGCTCACGGCACTTCTAGGATTACGCTTAAGAGAGCCAGCCAACTGGGCTATCGCATCGTGGACGCCACCTGCCCGATGGTCAAAGAGATACACCGCATTGCCAGAGAAAAAGAAAACCAGGGCTATAAGCTTATCGTAATCGGCGATAAAAAACACGACGAAGTCCTGGGGATCATCGGACAACTAAAGCATAAAGCTATGGCTATAGACGGCCTGCAGTCTATCCCGCTAAGAAGCATACGCAAGATAAAGAAAGTCTGTGTCGTCGTCCAATCTACGCAAAATTTGGATAATGTATTAAAGATAATCAAGGTTCTCAGGACAAACATTAAAGAGCTCGCTTTCTTTAATACGATTTGTACCCCTACCAGGATTAAACAACAAGAGATAAAACGCATGCCTCTTCTAAATGACGTCATGATTATCATTGGCTCCCGGGAAAGCGCCAACACCAGGCGGCTGTATGAAATATCCAGATCGCTCAATAAGCGCAGTTACTGGGTGCAGTCAAAAGACGAAATTAAACCGGATTGGTTCAGAGATGTGAAAACGGTAGGTATAACTGCGGGGGCATCTACCCCAGAAACAACCACACAGATAATCATCGAGCATATCAAGGCACTTGTCTAGGCCAGGAATAACCTCACCTAAGATCTATCTGAACTTTTACCCGTATGGTGCGATGGATGTCTTTGTTCATCCTGCTTACGCTGTTCAATTTCACAGTGAAGCTGTTTGCTGATAATCCTTTCGGTTTCTGCCTTTGTATTGGCAATCCTGATCAACTCCTCCTGTAGCTTGATGCGTTCAGCGGTTTCCTTCTTTAATTCCCCCCATCTACGCCAGGAAAATACCCCAAAACTTATACTTAGAGTCAGGAGGCCGGTTAAGATTTCATCGATATAGGTTATCGCCTTGGGATGTCTCTGGAATAGCTCTATGAGAAAGACAAATAGATTAAAAAAATACGATAGGACAAGTACAAGGATCAGAAGAATAGCGATTATGACTAAATCTTTAGAGGCCCTATTGGATATGCTTTTTATTGCTTCCCGCCTGCTCTTCTGCCTATTATGCATCTTTCCTCCTACAGTCTCTTTCCGTATAGATTATTTAATAATAAATGCTGCTATTTCTCCGGTGACGCTAAATCGGATTTTTTAATAACCGCCCAGTATATTACCGCTCCGAGAAACTGAAGAAAGATAATTATCAAAATCCAGACAATCTTATCATTCGGATTTTTGAACTCCCTCCCCGCACAGTCAATTATCATGCGGATCCAGAACGCAATAATAAAGATAACTAATGCTAATATAGCGAGAACAAATACCCCAAATCCCAACACGATCAGCACTGGCATCATCCCTCCTTTAGCTCAATTAATTCTATTTATACTATATTTTACCACAGGAAAACGGAAGGTCAAAGGTCATTCGACTTGTTATCTAACCTGATAACTCTGAAGAAAGTGTTACGGCAAACCAAAGCTTAAGTTTATCTTCCCTACTAAACATACCCTCTCTTTCTCCGGGTATCCTGCCTCCTGCGGGAGGGACTCGATCGCCCATAGCATTACCGGACATATCTGCGCTAAAATTCCCTGCCTCTAAACCCAAACCTATGGGCTCACCCTTCTTAGCTTCTATAGCATATATATGTTCAGTTGATTTCATAAGCGGCACCTTAAGCTCATATACAAAATAATCATTTTCTCGCCCAACTTTTACTTCAATCCCAAATTTGCCAGCTTCTTCTAAAGATAACTCAAGGGGACTATTTTTTCTCATCTCTCCCGGGGCAATATCTTTATCCTTCATAATATCTCTTTTATCTAATTCTCCCGCAGGAGGCCTGGATGGCTTGTCTTTACCCTTTAAATCAACGCCCCCTCTAATAATCTCCAATCTTTCCTGCAGCCCTTCAAGGGTCTCAAGACGCTTATTAAAATTCTTATCCATCAATCTTCCTTTTTCTCTGTCTATCAAAGCACTTTTGTCTTCCTGATCCTGCCAATCCCTGCTTATATCTATTTTCTCCTCCTCAACCAAAGGTATACCCATGCGCTTTAAGCCTATGGGGAAACGGATTCCAAATACTTTTTTCCCCCCGCCATCAGGATCAAACCATATAGTAAGGCCTGACTCCATGATTTTAGTTTCTATTGCCCGATTCCGGGAAATCAGGCAAATATACAAGTAATCCGTATCATTAATCAGATTAAGAACTGATTTTGATTTCTCGTCATAATAAGCCGTGGATTCGCTCCAATCGCTATATTTTCCATCAACCCTAATTTCACGCTCCCGCCATCTGCTCAATAAATTAGATTTGCCGCAGCCAGAAGATGCCAAGCATAACAAAACTAATAAAGAAAATAAGGTATTAATCCGTTTAAAATCCATAGCTAATCACTCTCTTTTTTATAGATTAATAGTTTTATTCGTATCTTAACGCTTCAATAGGATTAAGCTGCGAAGCCTGCTTTGCAGGCCAAAGTCCAAATACCACCCCAACTATCAGGGAAAAGACTGTAGCAAGAATTACCGAAGACAAAGATACCTTGATTGACCACCCAGCTACAATATTTATCAATATGGATATGCAGCTGCCAAGTATAATACCGGCTAAGCCTCCGATAAACGACATCAATACAGCCTCGATAAGAAATTGAGTCATAATATCTTTATTATTGGCCCCTATTGCCTTACGTAGCCCGATCTCGCGCGTGCGTTCAGTTACTGAAACAAGCATAATATTCATAATGCCTATACCGCCGACTAAAAGCGAAATAGCCGCAATCGAACCTAACAATAAAGACATCGTTTTCGTAGTAGAGGTAAGCGTATCCTTAATATCGGCCATATTACGAATCTGGAATGAGTCCTTCTGGTCATCAGTTACCAAACGGTGCTGCTTTATAATAAGCCTGCTTATTACTTCTTGAGCAACATCGGTCAAATCAGCGCTTTTTGCCTCTACATAGATAGAATCAATATATTGCTTCCCTAATACCCTATACATAGCAGTAGTTATTGGAACGATTACTGTGTCATCTTGATCATGATGACCTGTCGTCCCCTTGGTAGGTAAAATACCGATTACTTTAAAATTAATCAGGTTTATCTTTATAGTTTCACCAATAGGATTCACATTCCCAAAAAGTTCCTTTATTACAGTCGCCCCAAGCAAAGCTACTTTTTTTCTCATCTTTATCTCTTCTTCGGTAAAGAACCTTCCGATTGTCGGAATAGAAGAGCGTATTTCCGCATAGCCTACCCCAACGCCTTCAACCTGAGTATTCCAGTTCTTATTCCCGTAGACAATCTGCACTCTGTTTGTTACTGAAGGACTGGTTCTTTTTACATAATTACTTAGCTTTTCAATGGCTGCCACATCTTGAAAAGTAAAACGCGTCATCGTTCCTGCCTGCAAGGATACTCCCATTGACCTTGGAGAACCGGGCCTGACAATAAGAAGATTAGAACCCAGCGATGCTAACTGCTTCTCAATTGATTCTTTAGCGCCCTGACCGATAGCCAGCATGGCAACAACCGCAGCTACGCCGATAAGTATGCCCAGGATAGATAAAAATGCGCGCATCTTATGGGATAACATCGCAAAAACAGCCTGGCGCAGGTAATCAAGGAACTCCATCCCTCCTTTTATCGAGCTCTTAGGGCCCGATAAAATATTCTTGATTAAATACCCCGAAGCGCTAATCTCAGGGGCTCCTATATCGCTAGAAACAACCCTATCAGAAATAATCTGTCCATCACGCATTGAAATTATGCGTTTAGCATGAGAAGCCACCTCATTTTCGTGAGTGACAATAACAATGGTTTTGCCTTTTTGATTGAGCTTATTTAATATGGAGATAATCTCTTCTTTACTCTTGGAATCAAGATTCCCCGTAGGTTCATCTGCAAAAATAATCGCAGGATCATTAACTAAAGACCTTGCAATGGCTACCCTTTGCTGCTGGCCTCCAGACATCTCGTTGGGCTTATGAAGCATCCTGTCTTTTAAACCTACTTCTTCAATCTCTTTTTCTGCCTTTTCCTTTAGATGCCTTTTCCCGGCATAAATCAAAGGCAGCTCCGCATTTCCCAGAGCTGTCATCCTGGGCAACAGATGAAACTGCTGAAAAACAAAGCCAACCAACCGGTTCCTAACTAAGGCTAATTCTCTGTCAGTAAGCTTTGTTACATCTTCGCCGCCTAAAGAATATTCCCCTGAATCCGGCCTGTCAAGCAGGCCCAACACATGCATAAGGGTAGATTTACCTGAACCAGAAGCACCCATAATAGCAACAAATTCACCGGGAGAAATCTTTAATGACGCTCCCCGCAGCGCCTCTACCTTAACATTTCCCATCTGATAAGTCTTATATAAATTCTTTATCTCTATCATCTTTAGTTTATCTTGATGCGTCTTTACTTCTTCTAAATTTAGGCATGAACGGATTGCTGCCTGTGTCATTACTAACAGGAAGAGTATATTCTTTAGTGGCGTTCATTATCGTATCTGTGGCAGTTATTCCGGAGAGAACCTCGTAGTTTTTGTCATCGGTTATGCCCAGCTTGACAAGACGTTTAAGCGGTTCTTTGCTGCCGTCTTGTTTAAGTAAAACGTAACTTTCACCTTTCTCTTTATGCACTGCCTCAACCGGAACAAGCAAGACACCTTCTTTGGCCTCTACAATAAAATCTATTGTGGCATTCATTCCGGAACGAAAAGTTTCCGAAATTTCTTCAGGAATAAGATCAACTTTATAAATAGTTACATTATTGATGGTTTCTGATTCATAATATATATGATCGACAGCGGCCTTGATTTTTGTATCCGGATAGGCGTCTAAAATTACAAAGGCATCCTGGCCGAGCTTAATTCTACCGATGTCAGTTTCATCAACCTGCGCTCGGACGATAAGTTTATCCGATAGAACTATTACGGCATCGGATGTGGTAACCATCTGACCGGGTTGTGTGGTGGCTACAATAACCTCTCCGTTAATAGGTGCTAATAAAGCTATCGGTTTATAAACATCCTGCCAGTATCTTAGCTGTTCTTCTCCTTTACTGCTGGCTGCGTCAAGAAGGGCTGCCCTTTCAGTGGAGCTCATCCAAGCCAAAGTTTGCCCGGTTTTAACATCTTCTCCTTCTTTAACCAAAACACCCTCTATGCGACCGTTAACCGGAGGTTTTATTTCAAGCCGATTCTTGGGATAGACCGTACCGGTAGTTGAAATAACCAACCGAATAGAGCCAACCGCAGGCTTAATTTCACTGTATAGCCCTGAAGAGACCTTACCTGTCTTTATCTTTAGGATTATCGCAACACAAACAGCCAATAAAATCAATATAACAATAAGGGGCGGCTTAATTTTCTTATTCATATTCCAGTGTCTCTCCTTTCGCCTGAATCCAACTGGCTTCAGTTAACAACGCATTAGCCTGAGCGTCCAAATATATGCCCTTCTGGTTTACCAGGTTATCTTCGATAATTGTCCAGTTATCAAAAGACATCAATCCAACAGAATACTCTGCTTGAGCAATTTTTGAGCGTACTTCAGTGGCAATTAAAGATTTATACTGCACCCCTACATTTTCAATAGCATCTTGAAGCGAGGCCCAGCCTTGCTCTAAGGCCGAAACTAAACCATCCTTAGTGCTTCTTTCGTTTTCCTTAAGCTGATTTAAATAAGCCTCTGCCTGGGATACCTGCGCCAGCCTTAAGCCCCCTTCAAATATAGGCATTGATACACTCAGTCCAAGATTCCAATTATCCCCCTGGGGCGACCAATGCGAACCGGATTTATCTGCGCCGGCTAATCCGGAAAGTGTGGGAGAAAAATTTGCATAGGCTGATTTCAAGCTGTATTGGGCAGCGTTTTTTTGAGCTGCGATTTGATGTAATGACGGATTGTTCTGCACTATTGCTTCAAAATCAGGCTTTTCATTCGCGGTATCTTTTACCTTGAAATCACCTCTGACTAATATCGGCGTAAATTGTGCCCGGCCCATCTCTTTTATGAGCTGACGCTGGGCAACCTCAACATTTCTTCGTGCCTGAGAGATTTGATATTTTGCATCGGCTAAATCCGCCTCTGCAGTTAATAAAGCGCCTCTATGTTCTAATCCTGATTCATAGCGCAAAGCAATTAATTCGAGGTTACTCCTTCTTATATCATAAATCTCCCGAGTGATCTTAAGCGACTCCTGGGCTTTCAATAAACTGACATACGCGCTGCGTAATCTAAATCTTACCGTTGCTGAGGTATATTTAAAATTATACTTTGAGGCATTTATATTTTCCGAAGCAGCCCTTACGTTATTAACTGTCTTTAAGCCATCAAATACAAGCTGCGTGCCGGTAACACCGTATGAATACGAATCAGATGTGGAAGTTCTAGTATTATCTGCGGCTGTGGTTTTTGCGGTTGAGGCGCTCAGGTTAGCATCTATCTGCGGCAAAAGAGTGCTCGCGGTAATTGCTTTACCGGCCTGAGATTGCTTTACCTGCTCATTTGCAGCAATTAGATCAGGATGATTCTTGGCAGCCTCTTTTATACAGTCCTGCCATGAAAGTATCTCTTCAGCAAATACCTGTTTATAAGGAATAAATAAAAGTGATAGGATTATAAAATAAATTCTAATGTGGCTAAACATAGTATTGACCGTTTTGGCGCCTTTTTGCTAAGTGTCCTTTTTGGAAAACTCTCTTTTTATACTCTTAACGTGTTCTTCAAAGAGTTTTAGAAACTTATTAAACTCTTCCTCTGGGACAATACTAATCATTTTTTCATGATGAGGCGGCCCAGAGATGACTATTACACTATCTCCGGCCTTAATATTCATCACTTTTCTTGCCTCCACAGGGATAACAATCTGACCCTTTGTTCCCACCGGTACCTTGCCGAAAAACTTAGCAGATTTGTTCATTTTTCCCGCCCCTTTCTAAATTTTTGACCTTAAAAAACCAGCCTAGGTATAACTTGTGTAACAAGTATTACTATTTATACAAATAATACCATATCAATGCTTCTTTGTCAATATTAAAAGGATCTCTTCTCGTCCTCGCTCCTCCCTAAAACTTGGCAATAAAAAAAGCACCTATTGCTTAGGTGCCAAATTTTACTCTCCGGTAAGGGTAAATATGCGAACTTTTCTTTAGAATTAATCCTTGGGCTTACAAAAGCTAAAAAATAGAAAAGATGGATTATTGTTTTCTAATTCAATTCTTTCCATTTCGTTGCTATAAGAACTATAATAATTATCCCTAAAATTAACCCGATAAAAGGCGGTGAGACAAATAATAACATACTCACTATAATAGCCATTATTCCTGCCGAACGTCGTTTCTTTCTAAGAAAATAACCTGCAATGCAAGCAACTATACCAACAATAAAGATATAAAATGGGAACGCTGCTGATCTACCCTGTGAAATTTGAGGTATTCCCAGCACAATGCCACCAAGGAAGTTTAAAATACCAAGAATCCATAATAATGTTGAAGCGATATTCATCCTGTCCTCCTTTCGAATTATCTATAATATTTATTATACCGTAAAGCAAAACCTATTACAACAGAAATGGCTACAGGCGGGTATTTCTCTATTCATTCTAAACTGTAATCAGATAGTCTGACAAATTCAAAACCCTTCTTTTTCAACTCCGGTATTGCTTCAATCACGCCCTCTGCCGTTTCTTTTTCTGGATGATTCATATGACAAATTATTATTGAGCCAGCGGTAGCAGCCAACAGTGCATTTTTAACTTGTTCCCTTGAATAGGTAGCACCGCGATCTCCGAGGACGCTAAAACCAACCACCTCATAACCTAATTTCTCGGCAATTTTTACCCCTATTTCATCATAATAGGCAGTCCCGGAGCGGTAGTATTTAGGCCTTCTACCGGTCAATGCCTCGATTTTTCTGCCGTTTTTCTCTATTTCATCTACAACTTCACCGGCGTTTCTTGTCCCTTGTATTCCATAAATGGATTTTCCGCTTACCGAACAAGGCTTATGTTCAAAACCGTGATTTTCTATTTCAAATAAAGGATTCTTGGCTAATTGCTTAAATATATCAGGATTTTTATCAATCCATCTGGCATTTATAAAAAGCGTGGCTGGTATATTATGCGTTATTAAATAATTAATCAAAACAGAATCGTACCCATCGCCTTCGGATCCGCAGGCATCAAGGGTCAGGGCGATAACATTTTTGTCCGTATTGATCCTAGCCTTAACTGACGGCACTACTTCAGCCCATTGCGTAGGGTGTTCGTTGCCAAATTCAAAAATAACTTTTTGTTTTAAATCTTGGTATCCCTTTTCTGACAGTTCCTGGCCTTTCAGATCTACGGTAAATCCAAGAAATAAAACTACCAACAAAACAATTTTCTTTTTCATTTCTACCTTTTTTTCGATTATACCACTTCCCTTTAAAAATAAAACAAAAACACTCTACAACATAAATTGTCACAGCAGAGAATAAAAAAACCCTGCTATCGTAATAACAAGGCTTTTTTAGTGGCTCCCCTTGATAGACGTTAACCGCAATTCCTCCAGTTTAGCGTCCCAGAATTATTTCCCCTTAGCTGACGTTAACCGCAATTCTTCCAGTTTAGCGTCCCAGAATTGTTTCCCCTTGATAGACGTTAACCGCAATTCCCCCGGTTTAGCGTCCCAGAATTATTTCCCCTTCGTGGGCTCAAAACGGAAAACTGACAAGGTTGCAACCCTGCTGATTCCGATGTTTAAACGCCGAGGACGAGCCGGGATGATCCGCCTGGGCGACCCATTTCCGGCCAAACCAGCGCCTCCGAGGCCCGTTTATCGCAACATTATCAGGGAAGCCCTAAATGTCAAAGATTTCTTAACCGAAAATCCTCAAAAAACATACACTGATGCCGGACAGCACTTCAACCTTACAAGAGCCAGAATATCACAACTTATGAAGATTGTCCATGAATTACCGGCCCCGTTCATCGAAAAAATGCGCTCCTGCGATGATCAGGACACCCTCCGCGCCTTCTCCGGCAAGACCCTGCTAAAGATATCCGATATCAAACCTGTGAAAGAACGCCAACGGGCTATCGATACAGCGTCCCAAATTGCCACAGCAAAATCAAAGACCTGTTACGCTGATATATCAAAACTTGTCCTGGTAAAATAATCGGTTTACTTCAATAATTTAAGCGTTGATCCGATTATAGACTCGAGTTCTTCTTTGATTGTTTTTGCTGTCTTTTCAATATTTTCGCCACTAGTTTGTATTGTTTTTGCCTTTGTAAGTAACTCAGACATCATCTCTGTCTGCTTTAACATTTTCTCGATATTTTCTTTAACAACAGTTAGATCCACCTCACCCTTACTTTCTTTCCTCGCCTGTGTAATAATATAAACTCTCGCAATCTTATAGGCAGATTCCAAAAAAATAGCCGATTGTGAACGATCTAACATAGACTCATCAACGGTACATAAAAAGTCGTTCCCGTCAATTTTAAAATCTCCCATTTCTGCTGGTTCATATCCCTTAGCAAACACAAATATACCGCAATCGGCCTGCCTGTTCTCTTTTGCTTGTTTCAACTCTTCAATCGCATCTCGTAATCGGTAACTCTGTTTTTTTGCTTCAACTACAACCCGTCTTGTAGGTGCGCCGCTCGTTTCGCCCAATGTAATGACGTAATCACCGACCTTAGATCGTAGAACTACGCCTACCGTACCAGTGACATTTTCCGTTGTATCCTGCAACTGTCGGCCTATTTCTGCAATCTTTTCATATAAAATCGTTTCAAAATCACGGCCCTTTTGTGTGCCTTTTTCAGCTTCTTCGGCTCGCGTTTGTTGCATTCCTAGATGCACTCTAAGCTCTGAAAAGAAATTATTATTTGCTGTCTTGATTTCTTCAACCTTTGCCTCAAATAATTTCTTTACTCTCGACATGCTAGAGTCATCTTTATCCAAAGAAAATTGATCCGTCAGGCCCTCAGTGGTTTCTTTCAGTTTATTATTTACTGTTTGCTCTATTTTTGAAATTACGCTCTCTTTATTGCTGGGGTCTAAATTCTTCGAAAAGACACTGCTGGGACCAATCTCTTTTTGTAACAGCAAGCTAACCTTCCCACTTTCGGCATTAAAATATTCCTTTAGCAATACCGAAAGAGAACCTTTCTCCCCTAAGGCCGAATTAATAGCTGCTGGGACATCGCCCTTTTCCTTTTCAAAGTATTTCTTCAAGTCGTCTTCTAATGATTTTTTGAATGCTTCACTATATTCCTGTAGGCTTTTTTCAATCTTATGGAATTTTTCCTCGACTACTTTTGTATCGAGAGAAGGGCTGGCGGAAAGAATAGCAATGACACCCACCTTCAATGCTTCAAGAGCCTTGTCTTCTCGTTGAGGCGAATCATAACTAACGAGATATTTTATGATGTTCTCATCTTTAACCGTCAATTTCAGTGACAGCTCAGATGGCACTTTTATGTTCGAGGAATTCATGTCACCACTCATTTAAACCTCCCGCAAGACATCTGTATTATTTTTTGCACATCAGGATTTTGTCAATTATATTATTTAGAGTACCGCACTTACACCCTTTTTTATGTGCTTCCTGTATGATTGTTTCAATAACTTTTGGATTCTTCATAGCATGTTCGCGTTTTGTTATACAAAAGTCGGATTGGCATTTAACAAGCTGGCGTTCAAATTCTTCGCTGCCAATTTCGCTACAGAGAGTCGCTTCCAGTTTATTCTCAAAACATGCAAATTCATCATGAACTTGCGATGGCCAATCTGCTATCGGTTGTCCAATAAGACGAAGGAGTCTATGATTATCCTCTTTTTTTGCCTTTCCTTCTCCCTTATCGCTATCCCAAATTATATATACCGGTATGCCTAACTGTTTAAAAATTGCGGCTGGACGATCTATGCTTGTTTTGCCTCCGCATGGAATAATACAATACCCTATACTCTCTAAATCATGTCCCAATGCTTTTGCCACTCCAATAATTGCAGCTCGATCGCCTTCACCCTCAACTAATACAGCTACATCAGCAAAAAATCCTTCATTCATCCAAGGCGTCATTATAGTTTGAAGACGAGGGCATAAAGTCTCCCTAGTGTATTTTTCAGAGCTTTTACCATCAGCTTCCCATACGGTTTCGGCAATTTTTTCTAAGGTAGTACTGATAATCTTTGTGATTTTTGGTTTATCTATAGCATGCGAAACTTTTTTTAATAATCTTATCTGATCAACCCGATCTATACCGACAAACAAGGGAGAATGTGTAGCATAAATGATCTGAGTTTTTTCCGCTACACCAGGTGTTTTTCCAGTCGCAAGTTGGAGAAGAATTTGAGCAAGATGACGCTGTCTTCCTGGATGTTGATATAACTCTGGCTCTTCAATTACAATAACAAGGTCTGGCAATTTAATATCCCTCAAGGATTCTTTTTCTTGATCTGAATTAGTCTCAGGGGTTACAGATGTGGTTTGAGCTAGAGCGAGATGCTGTAATAATGTTAAAATAAATGCCCTTTGTAGACCGTGGCCGGTTCTACCAACTGCTGATGAATATCCATCCTCAACAAGTTTAACAATAGCCTGAGGAAGAGGTATTTCAACTTCAGAAAGTGGTAGCCATTGCAAATCAACTTTTGTATCAGGGACAAAGGTCTTTAATGTTTTAGTCATATCTTCGGCTAATACACTTAACTCTGTCAACTTTGTTGGATTTAAAATCTCTTCATATTGCTTTTGAGTTTCCTCCTTAAGCTTTTTCAATGCTTCTTTATTTGCAAGAACACTACGCACAACCAAATCCATTAATACTGTTAACACTGAACCTCTACCTTCAGCGGTATCGCTGGAAGCATCTCGGACAGCTGGAATAAATAAAAAACGCGTAAATCTTCCAAGGTACCCTTGTCCAACTTCTTTAAATCCGAAAAATTGGCCATCATCTCTTTGCCTTACGCATGCGTCAGGATGTTCTGTCTCCCATTGCTTTAAGCTAGCCTGGGCAGTTTCTAACTTTGACCACGCCGGGAGGGACCTATATTCCGTCATTTCTTTAATTTTTGCGTATGCTTCTTTTGCTGATTTAGCTTTATCTTTAATATTCATCGCATCTCGGACAGATTGAAACGCTGAATTTTGAAGCGAGGCACCGTGGTATTTCCAGGAAATAGCTTTATCTGTGCACGTAAAAACGCGTTCAACCGTTAATTTATCTCCTTGCACATAAATTGCGAATAACTTCTTCGCTTCCTCGGATAGATCTTTGAAAGTGACTGTGACAGACAGTTCTTTAGTTGTATCTTCATTATAGAAATCTTCGGGTTCAATTTTTGGTGAGGCATTATAAAATAGATCTAATCCCCGTAAAAAAGAAGATTTTCCTGCTCCATTTGTGCCAACAAGGACGGTTAAATTTTCACAATGTAAAACTTCGTCAAGAATGGAACGAAAGTTTTTTATATGAATTGATTCAATTATCATATTCCGACTTTCTTGATAAGCGCTTAATCCTCATCACTTTTTTAAAATTCATCTAACGGCACCCGGTCATCCGGTACGCGTTCATATTGACAGACTATATTATTTTTCGGTTTTTGTGGCTTTTGTAGAATCCTCCACAATCTCGATTTCTTTTTTAGTTAAGCCATAAAGGCCATATATTACCTGATCAATCTGGTGCTCATAGTTTTTTACCTTAGCCTGATTTGCATTAGCACTCAGATAATCACTATCATTGGTAATATGTTGGATGCTATCCACAAAAGCATTAACCCGGGATAAAATATTAGCGTTGGGGAACGCCACGGGCAACTTCTCAAGAAATGTCTTTGAGATATTAACAGTAAGATTGGATTTGTTTGAAAAACTATTAGCATAATAAAAATTTAAGAGTTTTGAATTTAGGAATGCCAGTATGTATTTGTAATAGCTTCTAAACTCTTCTTTTAATAGAAGATTGTTTACGGATGCAAACGTCTTGTATTTTTTTACATCAAGTGCAGCTACAATTGGAGAAGCCCCGCCGCTAATTCTCTGTATTACAATCTTTTTGTCGGCATTCCACACATACTCAGGTCTTGTTCTATGAATTTTATTTACATTCCAGATTATCCAATTCCGTGGCTTACCGATAAAATATTTTTTTATATCTTTACCTTCGATTAAAGGCTGAGTATTTTCTGAATTTGTATTTGTTATTAAATATTTATGGGCGACTATGCCCTCGATTATATCGATGCAGCAATCTCCTAAAAAACTCTTCTGGTCGGATATCTTGCAAAGCACATTAGTGATATCGGCATCTACAAAGATATTGAATGTATAGCTTACATTCTTATAAAAAATATTTTGGCTAATTTGGCATTTCGAAAAGTTTTTCTTCTCCAGATTTTCAATATTCGATATTATGCATGTTTCTTGTTTCTTAGCAGTGTTTTGTTTTCGAAGAATTAAAATATCGGTAGCAGCTGTTACTGCATCGAATACGCCTCCGCCCAAATCTACTATCTGCAACAAGCATGTTTCGTCCAATATGTGTTTCCGAATAATATCATAAGTGGTAGTTCTCAAAATTGTATTAGGGGTTATATATGTTATCAGCCCATCATTTCGTGCTATTTGAATAGCTTTCATTATAAAAAGCCCGAATAAATTAATTTTTCCTGATTGTTTTGCTCGGCCTGAAGATCGACTTTTTAAATTTGAAAAATAATATTGCTGCACATACTTCTTGAATTCATCAGAAAATTCCATTTTTCTTGTAAATACGTACGGAGGATTAGCTATTACAATATCAAAACCAATTTTAACCCCAAACATCCACTCCGGATCAAACCAGCCACAGGGCTCCTCAGAAAATGGATCCCATTGAGAGAGCTTCATTGTCTGTGACTTTTCGCCACCCCAAAGGGCCCAACTTAAAGCATGCCTTGCCATTTTGCTCTGAACTTCAAGAAATTTCTTCTCCACCTTCTTTTTTGCGCTGCTGTAACTCCTCAAATATTCATCCCTAAGATCTTTTAGGAGTGCAATATCGTCTGTGGCTTCGAAGAGCGTCTGCTGGCTATCTTTTTTCGGTAGCCCAATTAAGCTGTTAGCGCAGACGAATTTAAACTCAAGATTAGGCAATGGCTCGATGCCACGGTTTTCCTTTGCGTCATTGACAGTTTCGTCAACGATAAGGGATAGGAAAAACCGCAGTTTTGAAATCTCAACGGCAATCGGCTGAATATCGACGCCATAGATGGAGCTTTGGATAATGCCAAGCTTATGCACGTAATTAACATTCTCGCCTTTCAATTTTTTGCCGAGTTCTTTTTTAAGCAGCTTACTTTCTATCTGAGAGAGCTTCGTGTCCAGCCACCATTCAGATTCCGGGTCAACCTTCTGCAGAATCAGGAGCATCTTCTGTAATATGCCCATTGGGAAAGCACCGCTGCCACAGGCTGGGTCAATAATCTTTATAGTATCAAGAGCATTAAGGACAGATTCTTTCTCGGAAGCGGTAAGTTTTACCTCAACATCTTCATAGGTTAAGAGGCGCGTAATTTTTTCTTCCTCAAGCTTTGTTTTGGTTAAGAGATATTGCTTTAAGCTTTCGTCAACCATATACTCCACGATAGGTCGCGGGGTGTAATAGCTGCCGGTAGCCTTGCGCGCTGTTTCTCCAGTCTCCGGATTAATTTCAGCTAATAAGTTCTCAAAAATTCTGCCGAGCATTTCAGGCTCAATGGAGAGTTCGACATCAACAGAAGTATTCTCATCAATAGTGAAATTATAGGTCTCAAACACCTCAAAAAGCTCTTTTATCCAGTGATCAGGAACCTTAAGCGTATTTATATGCTTTGAAATCCCCAAGGGTCCGGGATCGTAGTAGTCGTGCAGATGAGGGGTAAAAAGACCACCGTTTAAGAACGGTATCTGTGACCATGGAGAGCTTTGATATTTCTTTGCGCGACTATCCACAGGTGTATTTAGCACCTCAAAGAATAAAGGCTCTAGAATGCCATGGTAATAACCTTTATTTTCTGAAACTGCTTTTGCCGAAAGAAGTTCTTCCGGCAAAAGGGAAATGTTTTTATCCGAGCGTTTTTTCTTCAAAAACCAGCAGAATACAAGACGACCGATAAGCCTAACCGTAAACTCTTTATCCAGGGTATCATCAACTGTTGAGGGTAAATTCAAAAGGCCTCTACCGGCATCAATAGATTTTCTGCCAATCTCGCGTTTGCCACCCGCAAGCTGGGTAAAAAGGATGGCAATCTGCGTATAGAATTCTTTATTTACAACCTCAATTGAAAAGCGCCCCTTTAAGTCGTCAAAATCTTTTACCCGGCCCTGCTTTATGAGATATTCTTCCGGGGTGTGCGTTCGTGTTTCAGGACCCAAAAAGAAAGAATATCTTCTGGGGTTAGAATATTCTTTCTGAACCCGCTTGCCTTCTTCCCATTTAAGGTCAATAGTAACAAGCGAAAGCCGGAAATTCTGTGAATTATCTGAGTTAAAGATAATCAACGCCCGTTTTGCTCCATAATGGGCAAGGAGACGAAAGGCATCGCGAGAAAGAGAAACCCGCGGATCATTCTCCGAAGGATGCGAAACTTCGTAGATTTGCAACTCGAGTGAGGGCGCTTCGCCGATTTTAACTGCCTTAGTAATAAGGTGGGATTTAAATCCTACAGCGATGTCTTCGCTGTGATCTTGGAAGTCCTCGGGTAAAAGCTGACGCCTGAAGAAATCAATATATTCATTGCGATTATACGGCGCTTTAAAATCCATAACTAAATAAGCTCCTCGGATAGGATGAGGGATTCTTTACCTTCGTCAATCTGCTTCTCGCGTTCAATGATATTAACTAAATACTTATGAGGCACTTCTTTCTGAAGTTCTTTAAAATCATCCGCGATATTTTTTAGATCAATTGCCCGGATGAATTTGGCATAGCGATCGGGCAGAGCGTCGAGCTCACGCATAACATATAGTAAATCTTCCAGGTAGTCTTTCTTTTCCGGGAATTTCGCCTTTAAGGCCTCGACCTTATTGATGGCATCTGTCTTGCCTCTATCCATAGCCACTTCGGTTTTCTTGGAGAAGAGACGCTTACTCATTTCAGCATAAATCTTTTCAAAATGAGCGCTTGGTTTTTCGCCATTTTCAGATACGCTTGCCTCAAAAAGACGTAAGGCATCGGCTGCGCCAAGCGAAACGCACTCTTCTGGCTTGGTGCCATATTTAAAGGCGTATTCCTCGCCTTTTTTGCCAAAGATCACCACTCCTGAGCGTTCTTTTTTACTGGTGCGCTTGATCCGGCAACGTTTCGGAATACTCATAGCCTGATCAATTACCTCCGGCTGAGATGCGCGTAAATTCTTGATATAATTCTCAAATTTTGCCTCCGGAGACAATTCCTCTTCGGTTTTTAATGCTTCCCGGACCTGTTTGGCAAAGTATGATTCGAGCTCCTCATCCTTCGTAAGGACCTTGGTGTCTTCCCCGAAGAGAGCGTGGATCATCGCTATCTTTAAAGTGGCTATCTGCTTAATCCGCGTCTCTTCCTCGCCTGTAGCAGTCGGGAAGAAATTATAGATATAGAGCTCATCAAAAACTTTCTTGTTTATACGGTTAATACGTCCTACCCGTTGAATAACCCTGGTCGGATTATACGGAATATCATAATTAAAAACTGTTCCGGCCCGATGCAGGTTAAAACCTTCTGAAATAGCATCCGTGGCGATAAGTACATCATAATCGTCTTTCTGTGTATTATTGCCCGCGTCAAAATTCTCACGGATAGTCCGTTTATTGGTTTCGCTGGCATCATGTGCTGAATACTTAAAAATCCTTAATTTATCCTTGAGCGCTTTAAACAGGTAATCGGCAGTATCGGCAAACTCAGTAAAAACCACAATTTTGCGTTCAGCGTCCTGTTTTAGCTGTTTCTGAAGAATGGCTGCGAAATGCTCAAGCTTTGGGTCGTTCGGGAAACCCTTGCCAAACCATTTCTCGCGAATAGCCTTTAAAATCTTAATATCCTTTTCCACATGTTCAATAAAAGACTTGCGCAATTCTTTCTGATCTATCAGCCATAGCCCTTTTTCGATGTGGTCTTTAAGCTCTTTTTCAAGAATGACGTTCTTGAGATCTTCGTCAAGATCCTCACCAGTTGACTCTATCAATGAATCGACATCAGGCAAGTTGCCCTTCTTGTAAATTGGAACCTTGCCAAGCTTAGTATACCAATCCCGAATGAGCTCGGATTGGTTAATTAAAGAATCCAGCGTTGACTGGAAAGCAAACATAGAGCTTTCAAAACGACGAACCAGCAAGCGCCTCATAAATAAAGCCAAGTTAACCTGGGTCTGTTTGAGCAGGTTCTCATCAACGCCCATTTCCTTGGCTATACGTTCTTTGTATTTTTCAAAATCTTTGATATAGCTGGTCGGCTTATAACGGGCTCCGATAAAACCTGACTCCTCATCCTCGGGGGCGATAATTTCCAGAGTCTCTTTATACAGAGCGCTTAGATCGCCGAGACTATACTCTAACATCTCCGGATCCTTTACTTCAGGAAATGATATCTTTTGTTGCTTCAAGTCTTCTTTATATTCATCGATCGCGTCGAGATCTAACCTTGAGCGGCGTATCACCAGGGGCGAAAGCATATTCCTTATTTCATCGGCTACTTGCTTTACCCGCATTTTCGTGGCTTTATCGCTTGTCTTTTTATCATCCTGGTCATCTTTAATCTTTTTATACTCCAAGACAAGTCGTTTAAACTGGAAGGATAAATTATCGACTGTTTGAATTGTTGACCGTGTAGGAATTTGGAAAAGCTTTACCATTGAGAAAATATCCTGAGGCCGGTTATTGAAAGGTGTCGCTGTAAGCAGCATAACCTTATTACGCTGGCAAAGCTTATGGAGATTTGCATAGTCGGCGGTTAACTCATTACGGTATTTGTGGGCTTCGTCAATGATAATGAGCTTCTCCTCATCACGGTCGAGCTCTTTGAACGCCTGCTCAATTTTTCCGCTGCTATAAATGCGCGCGTGGAATTCAAATTCATTATGATAATCTTCCCATTGATACATAAGATGAGGCGGGGCAATAATAACAGACTTAAGATTTAAGTTATGGGCTACGCCTGAAGCAATGATACTTTTGCCTAATCCGACAACATCTGCAATTATTACGCCATTGTGACGCTGGAGTATATCAAGCGTTCTTTTAATCGCGTCAATCTGATATTTAAGATTAATATATTTGTTGCGCGTTATCTCCGCCGGGAGCCTTATAAATTCCTTAATACGCTCAGAAAAATACTCCTCGAGTACCCTTACATATAAAAGGAACGGTTTTGGCAGTTTATCCAGCCAGATTCTTTCAACAACGTTATAGAGAAAATCTTTGAGATTGTCTTTATCAACAATCCTGACGGCCGGATCCCATAAATCCTTAAAAATCTTATAGGCCTCGGCGTAATTTCCTGAATCGCGGGATATGACGTTTATTTCAAAGTTACCGCGCAGGCCAGATCGGGTAAAATTGCTCGATCCAGTGATGACAGTGCCTGGATAGTCGCCGCCCTGGTTAAATTCCTTCTTGTTCTGGAAGATATAAAGCTTTGCGTGGTTAGGATGCTCGGTTTTTCTAATCTCTAAGGTGCCATTTCTAATCTTTTCTAAGAATAACCTGAAGGTATCCTGCTTTTCCTTTGAGTCGAAATACTCAGTATCATTAAACAGCTCAACAAGCGATTTGTAGTAATTATCCCTGATTTTGCCTCGCGGAATCCTTGAGCCGTCGATAACCTCAAACTCGCGAATCTTATTTGCTAAATCCTTCTCAATTTCCAGGCCTACCAATATTTTTATTTCCTTATCGGTGACATTCTTATAAATCTCCTCAAACCCGGAGAAATAAAAATATCCAACCAGAAAATATAACCTTTCCGATGACGGCAATATGTTATTTACGACATCTGATAATAGCTTATCTTGATTTGTTATAAATTGTGTGCTCATTTTTTATAGTTTCCTTCTTATTGTGCCCTTGTTGAATTATCCGGCGTACCGCCGTATATATCAGGTGACAAATCCGATTGCCAGTATTTTTTCGAATCAACGTCCATTATCGTGAGTTTGCCTGACCAGCCAGCCCCGGTATCGATATTCCAGACATTACACACATGAATTGGCTGTAACGTGTTATACAGTTCGGTGGTTGTGTGGCCGACAAAGATATCCTTGTATTTGCCTAATTGACATTGCCGACCAGCTATGTGTTTCTTCCATGCCATATCAAGAAGGGTCCTGTCCCAGACCAATGCTTGCGCGCTATGGCTTCTAAGCGATATATCCGAATTAAAGCCCCCATGCACAAACACCTGTTCTTCACGCTCAATCCAGAGTTGGCCACCCTTTAAGAAATCAATATGCGCCTGCGGCATAGGACCACCGTTATAGGACGCCATTGTCCTATCACCGCCCTGACTTGTCCATATTTCCGGCTTATCACCGCGCAAAGCCCAGTCCAAAACCCACATATCATGGTTGCCAATGACCAAATCGCAGTGCTCAACCTTCAAGAGCTCATCAATACATTGCTTAACGTCCGGATACCCATCGCAAACATCGCCCATTACGATCAGACGGTCTTTCTTATAATCAAATTTTGAGCGCTTAAAACACTGTATGAGCGCCTTATAAGCGCCATGAATATCTCCAATGGCAAACGTCTTCACTCTTCGACCCTTTGCCTGATTGCGCCGAATTTATCAAAAACATCCTGTCTCACATTATTGATATAAGGATCCGGACCATTTTCCTGCTCTACAAAGAGAGGGCCTTTTGAATCCACGCTACTGAAATATTCTTTTAGGTTCGCTTTAACCTGCTTTCCTTCTTTCTGTTTTTTAATAAGGCCGACCACGTCATCGTTGAGCTGTTCTTTTTTAGGGCTGAATCTCAGCATATAGTAAACGTAATACAAATCCTTTCTTAACTTCTCCTTGTTCTCGCGATCGACAAAGGTAAGCAATTTATGGAAAGCAAACATTGATTCTGTCGGTATCCGGATGCTTTTCCCGTTCATCTTTACCGTTATAATAAAATCAAGCAGTAAACTGAAATGCTTAATTTCATTTATTTTGATTTCTTGGCCGACGATTTTATTCACGATTTTGCGCGAGATCTTAGGATCGGTAATAAATTCGACCTCTGCTTTTAAATCCCCCGCGGCATTTTTTACAACAGGCACGAAGGGAAACGGCCTGTCCATCGAGACATGGCGCTCTCCGTAGCCCAGTTTTTGCACACGGGAAGCAACCGTATCCTTACCATTAAAATCTTGAGCGCCAACGCCGAAATCGATGTCTCCGGTCGTTACCGCCATATTAGGAACGTTCTTCCAAATATATCTGGCGTAGATATATGGCACCCAGCCACCAACCAGCACAAGATATGGCAGAAAATCAGCCAGATCATCCGTGACTTTTATGAGAAGCTTTTCTCCGGGGAATTCTTTAGGCAATTGATTTTCCTTCCTCTTTTAAAGTTTTGAGCAAATACTCTGCGTGGTCTCTACCTCTCTGCGGAAAGTGGTACAGGTCTAAGTAAAGCTGGAGATCTGAAACGACATTATATCCTTTTATTAGCCGAGTATTGAAAAACGTGGCGCTTTTATAATACGGATTTATCAAATAAAAATTCCCGCCCGTTTTTAATTCCTTTAGATCGAGAGCCTGTCGCAGGTCCAGTGAAGCGCTCTTAAAATTCTCAGCTGGTAAATAACAATATATTGTCTGTGTATTGACATAGCTGGTGATAAGATTCGCGCCGGTGTGGAGTGTTAAGGCGTACTTATTCTGGCCTTTTTTGCCAGCAAAATATTCTTTTAGCCGTGTTAGAATATCCTCTCGAGGTGAATAATAGAGATGCGCTTCATTAAGCTCAAATTTATAAACCTTAAGCCACTCCTCAAGAAGCTCTTCTTTATTCTGTAGCACGCTATGCGCGAGCCTGCCAGAACGAACTCCTCCGGCAAACCCTTTGGCGCGCAATTCGGATAGTACTGTTGCCGCGCGCGCGCGTCCAACGCCAAAGTCTTTCTCAAAGTCTCTAGCGACCCATTTCCTGTCAGGTTGAGACATCATGGCACGTATAATTATGTTAGCCTTATCTCCTAAGAGTATTTTCATTTTCTTGACTCCTTTAATAAATGTCCATCTCGTCTAAATGTCCACTATTTAGTGGACATTTCCTATTAGTGGACATTTTACCATGTGCCCATTAGAAGTCAAGAAAAATACTTTGAACAATAGAGGCTCTTTATGTCACTTCATGTTACTAAAAATGGGCTTTTTATGCCCTCCCAGGGAGCAGGTTTTTGAGCCGGAAAGGGCTGATTTTCCGACGATAAACGCTGTTTTCAGCCTATTTTGCCCGAAACGCGGGGTACCTCAATTTGAGTGACATTGACATCAATTTTTTTGACCATAATCACTCGTTCCCCGCGCCTCGCCCGACCCGCGCCCAGACCCCCCTTGGAAGGACCCATAAAGATGTGTGCGGAGAAGGGGAAACCATTTAAGCCCCTCTGCCAAGCACATTGCCTTGGCAGAGCCCTGCAGGCAGGAGGTGAGCCGACCAGCAAAGCTCCTCCGCACTGATCCTTATCCTTAGGCAGAAGCCGGTTCTTTCTCGGGCTTACCAGTCTGATACTTAGCCCGGTATTTAGCCATAATATTCTCGCATTCGGCATCAAGATTGAATCTTAAGAGCACATCTCTCCTGGTTTCGTAATCCTGGCGCCTTTCGTGATACGTAGGGCGTCTAACCTGCAAACGGGCCTTTTCCGCCTCAGCCTCAAAGACATGGTTGGTATCAGAGTCAAAGTTATAAAGAGATCCGCTTTTTAGATACTGATGCGCCACAGGGCCTATCACTGTCTCGGCAAAGACGAGTAACCGCGCCTTTGCCCGAGCCAATTCCTCTTGGGCAATCTTATATTCTTCGGCTAAAACCTCATTTTCTTTTAAGCGCTCTTTTTCGGCAAGGTCCCTGTGCTCTTCAAGGCTGATAAGCAGCTTTTCAGTCAGCTTGTCTATAGTTTCAGCTATGGCCTCAAGGTCAAGATTGGCGCTTTCAACCTTATTGTCAGCTTCCCGGATCTGCGCGTCTGAAACCGGCTCCTGGCAGATTTTGCGCTGCCTAAGTTCTTTTGCCTTGCCCTTAAGACTATCGCGCTCCGCCTGAATCTCTTTTTGTTTCTGCTCCAATAGGACGATCTGTTCTGCTATTTCGTCCGGACCTACTTTTGCGCTTAATGCCTTCATAAAATTTAGCTTCATTTTTTCATCTCCTGTTTTTAATAGATTTTGATAACTACCTCGGCCCTAACCAATCCACATATACACATCACCTCCCCGATACTTATAGTGAGCAGCGTGAGCAATATTTCTTGTTATTTCTACGCTGTCTTTTAGAAACCCTACATCTTACTATTTACCCACCTTTATTTTTTATAAGAATTACTGCTCACATTGCTCACAGCTTCTGCATAACAAAGATTTTCCGGCCTGTGCCGGATTCACGCTTATCTTTACGCGAAATATCTATCCCGATAGTGCGCATTACCGGCGCAAGGCGCATAATCTCCGAAGAAAGCAGTTTCGCAGTCTGCGGGAAATTCTTGTCTTGTGGCAGAGGCCCGATCTGATTTAAGAAATCTACTGCGGTGCCTTGCCAAAGCCCGCTATTAGCCTCTATAACCTCAATAATTTTGCAGGCAAGGGCATTCTCATCAACGGTCTCGGCCCATTTGCGGTTGACCGACTCCTGATATTTCTTAAAGAACTCGCCTTGAGAAAACCCCATTGCCTCAGCAAGGGCTGCGCCCCATTGGGCAAAATCTGCCATTCTAAATTTCTCATGGCCGGTAATGGTGTGAATACTGCGCATTGCCTTTGATATAGCAGTAAAGAATCCACCCAGAATCCCCGGAAGAGCAATATTCCATTCTTTTTCGATAAGGTGCTCCGGCCTGGTCTGGGTAAGCACTGGTATCTCAAAGATAATAGAGCGGTCAAGCAGATCCGGCCTCCATGCAGTAACGCCGATTCCATTTAAGACAAAACATCTGCGGTAGGCCCGGATAAATTCCTCATTATTCGTATATAAACTGCGTTTCATGTCGCCTTCGCCGGTTACTGCCCTGCAAAGAAAGTCGCTAAACCACTCCGGAATCTTGGAGATATTATCAAAGGTGTTAATCCAGTGTTTATCCGCGGTCATTTGCGCCTGTTCAAGGTCTTTAGGAATGGACATAAGCGTAACCTTAGACGGATCGCCTAAGCCCTTAATCTTTCTGCTATTGTTGGACTTACCGCTTCCTTGCTCGCCATTCTGATTCGGGATGACATGCGGGATATTGGGAATCAGAAAAGACGCTATTGTCACCAGGAATAGGCACTCGTCATCTTTTTGGATATTGCAGAAACGCAATATCTCCTTGGGATCTCCGCCATCATCAGGCATAACCTGCTGGGCTTGATGTTGGTACCGGCGAAATATGGGCGGAAGATGGACAATGCGCCAGCCGGTTTCAGTAATTCTTACACCTCGCCAATCCGAAGTCGTAAGGTCATAGTAAATAGCGCCATTATGCCAGCCAACACGATTAAAGAGTTCGGATTGAGTTGATTCTTCGCATCTTGCCTCAACCTGAATCCGGGCCTGTTTAATGGCTTCATTATTAGGCGGGGAGCCGTATCTTGAGCGGTAACGTTTAGCCATCCAGTTGCGGAAGCGCGTGCTGTCAGTTTCGCAAACCTCAAGATGATCACTGAAAGGCAACACCACAAAGAAATTGCCATGTTGGTCGCGCAGGTAATCTCGGATACCATCCTCGCAGTCGCGCGTAAGAATCTCTCCCTGTGTAGGATGCGCGCGGCGATAGGCTTCATGACAACTGGTTATAACCTTTTCAACAAGGGGTTTAACTTGGGCGGGGATATCTGTAATACAATCACTTTTCTCTTTTCTTCTCTTCTCTCGCATAGTTATACTCCGTTCTGAAATAAATAATCCTTAACCCTTCTGTAGCAATCAAACAACCGGCGCGCCTCAGAGTCGGCATAAAACTCTTCGCAGGCCTTATGCACCACCGGGATATCATCAAATAGAATTCTCTTGAGTCGACCCGATCCCTCAATACCTCTCATAGCAAAGCCACAAAATAATAGGTAGGTTGCCAGATAAAGATTCCCGGCTTCAAAATGGGTTGGGCTATTCTGATTTTGTGCTTGTTTTGCGTTCATTATTTGCCTCTATCGCATGTATATCGGGTTTTTTCTTAAACTGTCACACCTCTCTACCCATGTATATTGGATTTTTTTTCAAAATGTCGCGACAAAATGCAAAAAAATCCGATATATACTATTAGGGCTGCTGCCCATATCATATATCCCGACTTTTTTTGTAAAATGTCGCAACAAATCGAAAAAAAATCGGGATATATATAGAGGCACCCTAAGCGTATATACAGATTTTCTTTCGAAAGTGAGACACTTTTTTGCACACTTTAGCCAAAAAATCTGTATATCATCTATGGGCGATTTAGCTTGACTTGTAAGGGGGTTGTTATAGGGTTGGTGGTAAAGGAGTAGGCTGTGATTATGAACCCGAGAGAAGAAAAGAAAAAACGTTATTGTATCTACACCCGCTGCTCAACTGATGACCAGGCCCAAGGCGATTTCACCACCCTGGATGCCCAGGCCCATCACTGTAAAAACATGCTCGATGCCTTTGGCCATGACCTGGCTGACATCGGCAATAAAGGCATTGTCACTGACGATGGTTTCTCGGGCAAAGACTTAAACCGGCCCGGAATACAACTAATACTCGAGAACGTCAAGACCCAGAGGACCTTTGACGGAATAATCTTTTTTAGGCTTGACCGCTTGACCCGCAATACCCGAGACCTCTACTGGCTTATTGATTTATTCAGAGAAAAAGAGATTGATTTTGTCTCGGTAAGAGAAAACTTAGACAGCTCTACCGCCATAGGAAGAGTAGTAATCGGCATACTTGGGATCTTGTCAGCTTTTGAGCGAGAACTCACCGGTGAGCGAGTAAAAGCCTCGGCCCTGGCCAGGGTGCGCCAGGGCAAATGGATCGGCGGAGTCCTGCCTTATGGCTATAAGCTCATTAATGACGGCCCACCACTGCCAAACGGAAAGCAACCGCATAAAATAATACTTGATGAAACAATAGCGCCAAAGCTAAATCTTGTTTGGGAATTGGCAGCGCAGAATAAATCCTTGACTGAAATAGGCCTGCGTTTAGCCGACATAGGAATTCTCACAGCCAAAGGCTATATCTGGCGCAAACAAAGTCTCTCGGTATTGATTAAGAATCCGTTTTATAAAGGATACCTCGACTATGCCGGAGAACTACACAAAGGCCAGCACGATGCTATCGTGGATGAAGAATTATGGGCTAAGGCCAATAGAATGGTGGTGGCAAAACTGCCCGGGCATAGATTCTTAAAATCCACACACCGCCATACATATCTATTGACCGGGATCATAAAATGCGGGCAATGCGCAAGTCACTTGATTGGCATATCCTGCGGTAAGCGCAGCGCGGAAAAATATCATTATTATTATGACTGCGGAAGGGCAAAGCAGAGATTAGGCTGTAATGCCAAGACGATCTCTGCCACTGCGTTTGAGCAGGCTATGATAGATTACTTTAAGCGCGCCTCCAGTGATCAAGAGATCATCACCCGGGCCATAGGAAGCGCTGTGTTAGAATCCCAGAATAAATTTACCAAGACCAGCCTATTGCTGCAGGAGGAAAAATCAAAACTTGCCGAGGTAAAAGCCAAAAGCGAAAACCTCTTAAAGCATGCTATGCAGGAAAAACTCCCACAAGGCAAGGTCTTCAAGGAAACAATGGTTGAATTAGACCGTGAAATTATAACCCTTGAAGATAAGATCGAAAAGCTTCAGTCCCAGAGAACGGTTGAGGAGATGTCTGCTAATGCCAGCGAGTTCCTGTACTCAAATATCCGCTTTGCCATGCAGCACCTTGACCAGGCCCCGCCAGAGGCTCAAAAAAGCCTACTTTTAGCGCTTATCAAGGAAATCATCGTCTATGATGACCGGGTTGAGATCAGGATGTTTATTGACCAGTCTTTGGTAGAGTCGCTGCCTCCGGAGATAGCCAATACCTTTAAAATTGACCCAAAAGACCCCCAAAAAGCAAAACGCCCCACTAATAATAGTGAGGCGTTAACCGCTGACGGCTCAGGTTCGTCTGAGCGTCAAGTATGGCTCCCCCGCGAGGACTCGAACCTCGGACCTGGTGGTTACACTTGACCCGAAATTACTTTCGGAAGCGGACTATATCTTTACCTTGAGCTTAGCGCTTTTAGGCAGCAGGTGCATAGTCTCTGAACCTTCCTCGCTTATACGGGGCTCGGCTGCTGATTACCCATTTACGGGCTTCCAGCAATTCTCCTGCTTTTTCAACCACGGTTTCCCATGGAAGCTGCGCTTGCTCGGACGCCTCTGGCGGCCTTGCACAGCCACTCGCTCTACCAACTGAGCTACGGGGGAATTATTCTATCTTTACTCAAAGAGCAAAAATGCAGAATTTATTATATTGGGACTACCCTAAAAGTCAATTAAATTTCCCGTCGTGATTCCATGGCTTTGGATAATGTCATGCTATCGGCATATTCCAAGTTAGAGCCCATAGGGATACCTAACCCTATCCGCGTAACCTTAACCCCTAAGGGTTTAATAATTTTAGTAAGATACAACGCCGTGGTCTCACCTTCTGTATCAGCGTCAGTAGCGATAATCACTTCTTTAATTTTATCTTCTTTCAGCCTGAGCATCAGACTATCAATCTTTAAGTCGCTTGGCCCTTTACCTTCTAGCGGTGATATAGAGCCCAATAAAACGTGGTAAACGCCGTGAAAAATCCCTGCTTTTTCTATAGCCGTAACATCACTGGGCTTTTCCACAATACAAACTATCTCCTTTTGGCGACGCAGATCCTGACATATCCTGCATAGCTCTTGCTCACTTAAATTATGGCAGATGCGGCAAAGCCGGACATTATCCTTAGTTCTACAAATAGCTTCTGAAAGAGCTTGCACCTCTTGACGGGAAGCATTCAAGATATAAGCAACTATACGTTCAGCGCTGCGCCTGCCGATCCCCGGCAATTTAATTAAATTATCTACTAACCGCTCTATCGATTCCAGGTAATTTGACATCTATCCCTCTTTAATAATCCTGGCCTTAAAGGCATCCAAAGCAGATTTAATGAAAGAGCTATCCTGATTATCGCTTTTTTCTATGCTGTCCTTAGAAAGCGTGAAATTAACTTTTAGATTGCTATTAAATAATTCAGCGATAATTTTTTCGATGATAGCCTTGTTCTCTCTTTTTTCCAGTGACTCTTTATGCAAAGAATAATTCCGGGGGAAAGAAATAGTTAAGATTCCGCTGTCGATATTGACAGGGCTACCTTCGTTTAAATAAGTAGCGACGGAGATCTTAATCCTGCCGAGGTTATCAAGAATCGCCTGCCATTTTTCCTTAATATTCTCCAAAGAAACAGAGTTATAGGACATTTCTTTTTTCTCTGTTACCGGACCCTTCTCTACTTTAACCTCTTTAGGCGCTATGCGATGACCGGGGTTTGAAACAGGTTCTCTTTTTTTATCATGCGCTAATTTAATCAAGCCTATTTCTAAAGGTATGCGTAAAGAATCAAGCCGTTTGGCAACTTCCTGGGTATTTACCAAAAGATTGAAGGCGCTGAAAATCTCTTCCAGGCTTAAGGCCTGGCTTTGCTCTAATAATCTCACGCAGAACTCCTGCGGCAGATCGATTAACTTCGGATCGGCATTGCTAATTTTAGCAACCATCAGATTGCGAAAATGCTCTATGAGGCTAGTTAAAAATACGCTGACATCCTTTCCTGAGTCGATAACCTGATTAAGCAAGGTCAATACCCCTACAGCGTCTTTTTTAATAACCTTATCCGTTGTTTCCAGCAAAACCTCCTGCTCAACCAGGCCCAGCACGGAAGTTATATCCTGTAAAGATATTTTCCCTTGCGAAAAAGAAATCATCTGGTCTAAGATCGACTCTGCGTCCCTTAAGGAGCCGTCGCTACTTTTAGCAATGGCAAAAAGCACATCTTTGTCTATAGCTATCTTTTCCTGGGAAACAATGCGCTCTAGCTGGCTGATCGTCTCTATCACTGATATGCGCCTGAAGTCAAGGCGCTGGCATCTGGAAAGTATTGTAGGTATTACCTTGTGCGGCTGGGTTGTGGCAAAGATAAACTTTACAAAATCCGGCGGTTCCTCAAGGGTCTTAAGTAAAGCATTAAATGCCTCGACGGTAAGCATGTGTACTTCATCAATAATATAGATTTTGAATTTTCCGGAGACAGGAGGAAATTTAACGTTCTCCCGGAGCACCCTGATCTCATCAATGCCCCGGTTAGATGCTCCGTCTATCTCAATCACATCCAGGCTACGGCCCTGGCTTATTTCCAAACAAGAGCTACATTGCTGACAGGGATTTAAGGTAGGACCATTTTTACAATTAAGCGCCTTGGCTAATATCCGTGCAGTAGAGGTCTTACCTACCCCTCTGGGACCGGAAAATAAATAGGCATGTGCCAGCCGTTTTTTCTCTAAAGCGCTTTTTAAGGTAGTGACAATATGGCTCTGTCCAATGATCTCGTCAAAATTTCCTGGCCGCCATTTTAAAGCAAAAACCGTATAAGACATATATCGATAATCCAGTTCAGAATAGTGATAATACCACGGTGTGCATATCGTTGCGTACGAACCATATTTATGCACACTTGATTTATAATCCATTATATCAATAAGCACCGCCGCTTGGGCGGCTCCCACATCTCCCGTGCATCAGTCGGCCTTGCTGGG
>Ga0172371_10002261_pt1 | contig 30626 bp, 27 predicted proteins | sample Lak12m_FD_114543 | JGI IMG/M metagenome (GOLD analysis project Ga0172371, IMG submission 114543) | Freshwater microbial communities from Kabuno Bay, South-Kivu, Congo - kab_022012_12m | ecosystem: Environmental > Aquatic > Freshwater > Lake | place: Democratic Republic of the Congo: South-Kivu...
AATGTTTCTTCAATCTTTCTAACATAGACTTGATTTTCTCAGGATTTATTGTCTTAACATGCACAGGATAAAGAGTATCATCCAAATCAAATATAATTGCTTTAATCATTTTTACCACTCACTTCTTTAGAATTATTTTTCTTTTTAAAATAATTTTTAATTGCATTATAATCAATATCTACTGCTTTGTTGCTCAAATAAAAGAATCCTAAGAATAACCATAACCAATAACTTAGCAATCGCTCAATTAACATTCCTGAGAAAGCAATTCCAGAAGGTATTCCAAAATAAACAAATACAGCAACAGCTCCGCCTTCAAATACCCCTAAGCCTCCAGGTAAAATAAATATAATTGCAAGTAAATAAGATAATGAAATTATTCCTGCAATTAACCAAAAGTTAACACTCACACCAAACATATAAAATATTAACCAAACTCTTCCAAAGTCAATAAACAAACGCAAAGCAGAATAGATAAACGATAAAAACATAGCTCTCCAGTTAACAACAATTATTTTTGAACTGACAATATATTCTCCCAAATATTGACCTAATTTGTACAAATGCAATTTATCAAATATAAATAAAAACATTTTCTTAACAAAATTTGAAATAAATACTAAGATCAATACTAGAACTGCTAATGAAAACAGAATTCCAATCAAATATGCAAATTTAACTTGTTTAGAATAAATAAATGATGTGCTAACAACAACTATTCCAAAAATTAATACTTCTAATATTCTTTCAACAGAAATACAAGCAAAAACTTTAGCAATTTTCACTTTAAGCAATTTCATTAAAGCAAAAATTCTTGCTAATTCACCTAATGCACGTGAAGGCATAATAAAAGCAATTGCCTGACCAATTGCGTAATTCTTGAACATACCTTTTGAAACATCTTCTCCTGTTGCTTTAAAAAGAATATTTGCTCTTAGAACTTGTAAATAATATTCAACAAAAGCACTTGCAATAATTATTGGCAAAAACCACAGATTTGCATGTTCAAATGCAGAAGCAATGTTCACAAAACCAACATAGTAAGCAATAACAACAATTAAAATTATTCCTATTACATAAGGCACAATTTGTTTTAGTTTCATGAAATCACAATTTAGAGAATATTATTAAATAATAATTATTAATAAGGATCCCAGTTTTTAATATCTTTGTCTTTGTAGCTTAGATTTTTACCATATTTATATGAATCAAATAGCTTACCCCAGCCAGTTTTCTTAAAATCTGCAATTATTTTCTTACCTACATTTGGATACCATAATTTATCATGGTATATTCCTGATGCCCAAATTGCAGTGTAAACCAAAGGAGTATGGAAATACACTTGTTCAACTAATTTAGATTTCTTTCTCAAAAGTTTATCTGTTGCAATAACTATGCTTTCTTTTGTTTGGAAATGTAAATTTACTTTTGAAACATCCTCGCCAATAATATCTATTTGTTTAAAATCTCCACAACCTAATCCTTTTTCATGTGCTAATTTTATGAAATCAATTTTGTTAGGATCGTGCCCACAAATATGTGCATGTACAGTATCAATTGCTACAGGATCATAACTTGCAAGAATATAATTTGCTTCATAAGGCATATGTATTCTTGGACCTGCGCCATTTCCTGCAATTGTACCATCAGTTACAGTAAATATATTTGGATGAATTTCTTTTTGTATTGTCAAAAGATCAACTAAAACTTCATGAATGTGTTTATGTGAGTGATGTCTTCTTTTTGGCAATAAACCCCCAAAAGCATTTTTCATTGAGCCAGTCATTGTTGTATGACCATGATCTTTCATTGTAGGCAAATGAATTACATTTGCACCTTTGTATAATTCAGGTATTTCTAAACCTTCAGGAAATATCTTATCTAAAAAAGGGACATCCCCTTTTGGTTTAAAAGGAACCCATTTAACATTAGGCAAAGGAGTAAATTCTAAATTATATTTATCTAAAACTGGTAACCATTTGTTTAGATATGCTCCTTTCCAGGGTTTAGTTACAACAGTTTGGTTTTCAACTGCTTTGATTTTTTTGAAATTAAACTTTTCAGTTTTCATTGCATTTAGCAAACCATCTAATTGCCAAGGTTCAGTTGAACATGCAGGATAATATAATGACCATGAAAGATTTAATTTAATTACATTTTTGTTATCTTTCATTTTCTTCATATTCGCCATCTTCAATAACTCACTGTAATCCTTAATTACAGTTCGTGGTGAAGTTTTTAATATAAAGACTTTTGAATTATTTCTTGAATTCTTAACCATAAATACACCTTATTTATTAAAATAGTTTATTTTTAAACATTGCAAACAAAAACAAAGCCAACCATAATAGGAAGCCCAAAACTAAATCTTTTCTTGAAAATAGTTTTTCAGCATGCCTTGCAAAATTACTTTCTCTTATTATTAATGAGAAATATCTTAAAAGAAGCAATATAAACACAGGAATAGTTGCAATAAACCAGTATCCTGAATGATTTAGAATAATATACATTGAATAAAACAGAACTAGAATAGATAAGAAAACAAGCAAGAATATTTGCATTAATTCAGGAGTATAAAATTCCAACACTTTTCTATTTTTAGTAATCCCATCTTTTGATTCGCCATATCTTTTACCTATTACGAAAAACATAGCTACAAAAAAAATACCTGTAACAAACCAAGAACTAATATATACTTGCAAAATAAAAGCACCTGCTATTGCTCGAATCATAAAATTTATTGCAATAAGAATTATGTCGAAAAATACTTTGTTCTTTAGCCAAAATGAATATATTTGTGTTAGAACAAACAATAATGCTAAAGAAATTCCAAAGTATAGATTCAAATAAAATCCAAATCCTAATGATATTACTAAAAATACTAATGCAATAATACTGGCTAAGGTTATTGATACTTTACCTGAAGCAATTGGTCTTTTTGCTTTGAACTTATCTAGTTTGTCTTTTTCTCTGTCAACAATATCATTGATAATATAATTTGTAGATGATAATAAACACAAACAAACAAATGCAAAAAATAAGTTTAGCCATGCATAACCACTAGATAATGCATTGCCTGAGAAGAAAATAACTAAAAAAACAACTAAGTTCTTGTACCATTGTTGAACCCTTAAAAGCGAGAATATCGGAAACATAATAATGATATATGAAAGGAAGATTTAAAAGGTTGATTAAATTACCTTCCAATCCCAGTATATTTTATTCCTTTTTGTTCAAAGATCTTTTTGTCAAATGCATTTCTACCATCAAAAAACAAAATAATATTATTTTCTATTTTTTGTGGCACATATTCTAAGAACTCTTTATGTGCTGTTGCTAATATTACAACTTCTGCCCAAGATAATGCAGACCCTAATGAATCAAAATCACTTTTGCTTTGTATATACGGATCATATACTTTGACATCTGCAAATCTTTCTTTTAATATATTTATTACTTCTTTACTAGGAGTTTCTCTCTCATCACTTACATTTGCTTTATATGAATATCCTAAAACTAATATTTTTGTATTTTTTAATGGTTTGCCTAATTCATTCAACAAAGCTTGAACTTTTCCTACAGTATATTTTGGCATAGAATCATTAACTTCTCTTGCTAAAGATAAAAATTTTGGATCTAATCCTTTGTGTTTTGAATATTCTATCAAATAATAAGGATCTACAGGAATACAATGTCCTCCTATCCCTATACCTGGATAATGAGGCATAAAAGCAAATGGTTTTGTTGCTGCGCCATCAATAACTTCTTTTATATCAACATCAATTACATCTGCTATTTTTGCTAATTGATTTACATATGCAATATTCACATCCCTAAATGTATTTTCAACTATTTTAGTCATTTCTGCTGCTTTAATAGAGCTCATTTTCTTTATTGGTGCATCAATTAATTTAGAATATAATTCATATCCTTTTTCCAATGATTGTTCACTTATTCCTCCAATACATCTAGGAATATTATCTACTTCATATTTTTTATCTCCTGGATTTATTCTTTCTGGACAATGTATTAAGAAATAATCTTTATCTATTTTCCAACCTGCTTTTTCAAATAATGGTACAACAACCTCATTCATAGTTCCTGGATTAACAGTTGATTCTTCACTTATTAAACAACCTTTCTTTCCATGATCAATTACTAATTGCGTTGCATTAATTACAAAACTATAATCTGGATTTTTGAATTCATCTACTGGCGTAGGAACACAAATAATAAAAACATCTGCTTCTTTTAATCTGTTTTTATCAAAAGTAAAATCATTTTCTTTATATTTTTTAAATCCCTCTTCAGGAATTCTACCTACAATTTCAGTTTGTCCTTTCTTAAAGTCATTTACTTTTTTTTCATTTAAATCAAATCCAAAAACATCAAAACCTTTGTTTTTAGCTTGAAAATAAATTGGCAAACCAACATATCCTAATCCAATAATACATATTTTCATGATTTCATCTCTTTCAATATTTGTACAATTCTTTCACTTGCTTTACCATCCCATAAAGGAATATTTGAATTCATTTTAGGATACTTATTATTTAGTATTAAATCTAAATTTTTCAACACTTTTGATTTATTTAAATTAACAATAGTATTCGTACCTAGCTTAACAGTTATTGGTCTTTCTGTTTGAGGCCTCATTGTTAAACAAGGAATATTTATTGCACTTGCTTCTTCTTGTATTCCTCCGGAATCAGTAAATATTGCTTTTGAATTATACTCTAAATTTATAGTATCTAAATAGCCAGTAGGTTCTGTCAATATAACATTTGGCAAATTCAAATTAATACCAAATTCCTGCAATCTCTTTTTAGTTCTTGGATGAATTGGCCAAATGACTTTTATTTTCTTTTGTACATCATTTAAAATATCAATTCCCTTTTGTAACAATTCTTTATTATCTACTGTTTCTGGTCTGTGCATTGTCCAAAAAATAAACTGTTTTTCCTGTAAACCAAATCTTTGCAGAGTATTTTGTTTCTTTGCTCGTTCTAAACCATTAAACAAACTATCTATCATTACATTGCCTACAAAGTAAACATTCTTCTTTAATCCTTCTTTCTTTAGGTTTTTAGGGCCTGATTCTTCAGTTACAAAAAGAATATCTGAGATATGATCAGTTATTATTCTATTCCATTCTTCAGCCATTTGATTATTATAACTTCGTAAACCAGCTTCAACATGACAAACTTTTATATGCAACTTTTTAGCACAAATTGCTGATGCCATTGTCGAGTCTACGTCCCCTACTACTAATAACAAATCCGGCTTTTCTTGCAATAGTATCTTTTCTAATTCTAACATTATTTTACCAGTTATTTCTGCATGAGTTCCTGAACCTACGCCTAAATAATAATCTGGTTTTCTTATATTTAATTCTTCAAAAAAGACATCTGACATATTTTGATCATAATGTTGACCGGTATGTACTAGTTTGGTCTCAAAGAATTTTTTGTTTTCATTTGATTCAAATACTTTCATTAAAGGACCAATCTTAACAAAGTTTGGCCTTGTTCCAGCAATTAAAAATATTTTCATTGAATATCACTTCCTAAAACATTACTTTGTTTTGATCCTTTAATCTTACCTCTTAAATAATCCAATATAATTTTCAATATTCTATGTTCTTTCTCTATTTTCCATAATATTGGTGAATACCATATTGTAAACAAAACAGCTTGTATTATTTTAACAACATAATAATTAATAAATGAATATAACCAATAGTGTGCTAACAACCAAAGTAACCCATAACCAATTAATGCATATCCTAATGGCCAAAGGTAATTCAACATTTCAATTATAGACTTATATTTTGATTCAACAATCTCAGAATAACACAAATAATTCATTAAATTGCCATACAAAAACATAGTAATCAATGTTGCAAATACAATTCCAATAGTACCAAAACCAAAAATAACTGCTAAATAATTTAATATTCCTGCTACTGCTAAAAATATCAATTCTACTATAATTATTGTCCACATCTTCTTTCTGCCAATAAAATATTGATATATTATATTTGGAATAAATATTGTGCTAAAAACTAATATTTGGGTATAAAATATTGCAGTAGCATATGATGGCATAAATAAAATAAAAAATGGTAATAATATTACACAAATTATTACAAACCAACTTAATAATCCAAACAAGATCTGATTAGATTTAATAACATAATTATATAACTCTGTTTTATTATCAATATTCTGATAAACTCTAGGCGTTATTGGATTCCAAATCAAATTTAAAACAAACGATACTAATCCTGAAAAAAACAAACCTAATGCATAAAATCCTAATTCTGTTTTTCCAAAGAAATTTAAAACAAATATTCTGTCTATAGAATATAATACAATCCAAAATATTTGTAAGATCATCTGCAAGATTCCAAATTTAAGAAGATGAATAAAGATTTGTTTATTCCAATAATACTCAAATTTTTGGTATCCAAAAATAAATTCAATAATTATAGTTAATATTGTGGATAATAATATCCCTAAAAAGAAACCCGGTATTGACCAAAAATAAGTTAATGGTACAACAAATACAATTAAAGATATTCCTTGTAAAATGTTTATTTTGGCTAAAATACCAAATTTAGTTTGTGAAGTTAATATTGATTTATAAAAAAAAACAAATAACATTACAGGAATATTTAATAATATTAAAAATATAGACCAGTTTGTTGTTGATGAATAGGGTAACAAGAAAGAAATCCATGATATCAATAAACAAAATAATCCTAAATATAATATAAATGTAAATGTAACATTACTGACTTTGTTTGCAAATTCTGGTTTTTTATATTCATTTTCAGAACGTTCTGCATTATGTTGAAAGATTATTCCTAAATGAATATTTGAGCCATAATCAGATATCAATTGTATTGCATTCTTCAACCCATACATTGTGGGACCTAATATGTTTGCAACAACAATTCCCTGCAAAAATGTTAATGCTTTAACAAAAACATTGGATATTGTGTTTTTAAATGTATCTTTTACTAATATTTTCTTATTTTCTGACATATAATCACTTACTTCTTGCAAATATTATTACTTGATTAGCTTTGTCTTTACTTAAAAATTTATTGCCCATAAAATTATTTAATTTAATAGGAAATTTCCACATTAAATACAATTTAATTAATAAATCATTTAAAAAAAATAATGGATAAAATAAATACATAAATCTTGATTTTTTTAATAATCTTTCTTGAATTAATAATATTCTTAATAAAAATGATTCAATAGGATAATAAATATTAGAATATAAATATTTTGATTCTAATATTTCAAATTTTGAATTTAAAAGAGATTTAATTTCATTTATGGAAAAATAAGGTTCTTTATTTAAAACAACTGAAATTAAGAAAAAACCTTGTTTTTTCAAAATTCTATTTATTTCATTTAATGCTTTAATTCGTTCATATTTATCAAGATAATATAAAACCTCTAAACAAATAACTAAATTAAATTTATTATTTGAATAACTTAGATTTGGCAAACTACCAATTTTAAATTTTGGATTTTTATATTTAGAATATTTCTTTTTTGCCTTTAATATAGCCTCTTTTGAGATGTCAATACCTATAATATTTGATGATAATGGAATTAATTGATACGTAAATTGTCCTAAACTACAACCAATATCTAAAATATTTGCAACTCTTAAATTGTACTTTTTAATTAAATCTATACAAAGACTAAACCTATAATTTTGTGACATCCTTAATGTAAATTCCCATGGTTCTGAATTTTTTTTATATAATTCATCGAAATATTTTTTAGTACCAAACTTAAATGTCATAACATCACAACTTAAAAATTAATTCTTTTATTGACCTATTTGTCAAAATGTTATTGTTTTTAATATATTTTAAAATATTATTAAATTTTAATATTGCCTCTGAGTCAACACCATTAACTTCAACAATATGGTTCTTAGTATTCACTTTATTTTTAATAAAAGAAAAACTATGCATAAAAAAAACCAATATTGAATTATCTGGTGCTTTAGATATAGTATCTTTCATTTGCTCAAAAGTTAAAGCATTAATATCTAGTTTCCTAATTACTTTACGTTTTAAGATTGGAAATCCTAATAATTTATATTGTTTAGTTATTCTAGTAATAGTTACAGGTATTTCAATAACTCCATTTTTTTTGAATATTTTATTTTCTAACATTTTATTTATTTTGCAATTTTCATTTCCATAAAAATAAGAAAAATCATATTTAATATCATTTCTATTTAAAGCTTTAAATGAATCTTCATTTATGCCATATACTCCAGCTCTATGTGCTAATGGATATTTACCTACCCATGTTTTAATTAATTCTTTTCCATAGGTTATTATTTCAATTTGCTCTTTTAATGAATATTGATTTAAACGTATTCTATTATTATCATAGGATAAACTTGGATGAGTATGCAATTGTACACCATGACCTTTCTTATTAATAAACTTTACCGCAGTCTCTATTTTTTTAGATAATTTTTTATCTTTGGGATAAACGTCAACAAAGAATTCACCTTTAAACCCATATTCATCTAATTTATTTATTATATACTTATATCCTAATTCTTTATTTTTTATTTTACCTTGGAAAAATAATTCAAAAGAATTATCCATACTATTTCCATATTCTCCAATTTCAGTATCAATTGTAAATAATATATATTTCATAAAATCACAATTTAATTACCTTAAAACTTTTATTTATCCAAGATAAATCTTGATCTTTATATATTACTATTTTATTTCCAACTAATGAATACAATGGCAAATCTGACTTGCTATCTGAATACACATATGAATTTACTAAATCATATATTTTTAAATCTACATTCTCTTTTAATATTTCTAGTTTTTCTTTACCTATACATTCTTTCTTTATTTCTCCAGTAAATATATTTTCTTTAAACCTTAATTCTGTTGAAAATATATCTTTAACTTTAAATTCGTTTTTGAAATATTCTAAATATAAATTAAATGCTGCAGAAACCACATATACACCCTGACCTTTATTAATATGACTTTGTAATAATTTTATTATTTTAGGATAAAATCTCTTTTTCAATATATTAGTATAAAAATCTCTAGATAATGAATCCAATTGCTGTTTTGTCAATCCACGATAAGGTCTCAAAAGATAATTTTTATATTTTAATGTATTTGAAGAGACGTAGGGATTAAATTTATTTCTTAATTTTAGATATATCCGTTTTAAGATTGATTGCTTTTGTAATAAAAATTCTAAAAATAGAGAGATTGATTGCCCATCAATAAGCGTATCACAAAAATCAAAGATTACTAATATTTTCTTAGTCATTCCAAACACTCTCTTATTTTTTCAAATACAAAATTCATTTGTTCTTCAGTACCTATTGTTATCCTAACAAATGAGTATAACATCTTTATGTGTCCCAAATCTCTAATGAATATATTATTTTTTTCCAAATAATTGATACATTTAGATTTCATATCTAATAAATTAACTAGTATAAAATTACCTTTGTCAGCATATACTTCTAAATTTAAACTCTCTAAATTACTGACAAAATGTTCTCTTGAACATATTACTTCGTTAACATATTTTTTCATATAATCTAAATCCTTTAATGCAGCAATTGCGGCAATCTGTGATATTGATGTAACACTTTTAGGATTTCTAATTAAATTTATTGTATCTATATTTTTTTTTGATGATAACATATACCCTATCCTAAACGATGCCAACCCAAAAGCTTTTGAAAAAGTTCTGGTTATAATTAAATTATCATATTTTGAAACCAATTCAGCACAAGAAGTGCCAAGGAATTCAAAATAAGCTTCATCAATAATGAAATATATCTCAAGATATGATTTAAACAATAATTCCAAATCAGATTTTAAATAACTTGTGCCTGTAGGGTTATTAGGATTACATATATATACCATGCGAGGTTTTTCCAAGTCTAAGAACTTTTTAAATTTAATAATATCAAATTGAAAATTATGATCTAGATAAAAATAAACTATTTTTGCGCCTAAAGATTCTACGCCGATTCTAAAATTATCATAGGTAGGAGCAATTATTGCAACTTTCTCACCATTATTCAAAAAAGTTCTTGCAATATATTCGTGTAAATTATCAGAACTTGCAAAATATTGAATATTATCTTTATCTAAATCACAATATTTTGATAATAAGTCTAGTAGATCATCATTTTTAACATTTGGATACCAATTAAGGTTTTGATTATTTAAATATTCTTCTATTGCTAGAGAAACTTTAGGCGAAGGTTGAATAGTAGATTCATTCCAATCTAATTTTAATACAGCATCTAAATTTCCAAGGGAATAAACTTTTTGCGATGATACTTTATAAGGAATAATATTTCTCAAATTTTTATTTATACTCATTATCACACCTTTGATTCAATAATTTTGATTTTACCAGTTTTTTTACTTCTCTTAATAGTTTTGACAATTTTAAATTTGATATTTAAATACCCTACTCTATCAATTAAATCTGACTTTATGTCACCTAAATATTTTTTATCAATATTGTTCGATAATACTAAATATACTAACAAAGATAGATCTTTTTGTTGAATTATTTTGAATTGAATAATTTTTTCGAATTTATGCATTATAGTATATATATTAATTGTAGAAATTTTTGTTCCATCTTTTTTAATTAACAAATCATCACTTCTACCTTCAATACCTACTAAAGGACTAGTTAGTAATCTGCCACATTTACATTTATTAATCTTTTTATTTGGTAAAATACTTATATCTTTTGTATCATAACGAATAAATGGCATTACATAATTATTTAATGATGTCGCAATGATATGATTATTTTCACCAATCTCAATTATACCATATTCATCATTATTATGATAATTTCCTGCCCAACACTGTTGCATTGTAATTGTTCTTTCATTCTGACCATACCAATCTAAAACCGGTATGCCCCAATATTGTTCTATTTCTAACCTATATTTTGGCAATAATGTTTCTGATGATGTAATTATAGTCTTTATCTGCGGCAATCTTAGATTATTTTTCTTCAATAATAAAGTAAATAAATATATTGAACTAGGATAACCACGTAATAGTTTAGCTTTAGATTTAATTATAATATTCAAATAGGTTTTCAAATTAGCATCATTAATATGAAATGGAGATAAATACCAATAGTTATTTTTTTTATCCCACTTATATATTGGATCATTTTTCTTAGGACTATAACTTCTTAAAACAATTATAGGATCTTTGGGTAAATAATGATATTTTTGACCCATACTCCATGCCCGTTCTACAAATATTCTTTCAATTATATCACTATTTGGGGGATTTAGAAATTCAAATGGTTTTCCTGAAGATCCAGAAGTATGTGATTTTAATCCCTTGTGTTTATATTTTAAGGAAATAAAATCATTTGGATTAATTTGTATAATAGATTTATCAATAATAGGAAATTTTTTTAATTCTGTTAATGAAAAATTATTAAAATCAATTTTTAAATCTAATTTTTGATAATAGGGTACTGTACTTACTGCTACTTCGAGAATTTTTTTAAGTTTATTTAATTGTAGTTTAGTTATTTGTTTACTACTATATTGACTAGCAAAATATAGTTTCGTTAATTTAGGATAATTAATTAGTTCTAAAATCTTTTTACTAATAATCTTTAATATATTCATTTTAATACCTTTAATAATCGTTCAACATTTTTATCCCAAGTATAATTTTGCTCTACTTTTTTTCTAGCATTTAAACCTAATTTTTGTCTTAGATCAACATCTTTTGATAGGATTAAAATCTTTTTTGTTAAATCGTTTTCATCCCCTGGAATACAAAATAATACATCTTCTTTATCTTCCAAAATATCTTCCATTTGTCCTAATTTTGAACTTATTATTGCTTTGCCAGAAGCCATATACTCAAATAATTTAGTTGGAGAACCAAAAAACTCAGAACCATCTGGATTTGGTACTGTTGGGTTTACCAATATATCACATATTGATAAATAATTTGGTATTTTATTAGGATCTATTTTCCCTAATAATAATACATTCTTTTCCACTTTGTCTTTTGAAATTATATCTTTTACTTCTTGATACTTAAGACCTTCACCTATAAATAAAAACTTAACTTTAGGATTCTTTGTTATTACATCTTTTATACTTTTTGCAAGAACTTCAGCACCATGCCATTTTCCAAATGTACCTACAAAAGTAACTATTATATTATTTCTTATCTTTAATTCAGTTAATAATTTGGTATCTTTGCAAAGATTAAATTTTTCTATATCGACCCCATTTGGTAAAACAATCACTTTTGAGTGATATTTCTTAGGTATAAAATTAAGATTGTGTTTAGATACTGTTACAATCAGATTAGCTTTTTTGAAATTTATTAATTTAATTATACGATAAACCGGATATTCTAGAATTGCCAGAAATTTATGAAAAATGTTCTTACTCCAATGTAATTTAGACCAGAAAAAATCACTATTATACTCAAGAATACAGTTTATATTTTTAGTAAACGGCAATAAAACCAATCCATTATCTCTAGCATAAACTACATCATATTTATTCTTTTTTGCTAATTTTATAATATTATTAGAAAATAATAATTCTCTAATTATAGGCATTTGCATTTTAGTATAATATATTATTGTATTTACATTACAATTAATATTATTTTTATTAGGCATTACTAAATCGATATTTGCTTTTTTCTTAGTAAATGCATTAATTATTCCAGTAACATGACTTATTGATCCTCCAAATTGGATAGGTGATTTAAAACCTGCAGGAAAAATATATAGTATTTTCATTATAATCACTTCGTCAATTCCAATGCCAATTGTGTTGCATTTATAGCATTTTTTAATCTATAATTTATTTCTTTTTTATTACCAGTTTTTATTGCATCTAATAATACTTTTAGTTCTTCTAAATGACCTTTATCTTGAGTTCCTTTAAACAAAGTTTTATTTTTAGAATAATCATATACTTCAATAAAATCTTTAATTTCAAAGATATCACCTTGATTAAATATTTTGATATTCTCTTTAGGTAAGTTAGAATCCCCCATAGCGGTATAAATTATATTAGCTAAATCTCCATTCTCAAATTCTATATTCAAAGAAAAATTATCATCATTAATATATTTATCAGAGGTTGTCGAAATCTTATTAAAACTATATCTTCTTATTTTTGAATCAGTTAAGTAAAAACACAAATCAAAGAAATGTACACATTCTCCAATTATCCGTCCCCCGCCTTGTTTATTTTGAGTCCAATGTTCTTTTGGGACATACCCTGCATTTACAGTATATTGTATTATTTTTGTACCTATTAAATTTGTCTTTATCTGATTAATTGTAGGAGCATAACTCCGATTATGCCCCACCATTAATATATTTCTTGATTTTATTAATTCTTGTTTGATCTTTTCTAATTCGTCTTTTTTTAAACATAGAGGTTTTTCAACAAAAACATTCTTTTTATGTTTTAAAGCTTTTAAAACTAATTCCCCATGATTTTCATGTCTTGTCCCAATTAATACTAAATCTATTTTTTCATCATTTAATAATTCATTACTATTAGAATAGATTTTCTTAAATTGATTTTGTTCTGCAACAGATTTAGCATTTAAAGGATTTGAATCAGATAACCCATACAATTCAAAGTCAGATAATTTTTTTATATTTGGGATATGCATAGATTTCACAAAACTACCTGGTCCAATTATTCCAACCTTAATTTTTCCAGATTTAGATTTAAATCCCAATTCTATTGTTTTATTATCAGTTAAATTTATGTTGTCATATTCAATTAATAAATGGTCTATATCTCTGTTTTGCAATTTTTCAAAAGCACCAGTAACTCTATTAGTATTAAATATATTTTTTGTGAAATCCGATAAATCCAAAGCTTTAGATTTTATTAGATTTACAACAGTCTGCATATTTCTATTTTCAGTCCAACGAACATAACCATAAGGATAATCAACACCAAATTCTTCATATATTGGATCATATCTTCCTGGGCCATAAGATGTAGAAATTTTAAAGTTTAATTCCTTAGCATACATTTTATTTCTATTTATATTTAAATCTACAACACCTACTAATACAACAGTTCCTTTTTTTCTGCAAATATCAAAAGCCTCATTGATAATTTTCCCATTATCTTTTGTTGAAGCAGTAATTATAATAGAATCAGCACCATGTCCAAAAGTTAATTTATCTATAATATTTGTGATATTAATTTTACTAGAATTATAGACACAAAAATTCTTATGGGATAATTGATCTACTTTTGTTTGATCTACATCAAAGCCAATTGCATTTATACCATTAGCTTTCAATATTTGCAAAGTAATATTTCCTAAAATACCTAATCCATAAACAACAACATATTCTCCAATTTTTGGATCTGCTTGTCTTACTCCTTGTAAAGCAATACTAGAGATAGTTGTATAAGCAGCTTGTTTCAAATCAATATTTTCAGGTAATTTAACAAAAAGATTCTTAGGGACATAATTAACTTGGGCATGATTTGCAAAACCAGCACCTCCACAAGCAACAAAATCTCCAACTTCAATATCTCTTATGTTGTGCCCTACTTTTATAACCTCTCCAACACAACTATATCCAAAACCAGTAGGTAAGTTTAATTTAATATTTACTGCATTTTTTGTTTTACCAAAACCATGTTTTTTTGTATAATCAATAATTTTCTTAAGTAATCGAGGATTTATTATCGCAGATAATAATGACACATTACTTTTTAAAGCAGATAATTCAGTACCTACACTTACTGCCGAATAAATTGTTTTTACTAAAACCCCGTCATTAAAACACTCTGGAAATATGACTTCTTCTGAAATTACTTTACCTTTTTTTATTACTGCTTGCTTCAACTAATCACCTAAAATAATTTTAAAATTATGTAAATTCTGAAAAGGAATACTTATTTTCTTTGTTTTTGTCATCGAATAATAATCTAAACTTACATCACAATTTTCTAAATTACAATTATAATAAATAACCCCTTTCCTTATATTTACTTCGTTAATCTTTAAACTAGTATCTTTTTCTAGTTCCATTTCTGGAGATATAACTAGATTAAAATATCCTTTAATTATTTGTTTATGTTTACTTGATAAACTATCTAATATATTTATAAATTTATTATTAAATTGAATTTTACGCGAATGTTTAACCCCACAATCATAAATAATAGAACTATATATTGTTTTTTTCTTTTCACTATAATTTATATGTGTTGGGTTAGAAGCAGATTTTAAATGAAATATATTTACATTCAAATTATTGGGTTCTATCCCTATATCGATAGTATTATGATTTTTAATTGATCTGTAATTATTTCTTTGTTCAGGATTTGAAGTATAAACATATGTTCCAGGATCAACAAAAATATCTCTGTGATTATAATTCAATTCAAAAGAAAGATTATCATTATGATTATGACCGCCTAATCCAGACAGCCCCAAAAAAGAATTTTTAAAAAATAAAAACATTTTTTTTGTCCTATAAATTAAAAAACCTGCATCTTTATAATGCGTAAATTCAATATTTTGTTTAGGAGTATAATTTAAATATTGTTTTGATAAACTAACTAAAAAATTATGATCTCTATTATCAAAACAAGGAAAATAAAATAAATGTCCAGAATCATTATCTCCTATTAGAGGAGAAAAATTATTTGGTTTAGTATAATTTACAGTAAAATCTAATTGTTTTTTTAATAACTTTAAATAATTATTTGAAAATCTAATATTATTTAGACTTGCAAATATGTAGGTATATAAAAACAATTCTGTTGTTAATCTATGATATGGAACAGATAACTCAAAATTTGCTCCTGAATTTAAAATTTGTATTTTTATTTCTTTTTCTAATTCTATAATTGAAAAATACATCCAGTTTTTACCCCATTTCTTATTTCTAAGCAATAATCCTATTAAAAAAAGTCCTACTAAATCAGAAGTATAATGATTTCCACGAACTATAGAGTATTCTAAATTATATCTAATATATAGACCATGTTTATAACATAAATCAACAAATAAAGATTCAAAGTCTTTTTCAAAATTGTACCCTGCTTGTTTAAATATAAAAAATGCAAATATCAAATTAGATATTCTTATAGATATATCCATAGTACAAGTCCAATTAACTGTTTTTAAATAATCATTTTTAGCGCCCCAGTCATTTACTAAATATATAAATTTATTAGCATATTTACAATCTTTTGTATTATTATAGGCATTAGCTAGCCATATTGACTGATGAAATCTACTTAATTCCCAGGGAAATTTTACATCTGCACCATTATAAGGCACTTTAATTATATTTTTATAATATTTATGTGGCCAGACATAACCTGAAAAATAATCTTTATTCCAATTTATATTATCTGTTAAATCAATTTCTTGACCCCAAATCATAATTTTATTTCTTAAAACTAAATTAGCATAAAAATTCAAATCGATGTTTAATTTGGGCACATTAATTCTAGAATAATTACCAAAAAAGGATTTAAGTCTTAATTTAAAAATAACCGGAAGAATATAGGAATAAACTATTTTAATGTAAATTGTTTTTGGTTTCGCGCCCGATCCGATAAAACGCTTTAATCTAAATAAAAACTCCATAAAACTCACAATTTTTTCAGTATCTTAAATAATTTATTTTCTTCCCAAACAAAATTCTTATTTGAAAACTTAATTGCTTCTCTTTTAAGATTCTGAATATGACTTTTTGACAAAGAGACAATCTTTACTAAAACTTTAATTATATTATCTATAGAATCATTAACTATAAAACCAAATTTGCCAATATCATTAGATAAAGATTTAGTATTAGTAATAACTAAACAACCATTGGCTAAATTTGTATATAGCTTATTTGGAGCGGCATAAATGTTGTTTAAATTTGTTTGAGGATACAACAAAAATCCGAAATCTGCTTTAGATTCATACTCTTTTAATTGTTCAGGTAAAACAAACCCTTTAAATTTCACTATTGATTCCAAATCATATCTTTTTACTATTGGTAATAATAAATTATTATAATCCTTTTCAGAACCTAAAATAACAAAACTCAATTTAGTTTTGTCTAGCAGTCTTAATTTTCCCATTGCAGTTATAATCTTTTCTATGCCCCTTCCTTTCAATACCCCATAATAGATTAATTTAATTTTATTATCCTTGTTAGATTGGATTTGTATTTTTGACACTATTTGTGATTTTTGAGGATAATTATGTAATACCCCTAATTTAGAAAGATCTAAATTATATCTTTTAGCTAGCAATTTTAATCTAGAATCATTTGTCGAAAAAATATAATCTGCTTTTGAAATATATTTTCGTTCATGCAATAAAAAAGACCCTATTGCCAACTTACCATATACTTGAATAATTAAATCTGAATCTAAACAATCATACCACAACTCATGACTATCATATATTAATTTGGCATCATATTTTTTCTTAAGTAAATAACCCAATTTTAATGTATCAATATCATTTGCCCAGACTAAATCATACTTTACATTTTGCTTCACAATATAATTATAAATCTTTTTTGTACCTTTAATAAATATTGTTAACTTATTCATAGGTAATTTACCAAAATAGATATTATATATTGTTAATGTATTTGTTTCTTTCTTTATTTCAGAAGTTTTTTTAGAAATACAATATATATCTACAATATATTTCTTTGAAAGAGATCCGCATTCTTTTTTTACGCGAGCATCATGATAATAATTTCCAGTCAACAACACACAAATCCTTTTCATAATATCACCGAATTAAATTTGAAATATATTTATTAAATTTAAGTATATCAAAATCTATCTTTACATATTTCTTGATTTTTTTTGATTTTATATCTATTAACGATTTACTTATTAAATTCACCAAATCATTTACTGAATTATATTTCTCAATATAAATTATATTTCCATCTTGTTCTAATTTTCGTCCTAAATCTTTAACTCCTTGAGTTGCAGCAATTCTTACAGATATAATTTTTTTTCCTAACTCTAAACACCTATATAACGTACCTGCGCCATCTGAACATATGATAATATTTGAATTTTTATAATATTGATCTATATTTGTACTATATCTAAACCAATCAACATTCTTAGGGATGTATTCTCCATAACCTATTTGTGCAACTATTTTTTCATTATCTCTTTTAGCAATAATATCAATTGCCTTAATCAAATAATCATTATATGTTGATCCAACACTCACAAAAATCATTATAATCTCCCCAAATCTATTGCTTTAGGATAATATTTTTTTAATGTGGGCCATTGCAAAATAAATAAATTAGAAATAGGATATAATAATCTACCTGTTAATGATGGGTTCCACACTCTTGACCAACATTCAATATATACTAGTTTTTTTGAAAATAATTTACCTAAATAATATATTAATACGACAGATCCAGATGATGAACTTAAGTATAAATTACTATGAGATTTTAATACTATATATATTGATTTGAAAACCGCAAGTAAAGGATTATAGAAAGAATTTAAAATAGTTCTAAATCGTGAATTATATATTATTCTAACTTTATTTATTGTGAAAGAATTTACAATATTTATATTATTTAATTTACAAAACTTTTTTAATTTTTCTTCTGCAACTTTGTCTCCTTTTGTAAATACAAATTCATAATCATAATTATTTTTCAATAATTTAATTAAACGAAAGATTTGTTCAAAATGACCTCCACTACCTAAAACTACTAAAATACACGGTTTGCTTTTTATCATACTATATCACTAAACTTTTTATTACGATCAACATTTTATTTAGATCTTCCCTTTTTAATAATGGATGAACTGGTAAACTAACAACTTCCTTTGCTAACTTTTCAGCAACAGGGAAATCTCCCTCTTTATATCCAAATTTTTGGAAATGTGGATGTAAATGCAATGGTTTTGGATAATAAATACCAGAAAATATCTCCAGTTCTTTGAGTTTAGCTACAAACTCATCTCGTGTTATTGGAAAGTCAGATGTTATTTTAATTGTAAACTGATGCCAGCACTGTTCATAATCTTTGTCAACATTTGGCAAAATCAAACCTTTTATCCCTTTAAGATTCTTTAGAAGATATTTTGCATTCTTTTGTCTTTTTTCAGTAAATTTATCCAACCTATCTAATTGCACTAATGCAATACTTGCCAAAACATCTGTTAATCTATAATTATAACCTATATCTATATATGCATAATCCCCTGTTTGTCTCATACCATGTTGCCTAAATCTTTTTGCTCTTTCATAAACTTCTTCTGAATCAGTAGTTAACAAACCACCTTCTCCAGACATCATATTTTTAGTTGCATACAAACTAAAAGCCCCCGCAGTCCCTAAATTTCCTGCATACTTTCCTTTATATTTTGCATTGTGAGATTGACAAGCATCTTCTAAAACAACTAAATTATGATCTTTTGCAATCTTATTAATTGCATCCATATCACAACATCTACCATACAAATGAACTGGTATTATTGCTTTTGTTTTGGAAGTTATCTTTTCCTCAATCTTTTTTGGATCAATATTAAATGTTTTTTCATCAACATCAACAAAAACCGGTTTAGCACCAAGCATTATTGCGGGGTTAGCAGTTGCTACAAAAGTAAAAGGTGTTGTTATAACTTCATCATCTTTTTCAACACCTAATCCATATAATCCTGTATGCAATGCAGCAGTTCCTGAATTCAAAGCAACACAATATTTTGTACCTACTTTTTCAGCAAATTTTTTTTCTAATTCTGCTACTTTAGGCCCTTGCGCTAACATTCCAGACTTTAAAACATCATTAACTACTTTTCTTTCTTTATTATCCAAATATGGTTTTGACACAACAATTTTTGCCATTTTATCACATCCATTAATTATCTTTTACAGGTAGGCCATCTTTGCCTACTTTTTTAATTACTTTAGCAGGATTTCCTACAACCAAAGAATAAGCAGGAACATCTTTTGTTACTACGGCTCCTGCACCAACAATACAATACTCACCTAAAGTAACACCACAAACTATAACTGCTCCAGCGCCTATTGAAACACCATCTTTAACTTCTGTTTTTACTAGTCTAGAATCATCCCACACTTCAGCTCTAGGATACATATCATTTGTAAATGTAGCGTTTGGTCCAACAAAAACATTATTCCCTACTGTAACACCATGATATACATTTACATTGTTCTGAAATTTGCAACCATTACCTATTTTTACACCTTGATCAATATAAACACAATGACCTAATATACAATTTTCTCCAATTTGAGCATCTTTACAAACATGTACAAAATGCCATATCTTAGTTCCTTTTCCTATTTTCACGCCATCATCACAAACAGCAGTAGGATGTACAAAATAATCCATAATATCACCTAATTCTTATTTATTCTTTCTAATAATTCAATTGCATTGACTGCATCATCAATACAAACAAATGGCTTTTCTTTTTCTAAAATACAATTAATAAAATTGTCTAATTCTAAAAACAATGGTTCTTTTTTATCTATCTTTATTTCAATTTTTTCCCCTTGACTTATACCCATCAAGATTTCATTATAACTATAATCTTGTTTTGTATCACCATTTGTGTTAAATATTAATTCTTGATTTATATAATCCAAAATCAATTGTCCTTTTTCTCCCCCAATATACAATTTTCTTATTTTAGTAGGAGTTAAAACATCAGTAATCAGATTAACTATTGTTTTTTTGTTTGTTTTCAAAAGAACCCTCACAATATCATAATTATTTTTATTAATAAAATTTGAGCCTTCTAATTTAGTATCAACTACAGTATCATTAATATTTGATAATAAGTAATTTATTATTTCTAGATCATGAATTCCTAAATCAGTTAAAACATCAACATCACTATTACCTTTATTATATAGCCCTTGACGAATAGCATTGATATAAAATAATTTTCCTAATTTACCATCAATTACCATTTGTAAAGCCAGTCTTACACTTGGATTATATCTTTCAATATGACCAACAACACATTTAACACCATTCTTCTTAACAATAGATTTTATTTCAATAGCATCATTTAAATTTGATGCAACTGGTTTTTCAAGTAAAATATTAATTCTTTTTTCAGCAACTTTTGTAACTACTTCTTTATGATGTGTTGTATTAACAGCAATTGATACCCCATCTAATTTTTCATTTTGCAAAAGAGTATCAACATCATAATAAGCCTTACAACTATATTTATTAGCAATTTCATCACAAATTGTTTTGTTTGCATCACAAACAGCAATTAATTTTACAGCAGGGTGTTCAGAATAAATTCTTGCATGATTCTTACCCATATTTCCTACGCCAATTACAGCAACATTCAACAAATAATCACCTTTAATTTTATAGAATATAATACTAATATATAAAAATAGAGTGTTTCCACTAATTGGATTGATTTTTGTTAATTTGTTCTAGGGTTAAAATCTGAGATTAATACTGCTTCTCTAACAAAACAGATAATATTATAATAGTATTAAACATTTATATACTTTGCTGAAATATCTTTATCACAGAACTAATTTATATGTTATATGAGTGATAATTATGTTTAAAGTTTTATTGTTAAATCCTCCTTTCATGGAGAAGTATTCTAAAGAATCAAGAAGCCCTTGTGTTACAAAAGGTGGAACTTTTTATTATCCTTATTGGCTATCTTATTTAACTGGATTTCTTGAGAAACATGCCAAAAAGAATAAATTCGAAGTAAATCTAATTGATGCAATAGGCGAAAACAAAAGCAAAGAAGAAATACTAAAAATGTTGAAAAAATATAAATTTGATCTAATTATTATTGAAACTTCTGTACCTAGCATTGATTCAGATTCTGAATTTGCAAAGAAAATCAAAAAAGAAACTAATGCTAAAATCCTATTTGTTGGATCAAACTTAGATGCTTATGGTAAAGATTACTTAAAAAAAGGTCTTTTTGACTTTATAGTTTACAAAGAATGGGAAACCCCTACTCTAGAATTAATTAAAGAATTACAAAAAACAAAATCAAACCTTAAAGGAATAAAAGGATTGATTTATAGGGAAAAAACAAAAATAGTTGACAATGGACCAAGCAAATTAATTGAAAACTTAGATGAAATACCTTGGGTTTCAAAAGTTTATAAGAAGTATTTGCCTTACAAAAAGTACTTCTATGCGTCTTTACAGCATCCTATGATTACTTTATTAGGTGCAAGAGGCTGTAAATATAATTGCTCATTTTGTCCAATTAACTTCAAAGCAAGCTACAGAACAAGAAGTGTTGATGATATAATTTCAGAAATAAAATGGATAAAACAAAACATGTCAGAAATAAAAGAAATTATGTTTGAAGATGACACATTTTCTATAAATAAAGAAAGAACAAAAGAATTTTGTGAAAAAATGATCAAAAATAAAATAAAAATGAGATGGTCATGTAACCAAAGAGTTAATACTGATTTAGAAACATTGAAACTAATGAAAAAAGCAGGCTGTAGATTAATGTGTGTTGGCTTTGAGAGCCCTAGTCAGAATGTTTTAAACAATATTCAAAAAGGAACAACAAAAAATCTGCAATTAGAGTTTATGAAGAATGCTAAAAAAGCAGGTTTGCTTGTAAATGGCTGTTTTATTTTAGGTTTGCAAGGTGACACAAAAGCGAGCATCGAAGATACAATTGATTGGGCAAAAGAATTGAGTCCAGATACAGCACAATTCTATCCTTTAATGGTATATCCTGGAACAAAAGATTTTGAATGGGCTGAAAAAAACAAACTTTTATTGACAAAAGATTTAAGTAAATGGATTACAAAAGAAGGCTTACATACAACTACTATTAAAAATGCAAATATGAGCCCAAAAGAACTTGTTGCGATGTGTGATCTGGCAAGAAAGAAATTTTACTTAAGACCCAAATATATTTTGTACAAAGGATTACAAAGCATAAAAGATCCTAATGAATTAAAAAGAAATTTAATAGCAGGTAAAAAATTGTTCAAATACTTAATCAAAGGAAGCAAATAGGATGTAGTAACATGTTTGCTAGTGTAATAATTGCAGTATATAATGAATCCAAAAATCTTCCTTTGCAATTTAATGCTTGGCAAAAACAGACAGATAAAACATTTGAAGTAATATATGTTGATGATGGATCAAAAGATAACACTCGCGAATTAATTAAAAACTCAGGACATAGATTAATTGAACAAAAACATGATGGCCCAGCAAAAGCAAGAAATTTGGGTGCAACAAAAGCAAAAGGCGAAATAATTCTATTTACAGATGGTGACTGTATTCCAGATAGAAACTGGATAAAAGAAATGAAAAAGCCATTTGAAAACAAAAATATTGTAGGTTGCCAAGGAATATATAAACCATATCAAAAGGAATTAATTGCTAGGTTTACTCATTATGAAATTGAAGATCGTTATGATTTAATGTCTGAATCAAAGTACATTGATTTTATAGGCACATATTCTGCAGGGTATAGAAAAGAAATTTATTTAAAAGAAAAAGGTTTTGATACTAGTTTCAAAACAGCATCAGGAGAAGACCCAGAACTAAGTTTTAGATTGGCAAAAAAAGGATATAAAATGGTTTTGAACAAAAATGCAATAATTTATCATAATGGTAATCCAACAACTCTTAAAAAATATTTAAAAGTAAAATTTTGGAGAGGCTATTGGCGAGTAAATATGTACAAAAAACATCCAGAAAAAGCAATTAAGGATACATATACTCCTCAAAGTTTAAAATTACAAATAATTTTAATGGGTCTGTTTGGTGTTTCAATTATAACTGGAATATTTTTATTGTGGTTTTTCTATGTTGCTTTAGCATTGCTAGTCTTATTTTTGTTAACAACATTACCATTAACAATAAAAAATATAAAAAAAGATTTAATTGTAGGATTAATTACGCCTTATGTGAAATTTTTGACAACAATAATGTTTATTTTAGGATTAAGTTGGGGAATAATAAAAAGAGTATAAGTGATAACTATGAAAATATTAATAACAGGTGGTGCAGGATTTATTGGCACAAATTTAGCTAGATTACTTTGCGATAATAATGAAGTTATTTGTTTAGACAATTTGTTAAGTGGATATGCAAAGAACCTTGAAGGATTAAATATTGAATTCATAAAACAAGATATTAGGCATGAAATTAAACTAAATAATATTGATCAAATCTATAATTTAGCTTGTCCTGCATCCCCCGTGTTTTACCAGAAATATCCTATTGATACATTAGAATGCAATTCAATAGGAATGAAAAACGTTTTAGAATTAGCATTAAAAAACAATGCAATACTAGTACATACATCTACATCTGAAATTTATGGCGACCCCTCTATAAATCCTCAACCAGAATCTTATTGGGGTAATGTAAATCCAAACGGAATAAGAAGTTGTTATGATGAAGGTAAAAGATATGCTGAATCATTAATTATGACTTATTTTAGAGAAAAACAAGTAAATGCAAAAATTGTGAGATTATTTAATACATATGGCCCCTATATGAGACTAGATGATGGCAGAGTAGTTTCAAATTTTATTTCACAGGCATTAAGAAACGAACCAATAACAGTATATGGTAATGGAAAACAAACAAGAAGTTTTTGTTTTGTAAATGATACTATTGACGCATTAACTAAAGTTATGACTGCAAAAGCAGGGAGTATTTATAATATTGGAAATCCAAATGAAAGAACAATTTTATCCTTTGCAGAATATATTAAAAATGAATTTAATCCAAACTCAAAAATTGAATTTAAAGAATTGCCTTGTGATGATCCTCGACAAAGAAAACCAGATATTACTAAAATAAAAAATGAATTAAGTTGGACACCAAAAGTGCAATTTGAAGATGGCTTAAAAATAACTGCTGATTGGTTAAAAGAACAATTAGGAAAATAATTATCTTCCGCTCACTATCTCTAAAGCATCTCTGGGTTTTAATTCATATTCTTTGCCTACCATCAACTTACTTCTGGCAAGAATCGCCTTAATGAATTTGTCCCCTAAATCACTGTGAATTGTATATGCAAAATCCAATGCAGTTGATTTAGGAGGCAATAAAAAACAATCTGGAAGAATTCTCCCTTGAGAATCAGCTAACTTAGTACTTCCAGCAGGAAATATTGGCATATATTTCAAAATCTCAAAAACACTCTTTTCTAAAATGTCTTGCACGCCAGTTGAACTATATTTCTGCAATATATTTACTCGAATAAATTCCAAAGCTTTTAATTGTTTCTCATTTAATTTGCTTGCATCTAATACTTTAAAATCACTTTGACCAGGCAAATAATCAATTAAATTATGTTTAGCTGCTTCTTTTAATGCTAATTCACTTTCAGCAGCAACTGGAATTACCAATAACTCAGGATGCTCTTTTTTCAAAGCAACAATATTATCCTGACTAGAAGCTAGATCAACTTTATTTGCAGCAATAACAATTGGTTTAGATATTTCACGTAATTCAAAAGCAAACTGCTTAATCATATCTTCAGAAAAATCAATCATTAGTTCTGGTTTACCTCTCAAACCTTTCAAAAGTTGATGACCTTTAATACTTAAACCTGCACAAACATCTCTCAAAGCATCAACAATCTTTCCTTTAGTTGATGCCTGAGTTCTAGCTAAATTAGTCCAATTTTTCATGATTGTTTGGTAAAACCACATATCTAATTCGTAAACCAAAAACTCAATATCCTTTAAAGGATCATGTGAACCTAAATCAACTGGCTCACCTTTTTCATTTGTTGAACCAGAAATGTCTACGACGTGAATCAAAACATCAGCATTTCTTAAATCATCTAAAAATTTATTTCCTAATCCTTTGCCTTCATGAGCCCCAGGAACCAAACCCGCAACATCAATTATGTCGACAGGAACATATCTTACATGATTAACACAAAATCCAGTTCTAGGATTACATTGAACATTAAACTCTTTATCAATACATTCAACTCTTACATATCCTACTCCTCGATTAGGATCTATTGTTGTAAATGGATATGGTGCACAAGCTACATTTGCTAATGTCATTGCTCTAAAAAGAGTACTTTTCCCTGAAGATGGCTTCCCAACTAAACCTATAAGCATTATTTCACCTTTTTAGTTTTAGATTCTAATTCTATTTGTTTTTCATTGTTTTTTACTTTCTTTGCTAACTTTTTAATATCTTCTTCAGGTGGCAACTCTTCTGGTTTTATTCTACTTTTTGCTAGCAACCCTCTAACATCTAAATTATTTTTAATATGTTCTTTTGTTACTTTTTCTTCACCAACAATATCTGAAGTCTTAACTTTAAAATTTGTTATTTCGGTAGCTAAGTTTTTAGCAGTAATTGTAATAGTAGGAAGAAAATCTGCTAATGGCCGATTATTTGGCACATTTAACATAGATTTCATTTCTAATGTTGTTTTGCCACCAAATAATGCTTGATTTCCTTTGCTCCTTATTCTAGCAAAACCATCATCATCTATTCCTTTTTCGTAAATCAAGTTAGATAATTCTGTTTCAGAACTAACTAATTTTTGTCTAGCATTAATTCTTTCAATTAAAGCAATTCTCTGTTCTATTAATTCTTGTTTTCTTGTTTGTATTGCAAAATAACTTTGTGCAAAAGCAATCTTTTCCTTACGAGAATCTCCATTCTGGGCAATTAAATAACACGCATATCGAGTAAGTAAATAATCATTTATTTCTCTTTCTGCACCTGACCCTAGGTCTACCTTTTTCCCGACCTCAGGAAAATGGTCAGTTATATTAAATCCAGAATTTTTACAAGATTCTTTTGCTTTTTCAACAACTTTAGAAAAATTTTCCCACTTATCATAATCTAATAAAGTCTGCAAATCTCTAGCAAACCAACATTCTACTCCGTTAACTATTTGGGCAAAAGACTCAAAATCAACATTTAATTTAGAAATAAGTGATTTATCCATAAGAATACCTTATATATAATAGATATAATTACAAAAGATATTAAAATACTTAGGTTATATTGTAATTATGAATACAAAAACATATGCAATAATACTTGCAGGGGGCTTAGGTTCAAGACTAAGACCATTTACTTATTCTATACCAAAACCTTTAATAAAAGTTCAGGGCAAACCAATATTGGAATATGTTATTGAAAACCTGCACAAACACAAAATAAACAACATTATTTTAGCAATTGATTATAAGGCACATAAAATTCAAGACTATTTCAAAAACGGAAAACACTTTGGAATTAATCTGGAATATTGTTTAAGAACTGGACATTTAGGCACAGGCGGAGCAACAAGAAAATGTTTTGATGATTTTAAATTAAAAAATACATTCTTAGTAATTAATGGTGATAACATAGCAAATTATGATTTTACTAAAATGCTAAAAGAACATAAAAAAAACAAAGCAGTTGTAACCCTAGCTCTGCTTGAAGTTAATGATATTTCACAGTATGGAGTAGTGAAATTGAATAAAAATAGAATAGTTGAGTTCATAGAAAAACCAAAAAAGGAAGATGCACCTAGCAATTTAATCAATGCCGGAGCATATATCCTTGAGCCTAAAATTATGAAATATATAGCTCATAAAAAAAGTTCTATTGAAAAAGATTGCTTTGAAAAAATAACAAAGAAAGAAAAGATATTTGGATTTAAACATCATGGTATTTGGCTACCTACTGACAATTTTGAACGGTTCTTTATAGCCCACAAAAAATTAGAGAAAACAAAATTTTAAAGTGAGAATATGTTTGATGAATTAAAGATTAAAATAAAAACAATAATTAAAGAAAATTGGCTGTTTTTTGTTTTACTGTTGTTTCTTGCAATATATTTGTTTTACTTTACATTATCTACACCCTATCATGTTGATACAACAGGATACTTCAATTCAGTAAATGATTTTCAGAATGATTTCAAAATAACTTGTGGCTATGGTAATCGATGTATGGTTAGTTACTTTTTGTTACCATTTTCTATTTTCGGAGATTATGCTGTAAAGATAGGATTTATTTTAGCAGCATTACTATTTTTTGTATTTTCATATTTGTTCCTAAAAAAAATATTCTCAAATAAAACTGCTTTGGTTAGCACTTTACTTACTATTTTGATGCCTGCAAGTCTAATCACAATAACCCACCTCAAAGAAGACTTTATAGGTATGATGTTCTTTGCTTTAGCAGTTTATTTGATTACTTTAATTAATTCTGAAAGCAAAACAAAATCAATTGTATTTAGCATATTAAGCCCAATTGCAATGGCTTTTGCATTATTATCAAAAGAAATGTACTTGATGTTTTTGCCATTTTATGTACTAATTTATTTATACTTCTTTTTTGATTTAGAAAACAAAGATAAAATAACTTGGAAAAGTATAAAAGATGAGTTCAAATTAAATAAAATAATCTTTTTAATTTTACAACCTATAATCATAATTATTACTCTTTTTATTATAAAACCAGATTATTTAACAAGTATATTTTCTTTAACAAACTCACCATATTTAGGTCAATTTATGGGATTCACCTCACCTTTATTTTCTTCAGGATTCGGCTTGTGGATAATGGGGTCTGGATTAATCTTGTTTATTTTAGAAATCTTTTCTTTGAGTATCTTTCTATTTGAAAAAAATAAAAATAGATTAATACTATATTCAATATTTATTCTACAAGCATTAATCTTAATGTTCTTTTTGTGCAATAATTCGGTTATGACTTACAGAAACTTCTTTGTTTTTGGATTTTTCTTGTTACCATTAACATTTACTGCATTAGAATTTGCTTTGAAAAAAACAACAAAAGAATTAGTTGTATTTATTTTTATAGTATTAACAATAATTATCTCTATTTTACTTTTATCCCAAACATACAAATATCTAGATTATCACAACAAATATAACCCTGAAAAAGAATTTTTTTCTGATTTTAATTTATCACCAAATATAATTTTACTATGTATGGACGATTGTGGCTTAGCTAGTCACTATTCAAAAAATAACACTATTGGACATCCTGTTGATGCAAATATTGAAATGTCAACTAAATTTGTGAATGAATTAAAAACAAATGCAAAAGGAAAAATTATTTATGTACTACCAGATTTCTTTGCATATGATTCATATGGCAATATTCAGAATGTAATAAAAGCAAACTTCAATATTATAGAATACAAAAAAGCATATTATGAAAATTATCATTCTATTGATTTTGGGTATTCTTTAACAGGATTCAAAAATCAATTAAAACAAAGAGATTGTTCAGTAGATTATACTAAAGGAGATAACTACAAACTAAATGAAGATACAATTGTTAATCAATATAATTACAACATAAATTGTAGTGGCCAAGTTCAAAAAACACAAGTTTTTGCATATGATGAACAAGTAATGCCAAAACTAAATATTGTATCAATATACCAGTTAATACCAAAATAGGCATTTAAATGTTTTTATTATTATATCATATAATATATATTAAAAATAGGAAGTAACTACATTTTAATAAGGGATATTTATGGATTTTTTAAATAAAATAGGGGAATTCTTCAAAAAACATTGGGTTCATATACTAATTCTTGTTTTGATATTCTTAGTAGCTTTTGGTATGCGTGCTTTAATACTAAGATATGATTTAATGTTCGAATTTGATAGTTATTGGCATGCAAGAATGAATGCTGATTTAATTGATACTGGAATAAAACCAACAATTGATTCATTAGGTACTTATCATAATGCATTCAAAGGATTAATTGATTATTCTTATTCTTTTGTTCTTTGGGGTACAGGACTACTGGCGTATAAAATAATATATTTTGGAGCAGCATATGATCAAGAGAAATGGATTTTTTTAGTAAGAATTTTGCCTGCTCTTTATGGTGCGTTAACTGCTTTAGCAGCATACTTACTTTTTAGATGGGCATTTAATTCAAGAAAAATAGGATACGTTGCTGGTTTTGTTACAGCAATAATGCCTGCATTTATTTATAGACAAATGGCTGGATTTTATGAAGAAGATTCCTATGGTTTTTTGTGGATGTTTTTAGGTTTTGCATTTTTAATTAAAGCATTAAAAGAACCTAAATTCTCAAAAGAAAATATAATTTATGCTACAGTTGCAGGACTATCATTTGGCATAATGGCATTCACCTGGGCAGTATTTGTTATTGTACCTGTAATAATTGAAGCCTTTTTTGTGTTTTATTTAATTTATGCATTAATAAAAAAATTAGATAAAAAAACAATTTTTGCAATTACGGGATTATTTGCAATCTGTTTTGTTTTAACAGGAATATTTGGAACTTTAGCAAATACAAATTGGTTCAATACACAAATAGGATATGCTAAAGGAGCACTAGGAATTAATGATATGTCAGTTGATACTCAAGAACACGGTCAATTGTCTGCAAAGAGTGTTGGAGAAGAAAGCATGGGCAAATCAGCATTTCCTATGAAATACGGTATGTTTTTACCATTTATTATTTTAGGTTTAATTGCAATAGCATATTCAATATAT
>Ga0172371_10002262_pt1 | contig 30618 bp, 30 predicted proteins | sample Lak12m_FD_114543 | JGI IMG/M metagenome (GOLD analysis project Ga0172371, IMG submission 114543) | Freshwater microbial communities from Kabuno Bay, South-Kivu, Congo - kab_022012_12m | ecosystem: Environmental > Aquatic > Freshwater > Lake | place: Democratic Republic of the Congo: South-Kivu...
CTGATTTTTGCAAACCCAAAAATCGATCATAATCCTTTATCCTCAGAAATTACCTGATCTCAAAGTGATGCTAATAATCAATAAAAACCATTAGATCATCAAAAAAAAACACCTTGTTTTCCTTGACATGATAATCGCTTGAGTTTATAATGCCTTCCGCTAAGTTCCTCGATAGCTCAATTGGCAGAGCGGGCGGCTGTTAACCGCTAGGTTGGAGGTTCGAGTCCTCCTCGAGGAGCTCTGAAAAACGCATCCAAATCGGGTGCGTTTTTTCTGTAATCAGAGTTCCTTCAACACCGAAAAGAAAAAATCTCGTGTCGGATTATTTGACCTACCAATCGACAACAAGTATAATCTTGATAATATCCCAATATACGTAAACAAGCATTCATTTGCAATTCTTTAGAGGCCTTAATGGCATTAAAAGGTAATCTGAGTAACTTTACCATCACACAATTGCTAAACTTGATCAATTTAGCAAAAAAAAACGGCTCATTAATTTTAGAACGGTCTGGTGATAAGATCGAGATTTACTTTAAAAATGGCAAGCTTGCCTATTCCAAAGACCAAAAAAGGGATAATAGCCTTATTAATATACTTTTCTATTCAAAGCTAATTACAAGCAACCAAAAGAAAATATTCACACAAAATGCTGCGTCGATGACCGATAAAGAATTAGGTCTTTTACTCATTAATGCTGATTATCTGCACCAAGAGGAAATCATTACTTGTGTTCAAACTTATTATATGAGTATTCTTAAACAACTTTTTACCTGGAATGATGGTGTATTTCGATTTGATACTGACATTCTTCCTCCAAATGATAAAATTACCGTAAGTGTAAACTTAGAAAATATGATATTAGAAAGTTCTCGACGAATGCAAGAATGGGAAAAATTGAATGATGAGATACCAAGCCTAGAAATGGCTTTGAAGTTCGTAGATCGACCAACTACTAATATTCGTAGCTTAAAATTAAGTTCAAAAGAATGGCGAGTGATATCTTATGTAAATCCCAAGAATTCCATACAACAAATCGCTCATACGACTCATTTATCAGAGCTTGAAATACGTCGAATTGTGTATGGTTTTTTACAAGCTGGAATAGTCGAATTAATCCGACCTACCAGCATGAAACACCTCTCATATGAAAGCTCCCGTATAAGAGCACATCAGACCAGCCCCGAACAACAAAAATCACTCATCAACAAGATCATCGATAGAATACGTTCACACTAGGGACAAATGAAAAAAAATCCTCTATGTAAGAATAAGGATATGATTTAATGCAAACCGTGAAGATGGTCATTACAGGACCGTTTGACGCTGGAAAAACAGCATTCATTAGTTCTGTAAGCGAAATCGACGTCGTCTCCACTGAACGCAAAATCTCTTCGGATGCAGAAAAAATTAAGGAAACAACAACGGTTGCCATGGACTTTGGTCGCATTACAATTGATGATGAACTTATATTATATTTATTTGGAACACCAGGGCAAAAACGATTTGATTTCATGTGGGAAATTCTGTCAGAAGGAATGTTGGGGTTTGTTGTCGTCATCGATAGTTCCAGACCAGAAACTTTTCGAGAAGCGCGTAGCATTTTAGAGACATTTCGCGCATATGCGCCTACACCCTATGTCGTAGCTGCGAATAAACAAGACTTACAGGATTCATGGGCAATTGATGATCTGAGGATCGCTTTAAGGCTAGATCCAAAGATTAAGTTACTCCCTTGTATCGCCATTGATCGAGAATTTGTAAAAAATACACTTCTTGAGTTGCTTTATTGTATCCTAGATGAAATTGATTTAGAAATCAAGGAGAAATAATCGCCACATAAATATAACGTAATACAAAGGTGTGAATTTTCCCAATCATAAATTATTCATGCAATAGTAATTAAGCGCCTAAAGGGATATTTATAATTTATCAACATAACCAGCATTATTTTAAAACACAAGGTATAATCTTGGGGATATAACCAAAAGAAACTTAAAGACTTTGATGATTAAGTTCAAGGATATTCACCAATGGCAAAAATATTGATTGCGGAAGATGAATTTGATACGCGCGAATTGATCTCCTTTACCCTTAAACATGCGGGACATGAAGTGATCTCCACACAAAATGGTGAAGAAGCAATCAAAACAATTGAAACAGAATTACCAGATTTGGTTTTATTAGATATCCGAATGCCTCGTAAGAGCGGGTATGAGGTCTGTAAATTGATAAAAGAAGGCGAGGAAACAAAACATATTCCGGTGTTATTTCTATCTGCAAAAGATCAAGAAATCGAAATTATTGATGGCATGCAAGCGGGTGCTGATGCTTATATCTTAAAACCATTTTCACCCGACAATCTGATACAACAAATCAGCGTATATCTCAATGACTCTTTAAAATAAATCCTGTTTTGTGGTATAACCATCAAATAGTAATAATCCGTACAGCACAAAGATATCTCACTGATCCATCACTTCTTGACATTACTACACAGCTTCGTTATACTAAAAATACAAATAAAGCATTGACTAAACCCATTGTAGCTCAAAATTTGCACAATAAGTTGATGCTGGAAAAAATGCACGGGGAGCCTGAGGAACAGGCTGAGAGGAGGGTTCTTTTACCCTCGACCCGCGAACCTGATCCGGGTAATGCCGGCGGAGGAATCGCAATTACTATCTAAAAAAACCTCCTCTGGCAAAACCAAATGAGGAGGTTTATTTTTGCGAGCCATTATTATAGCCAATGGGAATTTAGATCAACCCATAATATTAAAACCTAATGACATTTTAATCGCTGCTGACGGTGGAACTAATCATTGTCTTAAACAAGGACTATCCCCATCCGTCATCTTAGGTGATCTGGACTCTATAGACTCTTTTACTATCGACAAACAAAAAAAATCTGGCACTGAAGTCTTCCAATATCCAAAAAAGAAAGATTATACAGATTTGGAAATTGCCTTGCAATACGTTCAAGAATTGAAAGTGAATGAAATCATCATATATGCAGCTTTAGGCAATAGATGGGATCAGTCAATTGCCAATATTTTACTTCCAATAATTTTTAAATCGATACCTATACGATTAATTGATAAAAATCAAGAGTTAGTCTATATCGAAGGTCCAGATAAAAAAATCCTAAATGGGCAAATTGGAGACACTATTTCGCTGCTTCCATTAACTGCTGCTGTTGATGGCATTACAACAACTAACCTAGAATATCCACTACAAAAAGAAAGTCTCGTACTAGGCAGCACTCGCGGAATCAGCAATGTTTTCTTATCCAACGAAGCATTGATTTCATTAGAACAAGGGATATTACTATGTGTGATCACTCACAATGCCTCCACACCTTGATGATTTAAAAAGGTTAGAGACGATTTTTTTCGTACTCTACCACTTTAATATGTGAAGGAGTTGAAAATGTATATGAAAAGAAAAAACCTCTATATAATTTTATTTTGGATATTGGTACTGTTCACCTTATCAGCATGCATAGCAAAAGATGAATCTATTTCAAGCAAACCTCAATCTCTAAAAGTAATGACCCATGACTCGTTTGCCATCTCAGAATCAGTCTTGGAGGAATTTGAAAAGAAAAATAATATCCAAGTTCAATTCATTAAAAGCGGTGATACAGGGACAGCGCTGAATAAAGCCATCCTATCAAAGAACAATCCGCTGGCAGATGTCTTTTATGGCGTAGATAATACCTTTCTTAGTAGAGCTCTCAATGAAGATATCTTTGAGCCCTATGAATCACCAAGATTGGTTGAAATTGGTGATGAATTTAAACTAGATCCACAAAACCGAGCCCTACCAGTTGATTTTGGAGATGTGTGTCTAAATTACGATATTCACTATTTTGATAGTGTGGGTATTGATCCTCCTGAATCTCTGAACGATCTAATAGAACCAGACTATAAAAGTCTTTTCGTTGCTCAGAATCCTGCCACATCCTCACCTGGTTTAGCATTTCTATTGGCTACCATTGGGAATTTCGGAGAAGAAGGTTATTTGGATTATTGGAAAGCCCTTGTTGACAACGATGTGTTAATTGTAAATGACTGGGAAAACGCATATTACACTGAGTTTAGCGGTTCATCAGGCCAAGGTCCACGTCCAATCGTTGTTTCTTACAACTCCAGTCCTGCATTTGAAATCATTTACGCAGAAGAACCTCTTGAAAGTCCTCCAACCGCAGCCATTGTGAGTGATAATTCTTGCTTCCGTCAGATTGAGTTTACTGGAATTCTAAATGGAACCAAGAATCGCGAGAGTGCAGAGAAATGGGTCGATTTTATGCTCTCCGCTAGTTTCCAGGAAGAGATGCCATTACAAATGTTTGTATTTCCAGTTAATCAAAATGCGTCTCTAAACGAAACCTTTGTATCCCATCTGAAATTTCCCGATATCACCGCTCAAGTACACCCAGACCAAATTGCTGCAAAACGTGAAAAATGGATTCGGGAATGGACAGAAACCGTTCTGAGATGAGCAACAGCAGAGATAATATCAGGAAAACCATTGGACTATTATTTTTATGGCTAGCTCCCTTGGCTTTCCTGACGTTTTTTTATTTCTATCCCCTCGGTACGATTCTGCTTACTAGTTTAGAACGTTCTGAAAATGGATTGGCTACTCTCATTTTAGAAATATTTCAATCAACATCAATCAAGAATGTAATCGGATTCACTTTCTGGCAAGCTGCTTTATCAACAATACTTACCTTATTGGTCGGATTACCAGGAGCTTATCTATTTGCTCGTTACGATTTTAAAATCAAGTCAATTCTTCAAGCAATCACGGGGATCCCTTTTGTCCTACCAACAATGGTTGTGGCTACTGCCTTTAACGCATTACTCGGTCCCCAAGGTTGGTTGAATATCGTGTTAATAGACCTTTTTAATCTCACCCACTCACCAATTCAACTAACAAATTCATTAACCGCTATACTAATTGCACATATTTTTTATAATACAACCATTGTATTACGCATGGTCGGTGATTTTTGGTCACATCTGGATCCTCGTATTGGTCAAGCTGCTCAAGTACTAGGCGCCAATAAAATCCAATCCTTTATCCATATTACACTACCGATATTAATCCCTGCGATTGCATCTGCTGCCCTGTTAGTATTTATATTTGACTTCACATCATTTGGCGTCATTCTTGTTCTTGGTGGTCCTAGATTTGCGACACTTGAAGTAGAAATTTATTACCAAACAATCAGTCTTTTTAATCTGCCTATGGCCGCCACATTATCGATCATTCAGTTAATCTCAACTCTTTCACTCACCATTATTTATACTCGCCTTTCTTCTAGATTAACAAGACCGATTAAGCTTTTACCGAAGCAATTCACCCAACGAAAAACAAAAAATTGGCAAAGTCGCTTGAGGCTAATCGTTGTGATGGGTTTTATTCTATGCCTTTTCCTCCTTCCAATGATTGCTCTTGTCCTGAGATCATTTACTAGGATTGAAACATCAGGAATAACGAATCAGCCTTTTGGTATTCCATTCACCTTGGATTTCTATCGAGAATTGAATATCAATCGTACGGATTCATTATTCTACATACGCCCAATTGTATCCATTCTAATTTCCCTTGGTTATGCACTTATCACCGTTTGCCTCGGTCTTCTCTTAGGTCTACCTGCTTCTTGGGCTTTAGCACGTAATCGAGAATCGACTCTAAACCGCTTCATAGATCCCTTACTTATGCTTCCACTTGGAACATCTGCTGTAACATTAGGGTTGGGTTTTATCATTGCACTTGACCGCCCCCCCCTAGATCTGCGTTCCTCGCCAATCTTGATCCCGATTGCACATACATTAGTAGCTTTTCCATTCGTTGTACGTAGTTTAACGCCTGCCTTAAGCAGTATTCGTCCAAGGATTAGACACGCTGCTTCAGTGTTGGGAGCCTCTCCCTCTCAAATTTTTTGGCATATTGACCTCCCCTTAATAGGGCGAGCATTGCTTGTTGCAGCCACTTTTGCTTTTACCATTTCACTAGGTGAGTTTGGCGCCACCGCTCTCATCTCGCGACCTGAATACCCCACTATGCCAATCATGATCTATCGCTTTATCACTCAACCTGGAGCTCTAAATTATGGACAAGCTCTTGCATTGAGTTCTATTTTGATGCTTATCACAAGCCTTGGAATGTTATTCATCGAGAGATTTAGAATTGCAGATATCGGAGAATTTTAAATGCAGCGTATTCATTTAGAATCTGGACCAACCATCGGACTGGAAGTTAAAGATATCCATAAGTCATTTGGACCTACTAAAGCCTTACAAGGCATCTCCTTCAATGTTCACAGCCAAGAAATTGTAACGCTAATTGGTCCAAGTGGATGCGGTAAATCGACCCTCTTGCAGATTATCGCTGGACTTGAAAAACCTGATCGGGGTAATATTTATTGGGAGGGTAAAAATCTAAGCAACTTACCTACACACCGACGAGATTTCGGTTTAATGTTCCAAGACTATGCACTCTTTCCTCACCGAAATGTTTTTGATAATATCGCCTTTAGTTTGCAAATGAAACATGTTCCTAAAAATGAAATTTCAGAACGTGTAAAAGAAGTTCTGGAATTGGTCGGACTACCCGGATTTGAGAAAAGGGATGTTAATACCCTCTCGGGAGGAGAAGAACAAAGAGTAGCTTTAGCGCGCTCAATCATACATCGCCCACGTCTCTTGATGCTAGATGAACCACTCGGCTCCCTGGAAAGAAATTTGCGAGAACGTTTGGTTTACGATTTACGTAATATCTTAAAGGACAGTAATCAAACAGCCCTCTATGTAACTCATGATCAGGAAGAAGCTTTTGTGCTGGCTGACCAAGTCGTATTGATGAATGCAGGTAGGCTCGAACAGATAGGGTCTCCTGCTGAACTTTATCAAAAACCCAAAAGTGTTTTCGTTGCACAATTCTTAGGGATGCACAACCTTTTGGATGCAAAGATCATTAATCAAGGTAAAGATAAATGGGTAGAAACAAAAATTGGAACCTTTCCAATCGAGAGCAATCTCATAGGCAATATCACTCTACTCATCAGACCAGATTTTATTAACATAGATCGAAACTCTAGATGTCAGATCGAAGGCAGAATAATTGAGAAGATTTTTCGAGGGAATTATCACAGGATCACCGTCAATGTGAATGATTCTCTTTTGAAATTTGAACTGAAAACCAACTCTTTGATACCAGAACCTGGCAAAAAGGTACAATTATGTTTCGATCCAGAGAAAGCGCTTCAAGCATTCAATAATGAGAATTGATCCAATTTCAAGAATAAAGGCACTTCACAACATGGAAGTGCCTTTGAATCTTTAACGCATAAGTGAATAAGAGATTTATTAAAGGCTTGGCATAGTGTCGCCCAATAAAATACTGAGGCACGATATTCAATATCTATTAAAAAGCTCCAAAATAGGATGACCGTTCTTATATTAATAATTGTGGAAGCAGTATAATTTCTTCCATAAGTTGGTCGCCATTAAACCACAACCATGAAAGCGCTCCTCCAAACACAACACAACAACAACAAAGTACTAATAACACAATGATAACAATGATCAACGTGGTGTTATTCTTCTTTTGAGGTGCTTCTTCAAAAGGGGGAATGGGGGGTCCGAATTCTTCAGTCATTTTTTTCTCCTATCAATGGGATAGTTTTCTAATTTTACCTTTATTTATCTGAACTTGAACAGGTGTTTTATTTCTTAAAAACATCATTAAAAAAATACAGCCAGCGAAGGAATTATCATTGAATTATCTAACATGATACCAAAGGGAATCATACAGAACGAAAAGCCTATCACTGCGCCAGCAATACAAAATCCTATCACCGACATTCCAACGCCAATCCACCCAAGAATTATCCCCGCTGTAGCCAGACCATCCCCACCAATCGAACCAATACTTTCTTGGATTTCATTTCGAGCCATATAACCTGTGACCAGAGCAATAATGCTGCCCAGCAAAGGAAATAATGTAAACCCTAAGATACCTGCGATGATACTCACAACAGCTAGGCTACTGTTCGGGACATTATAACTACCTTGCAAATCGTTCGACATCATACCTCCTCATTATTATATTTAAACACTACTTATCTAGTTTATCATTTTTTTAATCATTCTCAAAAAAATAATTAGTTTTTCCATCACTGTGTAATTACACTCATATTTTATCCATTTTTGTTCTACGCCATAATCTAAATACGATCCAAGACGTCAAAACAATCACAAACATGGCAATTAATACGGGAATAACAACCGATAGTATTGATAGTAATGTGGAAATCACATCTTCCAATATACTAACCGGAATATTCCCCATCCCGCCAGTCGTTGCTGTTACAGTAGGACGAACTGCTGCAGATTTAACCACATGTACACTTCCGGCAACTAAGATACCAGCAGCCATTGATAAGATTGGATGGATATCAGAAATCACTTTAGCGGTTGCAGCAAATACTATCGCGCCTGCCGCAGGTCGAATAAAAGATTGAATGATATCATTGACATGATTAATCGCAGGTACTTTATCAGCAAAAATCTCGATTAGAAGTAGTAAGAATATCAGCCCAATGATCCAAGGATTCGCTATCATATCCCAAGGTTTACTTAACGCGATTAAATTAGTAAAGCGAGCTAATAATGCAACAACCAATAATGGAATATATGCATTTAAACCTGCACTTGCTGATAATCCAAACGCAGAAAAAATTCCAGTTAATAATTCCATTTTCTTCTGTTTCCTTCTATGATCATATCAAAAACTGATCCTCAAAATTCAGCAATAATTGGTACCTTTGTACCGATATTTTACCCTAGATGAAAACCATCCCAAGTACCAGTAAAAAAATACCTGACCATATCAAGCAAGATAATTTGGAGTAATGCAATCCCAAAACCAGCTATCAATGGCATGATTAGCTCTCGTATATGATCAAATTTATTTTCTTTTCTAATCACCATTAGAACCACCATTGTATAAACGAGTGTAAGCAAAAAAACAACGCTAAATGTACTAATAATCGCCACTGGATACAAGATAAATGGATTTTCTGTTAATATCAATAAATCCAAAAATATGGTGATCATAACCATTATGCCCAAAGAACCCAAATTATTAATTGCAGCAGTTGAATACCATTCTCTCCATACTGTCTGATTGAACGCTGGGAAAAGTAAACCCGAAACAGCTAACCCCATCCCTGATCCAGTAAGCAATCGAGACCAATTATGGGGTTCATATAATGATGGAGATGCTGGAAAAAGTTGTATATAAGAGTTCAAACCATCTACAGCGAATGAAGCAGCCAAGAGGAAAAGCGCCACCATAACACTCCAATGTGGCATTCCTGCACGACGAGGTTTTGTTATCGCTTGAAATAATAATCCAATTAAAGCTCCCAAAAACATACCCGTACAACGTGCACAGAGGGGCATTTGGCGGTCTCCTATATGAAAAGATCTTGCATCAATTCGATGACAGACTGCATAGCCAATTGCATCCGCTTTGCCTAATAACCCAGGCGGTGTAAAAACAATCCAACTTATAGCAATAAAGATCACAATTAATATAACCGAACTATTAAATAACCACATTCTTGGCATTTTGATTTCTTCTATTCGGTGCATGGGTGAATTATAGGTTCTTTTCTAGAAAACGCAAGCGAGATTGGCAAAGTATTTCAAACGCGGTATGATTGATGGTTGTAGTTCTTGTATTATAAGGACAAGAAAGGAGAAAGATTGTCTTGAAAAAGAATAATGCACAAAAAACGATCGTGATTCTATTTATTCTTGGCAGTTTGTTTGCTTGTAATCCTTTCGCTGCAAATAAAAATAATCCAACTGAAATCATTGCAACTCCAACAATCCCAACAATCATAACCGCTGATCTTTCAACTGAAGTACCTGCCAGCAAAACCCCGCTTCCACCTACTGAGGTTCCAACAGACTCAGAAAGTTCAACATCATACGGACCTTCAAATTTCCCAATCGATGTAAACCCTCTTACCGGAAAAAAAGTTACCAATCCTGAGCTGTTAGATCGTCGTCCATTAGCAGTCAAAGTTCAAATATTTCCTCGTGGTCAAAGACCGGCTTGGGGTGTTTCATTGGCTGATATTGTCTATGATTATTATCAGAACAATGGTTTAACTCGATTACATACAATTTTCTATGGACAAGATTCAGAGACTGTTGGACCAATACGATCAGCACGTTTGCCTGATATCCCAATTGTTAATATGTATAAATCAATCTTTGCATTTGGCAGTGCAGAAGAGCGAACGATTGATCGTTTATACAGCTCGAATTTTGTTGATCGACTGGTTATGGAGGGCTACGATAAGTGTCCTCCTATGTGTAGAGTTGATCCCAATGGATTTAATTATCTAGTAACAAACACAACGGAATTAAGCACATATATATCAGACCAAGGAATAGATAACACTCGACAAGATCTAGATGGAATGAATTTCAATCAAATCGCTCCTCAAGGTGGACAATTAGCATCTCAATTATCTGTACGCGTTTCAATCAGCGCTTATACACGTTGGGATTATGACGCTGCTAGTGGGCGATATCTACGTTTTCAGGACACAGTCGAAGCTTATGACCAGGCTTCTGAAGTATACGAAGCATTTACAGATCGATTGTCTGGTCAGCAAATTGCTGCAGATAATGTAATTGTCTTATTAGCAACTTATAATTACGCCTTTGGAACCCAACCTGGGCCTGGTGAGGTTATCAATATCGAGCTTACTAAATCAGGAAAAGCCTACGCTTTCCGTGAAGGACAGATCTATGAAATTGAATGGCAACATCCTACAAGTGAATCAGTATTAACTTTGACTTTTTCTGATGGCAGCCCCTATCCATTTAAACCTGGAAATACCTGGTTCCATATCATCGGTCAATCATCAAAAACAGCGAATCCCGAGAATGGAATTTGGCGATTTGAAATGTTAATCCCCTAGAAGAAAGAATAATATTATCAAGCGGTATGAGGAAAACTCTTATCATACTATTGATTTTTGGTTGGGTACTTGTAAGCTGCACCCAACCAGAATCAAATAATCGCCAAAACACTCCACAAGCAAACACAAAACCCAGCCAACGTATCCCACTCCTAATAAAACTGCCAACGGCAACAGCCGCAAAATTTGTACTAAAACCAACCAGTACAATCATTCCTACGAACACACCTTTTTCGCTCGAAGATAGCTATGGTTTTGGCTATGGCCCTCGAGTGTACCCAAATGGGATGAATCCTTTGACAGGATTATTCGTCGAAGATGCTCAATGTTTAGAAAGACGACCTCTTGCCATTAAAATTACCAATTTTCCACGTTCAGTGCGACCTCAATGGGGATTGATGAAAGCTGATCACGTCTATGAATATTATTTAGAGGATGGAATGACTCGCTTTATTGGTATCTTCTATGGAGAAAACGCTAACCGTGTTGGACCAATACGCTCAGCGCGTCCTTTTGATCATCGCGTTATGCAAATGTATAATGCGATATTTACTTTTGCTTATGCAGATGATCGAGTGATGGACTTATTGCTCGATTCTCCTCAAAAGAAATATATAGTCATTCAACAACCCGATAATTGCCCACCTCTTTGTAGGATTGGACCTGATTACGAATACAATACACTCTATGCAGATACTGATTTATTAAGTCAATATGTCACAAATCGAGGTACTGATAATGGTCGCCAAGAATTGAGTGGATTAAGGTTCGAAGAAAAAACGATTATCTCGTTTGGAGGTCGACAAATCAACCGTGTTGGTATACGCTTTTCTCAAACCTCATACCTCATTTGGGACTATGATCCGGTAACCAAACTTTTTTTTCGTTCTCAAGATTTGGATACGAGAGAAAGAGATCAAGAAATCTACGCCCCATTATTCGACAGTTTGTCTCAAGAACAAATCAGCACCGACAATCTTGTTATATTATTAGTACCAACACCTTACTTTTTCAAATCGTCAGATACAGAAATTTATGATATTTACCTGAAAGGGGAGGGGGTTGGGTATGCTCTCCGCGAAGGTCGAATATACGAGATCATTTGGAAGCGAACAAATAACGAATTGGTTACAATTTCTATGTCCAATGGAAAACCATATCCATTAAAACCTGGCAAAGTATGGTTTGAAATCCTAGGAGAGAGTTCTACCTTTGAGATTAATGACCTAAACTGGCAGTTTTACTTTGACATCCCATAATTTATATATATATCTAATTGTCCAAACATCAAGAAAGGAACTTGGTTTCATTGATAATTTCTTTGATTAGTCTAGGTCCCTGATAAACTAATCCAGTATAGATTTGAACCAAACTTGCACCAGCCTCGATTTTCTTACGTGCATCCTCGCCACTCATAACCCCTCCTACACCAATTATGGGTAATTCAGCATTTGTTCGACGAGATATTTTCGAAATCATAATTGTACTAAGCTCAGTTAGAGGCGCACCACTCACTCCACCTGCTTCCGATTGCCATGAAGTTGGTAATAAATCCTTTTTTATCGTTGTATTTGTTGCAATTACCCCATCAATCCCATGTCTCAAGATCGCATCTAATGCCCCATCCAATTCCTGGTCAGATAGGTCAGGGGCAAGCTTTACTAATAACGGCACTTTCAACCCTGTATCTTTACCCAAATTATGGCGTTCTTCACTTAATTGACCTAAGAAATCATCAATTAGTTTCTCAGATTGTAAGTTCCGTAATCCCTCAGTATTTGGAGAACTGATATTTATCGCTAAATAATCCGCATATGGATACAAGCCTCGCATTAGAAATAAATAATCCTGGATAGCCTCCTCAATCGGGGTATCCTTATTTTTTCCGATATTTATCCCCAGAACTAAATTGTCATCAGGCGTTCGGTTAAGCTGTTTGATAAAAAATTCCATCCCCCTACCGGGGAATCCCATTCTGTTCAATAATGCACACTGTTCCGGAATGCGAAATAGGCGCTTCTTAGGATTTCCGGCTTGAGGTTTAGGGGTTACTGTACCAAGTTCTATATGACCAAAACCAAAACAGCATAATCCCCGCCAACCTAAAGCATCCTTATCATATCCAGCAGCTAAACCTAGTCGATTCGGAAACTGCAGACCAAAAACTTGAATCGGATCGTTAGGAACCTTATAGAGCTTACACAAGAGTTTTCTTAGCGGTTGTACACCCCCAACAATATGCAAGAGATTAATTATCAGAGCATGTATTTGCTCAGGATCTAATCGGAAAAATAAGGAACGTAACCTGGGATAAATCATTCTTCAGTATTGCCCAAGAAATCTCGTACCCGATCAATTTTGTCTGTAGAAACACAACCTCCCTCTTCCCAATAATCTAACAATGTCGACAACGTGAATAAAGCATGTAATCTATAGCCTTTTTCAGCTAGTATTTTACTTGCACCAGATTGACGATCAATCAATACAACGATATCTTTCACTTGCAAACCCACCTCTTCAAGCTGTTCGATGGACTCAAATTTACTTTCTCCAGTCGTCACCAGATCATCGATGACAACTACGACTTCTCCTTCTTGATATGGTCCTTCCACAGTAGAACCCGTTCCATAAGACTTTCTTTCCTTGCGGGCATATATCATCGGAAGATTTGCTTGAGTGCTTATTGCTGTCGCAATGGGCAAAGCTGCATAAGGTAAAGCCGCTAACCGATGAAATTTAATATCCTTCAAGAGCAATATATATTGTTCTGAAACTTTAATCAACAAATCGGGAAATCCAACCAATAATCTTAAGTCGATATAAATCGGTGAGTTCAATCCCGATTTCAATTTAAAATCACCGAATTTGACGCATCCAACTTTTAATAAATCATCCGCTATTCTTGCTGGCATACCCACAAGAATCTCTTTGGGGTACTCTTCCTTTTTTCGATCACTTTTCAAGATAGATCGATTTCGATTGATATCATCGCGAATTCTTAACGCTTCCTTCCGTGGGTCATCTGCTCTGGAGATCGCGCGAGAAACGGGAATAATCATTCCGAAACCATCTTCACGCAAACCTGCTCTTAATGCAATTGAAAGATCACCCCCTTGAACGCCTACACCTGGGGCTAAAATCCACAAGCTTGATGCAATTCTTCTGACATTCTCCAACGCTTCAGGTTGTGTAGCGCCCACTACAAGACCAAGATTATCCAATTGATTCCAAGCTAGCGCCAAACCAGCAATTCTTTCATATAGCCTTCTCGGTTGATCATGATACTCAGGATTTTCAGCTTCAAAAATTCGTATATCTTGAATGTCACCAGAACCAGGATTGGATGTCTTACATAGTAAAAAGACACCTCGATTTTCATCCTTAATAAATGGTTCGATTGAATCATAGCCTAAATATGGATTCAATGTGATAGCATCTGCCCAATAAACATGGAATAATGCATGAGCATAGGCATCAGCAGTTGAAGCGATGTCAGATCGTTTTGCATCAATGATCATAGGGATTTCTCTTGGAATTTCAGCAATAACTTTCTTCAAAGTCTCTAAACCCTGTGGTCCAAAAGCTTCAAAAAAAGCTATATTTGGTTTATAAGCTGCAACAATATCAGCCGTGGCTGTAATCAAACGCATACAATAATCATAGAGTGCGTTTGGTTCTGATGACAACAACTCTTTATGATTCGGATCGAGACCAACGCATAATAATGAATCAACCTGCTCGATCCGCTTTTGAAGCTTATGAAAGAAACCCATACTCATCTCCATTTCTCATGCTTAATTGATTTTCAACGATCTTTTATTTAGCTTGCTGCGCTTAATAAAACCCTAGGCTTTCCCAAAAATCATGGCGAGTAAAGCCATACGAACATATAAACCATATTCCATCTGACGAAAATAAGCCGCACGCGGATCATCATCAATCTCCATACTGATCTCACCTACTCTTGGGAGAGGGTGCATAATGATCATACGCTCCTTCGCTGTTTTAAGCGTTTCAGGACCAATGACATAGGCGCCTCGCACACCCTCATATTCAGATGGGGCTTCAAAACGTTCTTTCTGTACTCGTGTGACATATAATACATCTGTTTCCGGTAAAACAGAATCTAAGGTTTCAAATTCTGCTTGTTGGACTCCAAGTTCATTTAACTCCTCGATAATCTCTTTTGGCATTCGAAGAATATCAGGAGACACATAATTTAATCGCACATTATACAAAGACAATAAACGAGCTAATGAATGCACTGTACGTCCATATTTCAAATCTCCCAACATGGTCACATTTAAATTATCTACTCGACTAAGTTCCTCAACAATGGTAAATAAATCTAATAGCGCTTGGGTAGGATGTTCACCAACACCATCCCCAGCATTGATAATTGGCTTACGAGCATACTTTGCTGCTAATGCAGAAGCGCCCACTTCTGGATGACGAAGAACAATAATGTCTGCATAACATTCAAGCGTTCGTACCGTATCCGGTAAAGACTCACCTTTCGTGACCGATGAATAACTCACCTCATTGATTGGAATAACACTTCCACCTAATCTTTCCATAGCTGATGTGAACGAGGATGAGGTACGCGTAGATGGTTCGTAAAATAGATTAGCTAAGATTTTCCCTTTCAATAGATCAAAAGATCCTACACGAGCTACCATTTCACGCATTTCATGGGCAACGCCAAAAATATAATCTAGATCTTGGCGAGAAAACTGCCGAACAGATAAAATATCTTTCCCATAAAAAGGAGCTCTTCTATGATCACCAAACGGTAAATATGGATTATTACTGAGTTCATTTGAAGTATTGTTTTTCATTTTAATCTCTCCTATTTTTTTTGATTAATTATTCTATTATTTTGGTTCAATGAAACAAACGAAGATTTTTCCCAAAACCAGGAGAAACCATTATTTTCCCATCTCGAAATGCCTCCTTTCCACGCAAGACTACTCTTGATACACGACCTTTTACTTTCCACCCCTCAAAAGGGGACCAGGCAGAGCGCGTGAACAATTTTGAGCCTTTAACCTCATAGGTGGTATCCATATCAATTTCTATAAAGGTTGCGGGTTGCTCTGGCAAATGGAATATTCTTCTTGGATTTACCGACATACGGGTGATCAAATCCTCCAAGGACAAACGCCCTTCACTTACAGCGGTCAAAAATAATGGAAGCGCTGTCTCTAAACCAGGAAATCCTGGTGGAGCTTGATCACTTTCTTTTTCTTCCAATGTATGAGGGGCATGATCGGTCGCAAAGCAATCTATAATATCAAGGTTTTCCCACAAGGCTTTTTGGTCTTCGTGTGTTGCCAATCGTGGTCGAACTTCGCTTTTTCCAATTCCGATGTGAGGAATATCATCGTCGGTTAGAAAAAGATGATGTGGCGTTACTTCACAGGTGACTTTGATCCCTTTTTCTTTTGCTAGTTTAATAAGTAATATTTCTTCTTTTAGAGATACGTGAGCAATATGAATTGGTTTGTCAAACAACTGAGCTAAGAAAATCACCGCAGCCATGGTATGCTTCTCTGCATGCACAACAATCGGCATTTGCCGTGACCACTTGCTCATGCTTCTGAAATGCGCCATCCATAGAGACATATCATCCAATCGCAAAGTTCCAAAGGTCAGATTCAAATACATTTTAAGACCGGCAGATTTTTCTATAATCCCTAGCAAAGAATCAATATTATCAGCTCCAGCGCCAAGATATTGAGCGTAATCACAGACAGCTTTATCACTAGCACTTTTCAACGCCAGATCAAGGCTACTCTCATCACAAATCGGTGGTAAGGTATTCGGCATGGCTAATATTGTAGTAAAGCCACCTGATAACGCCGCTTGGGTTCCACTCCACCAATCCTCTTTATATTCGCCACCTGGTTCTCGTAGATGAACATGAGGATCAATTAAACCTGGAAGTTTCATAATCTAATTAGTTCCCATCAGATAAAAAAATAGAGCCTTACGGCTCTATTAACAAAAAAAATGCCCAACGAAGTCGATACTCCAGGGGCAGTAAACATAATCCGACATAAAAATAATTCCTCATTCGGCTAGATTTTACAAGGTATTCTAAATATGTCAAGACTCATAAATAAATTACGGTCCTCAAAGAATATTTTTAATGGATGGCATAACAATAATTAATGAAACACATAAGGAAAAATGGTAGAATTAAGAATATATTAATTTATAATCCAGTGCTGGAGGAAAGAAAAATGAAAGTCTTTAGAATTATCATCGGCTTAATCCTTATATTGGCAGCAATTTTAGGTTTAGTATTCAGTATATTTGGCATAATCAGTATTAATCGCTACAGCTCCATCATCTCTGAAAACCTAATAAACAATATTGACATCATCGGTTCAACCCTTGAAACAACTGCACAGGGATTGTCTGATACTCAAGATTCCCTTAGCGCAGCCACCGTTGCATTGGTTTCCTTACAAAATACCATCAGCACAACCGCAGACACCATTAGTGCTAGCGAACCAATGCTGGATTCCCTTGGAAAATTACTAGATGAGGATCTACCTAATACAATCTCAGCTACTCAAACATCATTCGAAACCGCACAAGAGAGCGCTAAAGTAATTGATTCCGTCCTCAAGGCATTAAGTTTTCTCCCGGGGATCGATTACGATCCCGAAACACCCTTGCATGAAGCGCTTTCTGATGTCTCAGAAAGCCTCAATGGTATTCCTGAGTCCCTTTCAGGAATGAACGACGGCATTGAAGATACAAGTCATAATTTACAAGTGATCCAAGTAGATCTAATTTTGATGAAGGACACAATTCGTCAAATTGAAAATAGCCTATCCTCATCCGAAGATGTTCTTGAACAATATCAAAATACTGTATCATCTATTCAAACCCAAATATCCGATTTACAAGAAAGAATACCCAATATCATCAATACAGTTTCCATACTTGTTTACATCTTTCTGGGATGGATGGCAGCCGCTCAAATTGGATTATTGACACAAGGGTGGGAATTAATTACTAGGAACAAAAAACAATCATAGAAAAAAATTATTTACCCAAACTGAGCCAGGAAATAAAACCTGGCTCAGTAATTCTACGATGGATTCATCTTGAACGCTTTGATGTCTTATGAACCTTTTGATAATTCTTCCCTCAATATCGCACGAAGAATACCACCATTTCGGTAATAATTCACTTCAATATTGGTATCTAGTCTCACAACGACATTAATAACAAATTCGGATCCATCCTCTTTCTGAAATCTCACAACAAGAGTATCGTTAGGTTTGAAATTCTTCTCCAACCCAGGAATCCATAAAGTTTCATTTCCAACAATACCAAATGTATCCACATTTACTCCTGGCAGAAATTGCAACGGAAGCACTCCCATACCAACTAAGTTGGAGCGATGTATCCGTTCAAAAGACTCTGCAATGACTGCCTTTACACCTAATAATAGAGTGCCTTTCGCAGCCCAATCCCGGCTTGAACCGGTCCCGTATTCTCTTCCAGCAATAATAATCAGAGGTATATTTTCCTGCTTATATTTCTGGGCAGCATCAAAAATGCTCATCTCTTCACTATCCGGAAAGTGCAGTGTTACACCTCCTTCAGAACCGGGCACCATGCGATTCATTAATCGTATATTGGCAAAACTACCACGTGTCATGACTCGGTCATTTCCCCTTCTAGAACCATATGAATTAAAATCACGCGCCGCAATACCTTTTTCAAGCAAATATCTTCCAGCTGGACTTTCCATTGAAATAGAACCGGCTGGAGAAATATGATCAGTAGTAATTGAATCTCCTAATAAGGCTAATATGCGTGCATTTTCAATACCAGATTTTTTGGGTGGATCTGATTGAATATTAAAAAAGAAAGGAGGCTCTTGGATATATGTGGAATCATCATTCCATCTATAGAGTGCACTACTACTCCCCTGAATATCATTCCAGGTATTATTTCCCGTAAACGCATTCCGATATTTTTCCATAAATAAATCAGGGTCTAATGAACTAGATATTAGTTCTCGAACCTCTTGATCTGTTGGGTAAATATCACACAGAAATACAGGTACACCAGTTTCTTCATAACCTAACGGCTCATTGAGCATATCATGGTCAATCTTACCCGCTAATGCATAGGCAACAACTAATGGAGGAGAAGCCAAGTAATTCGCGCGAACATAAGGATGAATTCTGCCTTCAAAATTCCGGTTACCCGAAAGGACAGCTGTAGATATTAAGTTGGCATCATTAATCGCGCGTACTACTCCATTTTTTAAAGGACCTGAATTTCCTATACAAGTTGTGCAACCATATCCAACAATATTAAATCCTAATTTCTCTAATGGACCCAATAGCTCAGTCCTTTCAAGATAATCTGTGACCACCCTTGACCCTGGAGCTAAACTAGTTTTCACATATGGTTTTACACTTAAGCCACGATTGATTGCATTCTTTGCTAACAAACCTGCCGCGATCATAACAGATGGATTTGATGTATTCGTACAAGAAGTAATTGCAGCAATCACAATCGATCCATGAGACAAAGTAATCTCGTTACCGTTATCTGTGAGGTTGGCGCTTGCATTAATTTCTTCATCTGAAAGACCAAAACCACCATCCATTTTGGGGGTAGTTAGAGCCTTTCGGAAAGCTGGTTTCATTTCCCTTAGGTTAATTCGATCTTGAGGTCGCTTAGGTCCGGCTAAGCTAGTCTCAACTTCACCCAATTCTAATTCTAGAGTATCACTATATTGCGGATCAGGAGAATGTTCAGTTCGAAAAAGCTTTTGTTCCCTTAGATATCCTTCAATTAACTCAATGGATTCATTTGACCGTCCTGTCAGGTGTAGATATCGTAACGTTTCATCATCAACGGGAAAGAAACCGATCGTTGCCCCATATTCAGGCGCCATATTTGCAATTGTTGCTCGATCCGGTAATGACAAATGGGATAAACCTGGACCATAAAACTCTACGAATTTTTCAACAACACCTTTTTTACGAAGCATCTCAACAATGGTTAATGTTAAATCGGTTGCAGTTACCCCTTCTGCCAAACTTCCAACAAGTTTAAAACCAACAACATCAGGAATCAATAGATCGATTGGTTGACCGAGCAACGCTGCTTCTGCTTCAATTCCACCAACACCCCAACCGACAACACCTAGACCATTTATCATCGTCGTATGCGAGTCAGTCCCTACTAATGTATCGGGATAAGCTAAATATTCGCCATTTTCTTTTTTCGTCATCACTACTGAGGCAAGGTACTCAAGATTAACTTGATGGACGATTCCAGTTGCTGGCGGAATAACACGAAAATTGTCAAAAGCTTGTTGTCCCCAATGTAAAAATTCATACCGCTCTCGATTTCTAACAAATTCTAATTCAGCATTACGATTGAGTGAATCAGGCGTAGCAAAAAAGTCTACCTGAACAGAATGATCGATGACTAAATCTACCGGTATTTGGGGATTGATCTTCCCAGGGTCACCTCCCAATCTCGCCATTGCTGATCTCATAGCAGCTAGATCAATTAATGCTGGAACACCAGTAAAATCCTGCATGATCACTCGCGCTGGCATAAAAGGAAAGGAAACGCCTGGTTCGCTTTTCGGGCTCCATCTGGCGAGATTGATAATATCATCATGCGTTACTTTTTCATCATCATAATTTCGTAAAACATTTTCCAATAGAATCCTGATCGAGAATGGAAGAATGTCTAAGTTAACCAATCCATTATCTTCAAGGCTTTTCAGACGATAATAAGTATAGTTTCCAGAATTTGTTTTAAAAATATTTCTAGCATTATATATATCTTCACCCATCATCTCTCCAATAAAATCGGAACAAATAAACTAATCGATCTCATATATAACCATCTAATTCTGCTGACTATGTCTCACTATTGCATCTGTCATCTTCACGACACGCACCATCTCTTTAGAATCATGAATTCGGACAATATCTGCTCCTCTGGTTATTCCCACCGCAATAGCTGCTGCAGTACCTTCAACGCGTTGGTCAGGTGGTAAATCCAATGTATAACCAATGAAAGATTTTCGCGATGCACCCAATAATATTGGAAAGCCTAATTCACGAATCTCGACTAAACGATCGATTAATTCTAGATTTTGTTCAACGGTTTTCCCAAAACCAATTCCAGGGTCAAGAATAATATGTTCGTCAGGGATACCAGCTTCACGAGCGATTACAACGCTTTCCATCAATTCTCGTTTGATATCTGATAATAGATCATCATATTCCATGCCCACATAACGACCTCCAAGGCTCTCTAAAATTTCGGCATGCGCCCATGAGCTTCGATTATGCATAAGAATGACCGGTACACCAAAATGAGCTGAAACACGGGCAATATCCGGATCTGCTTTAAAACCCCAGACATCATTGACCATATGAGCGCCCGCGTTAAGAGCCGCTTCCGCTACAGAGGCTTTATAAGTATCTACAGATATTGGCAGGTTTGTCTCCTTAACTAACGCTTGCACTACTGGAAGGATACGTTGCATTTCTTCTTCAATTACCACGGGCTGTGCACCAGGACGAGTGCTCTCAGCGCCTACATCCAATATGTCAACGCCATCATCAATAAACCTTTTTGCTTGATTGAGCGCGCTATCTACTAAACCTGAGTTTTGATCTTTCCGAATTAATCCATCCCCAGAAAAACTATCTTCAGTAATATTGATGACGCCCATCACATATGTTCGCTTCCCCCATTCAAATTTCATATTGTTTATCCGTATCATATCCATCATCTTCCTTATATTTTCATAAATGAGTTCTTATTTCAAACAAACCAGCATTCATTGTGATACAAACTTGAAAATAAATTGTACCTGAATATTCAGATTCACTTTTACCTCATAGTTGCAAAAGTAAGTAAAATCTATTTTGACCAAAATAATAAAAGAAAGTAACTCTAATCACGTTCATATCGTTTTACTCCTAAAGCTTGAACATCATCTACAAGAGCTTGAATCGATTTCCCACTTCTTGGATGGATGAGTTCTGGAGATAATTCTGCTAACGGAACAAGAACAAAAGCCCGTTCCTCTATACGAGGGTGTGGGATCACCAATTTATCATTTTCCAATACAAGTTCATCGTAAAACAATATATCCAAATCAATTAAACGTGGTCCATACCGTTTTCCTGGGACTCTTCCGAGCTTTTCTTCCAATTCTTTCAAAAAAGATAATAAATTTTGTGGCTCGAGTTTCGTTTGCCCGATTAATACTTGGTTAAAAAAATCCGGTTGATCTAATACTCCCCAAGGAGCAGTCTCATAAATCGATGATAATTTAGAGATCTGAATGGTCGGCTGCAAAGCGGATCGCGCCAATTTCAAATTTTCTTCCCGATCTCCAAGATTAGTACCCAAAGCAATATAAACAATATGATTCATTATCACTCCAAATCAATCGTTTCTAATATGACAGACAACGCTTACTATTGATGATCAATCATAATCCATTTTAAATCTATTATCATCCAGAAGTAATTACTAAGTAGGATCAAACCTAATAGATCTAATCATTATCGCGGAGAAAATTCTTCCAATGAAAAATCTCACTTTACGAAAAAAATTCGAAAATAATATAAACACAAAATAAAAAACATACTCAAGTAAACTCTAATGTGATACGATTTGCGAAGAATCGCAAGAACGACTAAAATTCATTGGGTTAATAAATAATAGATCACAAAGGATCGATATGGTAGAAGCAACTTTTCATTTTCCAAGAGGTTTTATGTGGGGCAGCGCGACAGCATCACATCAAGTCGAAGGGTACAATCGAAATAATAATTGGTGGGAGTGGGAACAAGAACCAGGACATATCTTAAACGATGAGACATCGGGAGCAGCTTGTGATTGGTGGGGGGGGCGCTGGCGGGATGACTTGAACCGCGCAAAAGATGGTGGACAAAATGCTCATCGCTTTTCCGTAGAATGGAGCCGCATACAGCCGCTGCCTGATAAGTGGGATGAATCCAACTTGGAACGTTATCGCGAGATTGTGCGCTATCTATCAGAGTTGGGTATAACACCACTCGTAACACTTCATCATTTTAGCGACCCAATTTGGTTCAGCGAAATGGGCGGATGGGAAAAAGAAGAGAATATTCATTATTTCATCCCTTATGTACGTAAAGTAATCGAAGCTTTACACGAATATACTAACCTTTGGGTAACGATCAATGAACCAAATGTTCTAAGCATTAACGCATATCTCTTTGGAGTGTTTCCTCCAGGGAAAAAAGATCTGAACACTTCTCTCAAAGTTATGTCAAATCTTGCAAAAGCTCATGCTCAGGCATATCATACGATCCATGAAATACAGAAAGAAGCTCGCGTTGGTTTAGCGATCAATTATCGCGGATTTATTCCAGCTCGCGCTTGGTCACCCTTAGATCAATTGGTTATAAATTTCCAATCAAGTATATTTAATGATCTTTATCCAAAAGCATGCCAAGATGGTATTTTACGTCTGCCAATTTCCAAGAAAAAAGTAGCCAATTTGGCTGGCACACAAGATTTCCTAGGGATTAATTATTACACACAAGATATCGTAGCTTTTCAACCTCTTGCAGCCAAAGAACTATTTTCAAAACGTTACTTTCCAGAAGGTTCAGAGATTAGTGAAAATGGTTTTATCGCCAATCTTCCAGAAGGCATATTCAAAGCCATAGAATGGGGACGACAATTCAATTTACCTTTGATCATCACAGAAAATGGGATTGAAGATTCAACTGATAAATTGAGACCCCGTTATATCATCGAACATATTCATCAGGTATGGCGTGCTGTAAACTTTAATTACCCGGTCAAAGGTTACTTCCATTGGACACTAGTCGATAATTTCGAATGGGACCGCGGTTGGTCTCAGAGGTTTGGTCTCTGGGATCTAGACATCAATACACAAGAAAGAATCAAACGACCAAGCGCCGATCTATATGCGGAGATTTGTCACGAGAATGGCATTTCATCAGAAATGGTTGCGCGTTATGCACCACAGATTTTTAATACCATGTTCCCATCTTAAACAATCACTAAAAATCAAGGTGTTCGAGCACACCGAAAACCTATAAAATCATCAGATTCCTCTGGCGTTAAATATTCGCGTTCCGCTACTCTTAGGAAATAAGGCTCAGCGTTCCAAGAACCTCCCCGTAATACTTTCATTGTTCCATCAGCAGGACCTTTGGGATTATTCAACGGAGATGATCCATAATAGTCCTCACTATACCAATCATACACCCACTCCCACACATTGCCTGCCATGTCATAAATACCGAAACCGTTTGGACTATAACTACCAACCAAAACGGTTTCAGGAGGACATAAACTCGATTGAGCGCCATTTACGGAATCTTGTTCGCAGGATGGCGCATCATCTCCCCAAGGAAATAATTTCCCAATCAATCCGCCACGCGCTGCTTTCTCCCACTCAGCTTCGGTTGGTAATCTAGATCCAGTCCATTCACAATAAGCCTGAGCGCCATACCATGTCACCTCGACAATCGGATGTTCTTCAAAACCCTCATCAACTACATACTTCCCATTTTCCATTCTTATTCTTATATCCAGGTCGTTTTCATCAAGCCAGGTGGAACCATTCTGCTCCTGATTGTCCTTCTCATTAAGAAACACAACAAACTGTGAATTCGTCACCTCATAAGCGTCAATATAATATGAAGCCAAACTGACATCATGGATGGGTTCTTGATCGTAGAAATCAATCAGATCGCATTCTGATGAGTATTGCTCACATTCTTTGATGGCGCTATCAACGAGATCCCCCATTTGGAATTCACTAATATCAATGAGGACTTCAAGCCTACCCTCAATATCTGTTTTTAGGCTACTATCAGTTGTGTTTGTGGGAGATTGAACCGAGGTGCATGCAAATGAAAAAAACAAGCTCGAGACAAGAATTAAAAAAGAGGGTGAAAACTTACGTTCCATTATATTCATCCTTTTCGATGGATTTCTTTGATTTTTATTATTCTAATATACTGTTGATTCTAGTTTCTATTATACAATTAAAAATTCATATTAAATGGTACCTCTTATTTTTTCTTCCCCAAAAGGATTATAAAATTCATCAGAAAAAAACCTCCCCCCCTCAGCAAGTATGTAGTATAATGCTTTCCGCCTTAGGGGAAAACAATCAAAAAGGCTGAAATAACCATTATTCAATAATGGTTATGAAGTGTATTCGGAGAGGTTGCGTAGTCTGGCCTAACGCGCGCGCCTGGAGAGCGCGTGAGCCGCAAGGCTCCGCGGGTTCGAATCCCGCCCTCTCCGCCTTTTTTTTCCCCCTTAAGACATCAATATGAGATAAACAAATATGCTCCTAGGAATCATTGTAAGATATCAGCTCATTTATTCTCAGAAATATAAATGAAACTACCCCCAATAAAACCAACATCACAATTACTTCAAACAACCTATCAGATTGGAATTTTACATGAATAGTGATTTTTAGTTATATATCATTATAAGAAGATACGATCTTTTCAACCGCTTGTTGTGGAACAACTGGCAATAAAACACGATCTTGTGCCCACCATCCCCCCCTATCTAACCAAGATTTCCAAAATACATCGGGATTGACAGCAGTCGATATCCCCATTCGTCTCTTAAAATTCGTAATTTTCCTTGAAAGGAAATCTACTTCACTATGATATTGAAGAGATACGCCCAAACGAGATAATGCATTCAATAATAAATCTGTTGTAGAAAATGTATTCAACCGTGTAGATAGAATTGGCTGGATTGCAGAAATCACTGGACGATCACAACCGGAAGTTATCCGCTGGTATCCCCATGACTCCAAGATCGAATGATCTGGAAAGAGGAAATCCGCATTTCGACTGGTCGCATCTTCAATTGGTGAGAAAGAAATTATTTTTTCAGCACTCTTAAAAGCCTTCAGAACTAGAGATGGGTCAGGAAGATCTGAAAATAAATCTACATTATGAATAAATAATACTTTTATTTTTTTGTTTATTACTTGTTCTAATAACGCATTTACTTCTGAAATTGAATTTCCTCGATAGGCGCCCATTTTTTGAAAAAGAAAAGGTGGCACCAAATATACCGAAGGTATCTTTGGTTTTGGAATGACATTCAAGGCTAAGACTGCTTTAGCGATTTCAAATCCATCATGATGACTTAAAAATGTCGCCCCTGGAATAATCACTTTTGAAGAAGCTGAACTATATAGCTTAACTAATTCAAAAAATTCTTCCACCTCAAATCCAAGAGGATCATGGATCAGTGGATAGAATTTTTCCAGTATCTCCCCTTGCCTTTTATTTGAACTTTGACCAGAGAAAGAAATAACAAATTCTGCAAATAATCGGATAAAATCCAAAGCATCCGACGGTTTCAACGGAAAATATTGATCTACAAAATCTATCTCCTTTGGCAGATCTGTTCCAAAATGAATTATCTTCGCCTTCGGATTTAAGGTTTCTGAAAACCAGGGCTCTTTAAAATTCAATCCAAATGAAAATACAATCTGAGCATTTTGGGTGTCAAAATAGGGAATAGTATTCATGCCAAACAGCAGTTGAGTTGAATCTTGTAATACTATTCTGCCATTAATTACATCGTTCTTATCAAAACGTAAAATAGGGAAGTTGCCTAATGTAGATGAAATCATCTGAATGATATCAAACAGATGATCCGGATACATTCCCAAGAGAAATCCAATTTCTTTTGGCGCATAATCTTTAAATACTTCGCTTATTACTATCTCTGCATTTTCCCACTCCATTATAGAAAACTGTTCGTCAGTTCGATTAGTTCTATAAAGTGGTCCATGCAAACGCTTTGACGAATACAACTGATCTAACCCACTGGAGATCTGCTCACATTTACCCATCGCGTGATGTGGATGGTTCGGATTGGGTTCAACATGCCAGATTTGCCCGGCAAACTTCTCCACGAGAATTCCACAACCGTTACAAGTTGTGGCAATCCAATTCGTATTCAGGTTTTGAGCTGATTTAATAATTGAGGGTAGATATTTTCCTGAAATAATCGCGCCAGATGACAAAATCGATCCTAATGCAGAAAGTTTGAGAAATTCTTGGCGAGATAATTGGCGAGACATAATGTTTATAGCCCTTAAAGTAAAACCTAAAACTTTATCACTAACCTAATAATATATAGGAAATATTCAAAACTCCAAAAAATATATATATCATTATATAGCATATTTCATTGAGAAAAATTTTAAATCCTTTTGTTTTAGAATTCTTTTTCTATTTTTGAGATACATCCTCATAATAAAAAAGTACTATACTAATCATCCATTCTAAAAAGCTTTGTCACTAGGTAGCTGTACCTTTTACAAAAAAGAATATTGACAAGCTTTATTCCATAGGGTATGCTTTCCAATTGCCCGGGTGGGTCCGGCGCGGCGGAAGACTGTGAACCCCGTCAGGTCCGAAAGGAAGCAGCGGTAAGCAGATCCTTCTGGGTGCCGCTGGGTAGCCTGCCTGGGCTTTTTCAATTAATAACTACAATGCTCTCAAATCAATGTCAGCTTTGTGGGAATTTTACGGATCAGAATTTATACTTCTCAATTCTAGTATTCATTAAAGCGGAAAACAACACGATTTCCTATCGAGTTTGAATCCATCAATATACATAATATTACAGGTATAATGGGTTCCAGAAAGCGCATTCCAACACCTTGTAATGTTTATGACAACCCAACCGATATTACATCCCATCAATATCCCCAAATTATTGGAAAAATATGCACTACGTCCGGAGAAACGATATGGGCAAAATTTTTTAATTGATAGTGAAACCCTAGAAAAAATTATCCAAATCGCTGACCTTGAACCTGAAGAGACCGTGATGGAAATTGGGCCTGGACTAGGAAGTTTAACTCGTCTCTTGGCTTTACAATCATCAAAAGTTATCGCTATTGAACTAGATTCAAGGTTAATTAATCCTTTACAAGAAATCCTAGCATCTTTCCAAAATGTAAAGATCATTCAAGGAGATATTCTTAATATTCCACAAAAACAATGGTTTGATGATGCTGTACAACAAGAACAAAGATCATACACTGTTGTTGCAAATATCCCATATAACATCACATCTGCGTTGATACGATATTTATTAGAAATCAATATTCCTCCGAAAAAGATCGTTCTCACCATCCAAAAAGAAGTCGCAGAGCGAATATGTGTTACCAGCGGTAAGATGAGTCTATTAGCATTAAGTGTACTTGTTTACGGAAAACCCAATCTAGCAACCATAATCTCATCATCTTCGTTTTATCCGAAGCCTGATGTGGACTCAGCAGTGATCAAAATTCTCATCCATGAAAAACCGATAATACCAAAGAGTCAATTGAATATTTTCTTTCTATTGGCGCATGCGGGTTTTAGCCAAAAAAGGAAAACGTTGAAAAATTCTCTCTCAGCGGGTATGCATTGGGATAAATCATATACACAATCTATTCTTGTTGATAGTGATATCGATCCACAACGCAGAGCAGAAACATTATCGTTAAATGAATGGAAGAAGCTACTCAAAAAAGTAATCGAAAAGCATGAATAAATTCAACTACTCCTTGGTCTAAGATTTCTATATCGATATCGCATCTGCCAAACTCGGAAAGCAGCTTCTACTTGAATTCTTAAAGACATTTTCGAGGTTCCCCACCGTCTATCAGCAAAATAAAATGGAACTTCTATCGAAGAAAATCCTAATCGAGAAGCGATATATATCATTTCAACCTGAAAAGCGTAACCATTAGATCGAATATATTCAAGTGGAAGATTCATCAAAGTTTTTCGATGAAAGATTCGATAACCACCAGTAACATCCTTTATTGGCAAATTTAAGATAATTCTTGCATAGAAATTTCCAAAGGCAGAAAGACCTTTGCGCCAGAGCGGCCATCGTTCATCGACACTTCCTCCGGGAATATAACGGGAACCAAGCGCAATATCACAGTCCTGAAGTGCATCTAATAATGGAATCAGTAATTCAGGTGGATGTGAAAAATCCGCATCCATTTGAGCGATTGCTTCAGAATCAGTTTTTAGAACATGGCGGAATCCCATCCGATAAGCTGATCCTAACCCTAATTTGCCCTCGCGGTGTATTACTTCAAACTTCCCCCTATACTTCCGAGACAGATCTTCAGCAATTTCTCCAGTGCCATCAGCGCTATTATCATCGATAACAAGAATGCATAAATCCTCAATAGGTAATTCAAATATCCTAGCAGTTAATCTCGGCAAATTCTCTGCTTCATTGTATGTAGGAATTACAACAGTAAGTTGCACAGATTTTTCCTCTATTTTGCTCAAGCATATTTCTTGGCTCTTTTTGGATTTCAAACTCACAAACATCATCCCCCATTGCAATGCATTTTACTTCATGAACAACAAATTCAATCCCATCAGAAAACCACTTAAGTCCTTCTTTTAGTAAATCTACTGTAAAATTACAAACTGGTTTATCAGTATCTCTATATCTCCAACAAACTGGGCAATTGTGTACACTATAAATAAATATATATATTTCCTCCTTGATAGCGATTTTTTGACCACTAATATAAGAAATGATCTTTGAGATAGTAAATATTCCTATTCGTAATTTAACCCGTAAAGGCAAATCCACAAAAGCTGGATCAACCATACTAGCAATAGCGCCAAAATCTTTTAAGGTTGTATCAAAAACATAGCTACCCGTTTTTAACGCCAAGCTTCGTGCTCTTCGTGTACCATAAATCTTTACTGGAGTAAGAATAAAAGAACTGAAATCTGCAAAACATAAATTCTTATCAAGATCATCAGTCGGGTAGTTATTAATAAACTGTGATAAGTTCGCTTTCGATAAAATATCCTGAATGCCATTTTCCCCCAATAACTCTTCTAGAGCTATCATTGTGCTCAAAACAATCATATTTAAACAGAAATAATCGTCTTGGTGTGTTTGGTACATTTCAATCCAGCTAGATTAATTTCTCAAGGGCTTCGGTGGCACGACGCATATCCAAGAAAATTAAACCCAGCTTCGCATTTTCATTTGCTAGGACAGTCAAAACAGCTTCTTGTCCAATAGCCATGAGGATCACATAACCATGTTCTCCCTTTATATAAACCTGTTCAGGTATACCACGCCCAAATTCCGAAGCAATTCTTTCACCTAAAGAAAGCATTGCTGCTGACATTGCAGAAACCCTATCCTCCTCTACATCCATCGGAAGAGCAGACGCAATACTTAAACCATCGATACTGACAATCGCTGAAGCCTCGATGCCTGGTGATGAAGCTTGCAAATCTCGCAGGCGTTCTACCATAAGTTGAGAACGTGATTTAGTCATGATAAACTCTCCTAATAAGAACCATCTGACTGTGAAGATATCAATCGCTAATTTATCCAAGTATAAAAAGCAAGTAAAAAAACTGAAAGGAAATAATCCAAGTTCTTAGTTTAGATTAAACCTATTTTAACACAACCCGAATTAGTATTTTGCGAAGCATAAGAATTATTAAATTACCCTATTGA
>Ga0172371_10002264_pt1 | contig 30599 bp, 21 predicted proteins | sample Lak12m_FD_114543 | JGI IMG/M metagenome (GOLD analysis project Ga0172371, IMG submission 114543) | Freshwater microbial communities from Kabuno Bay, South-Kivu, Congo - kab_022012_12m | ecosystem: Environmental > Aquatic > Freshwater > Lake | place: Democratic Republic of the Congo: South-Kivu...
CCGTACATCGACGTGCGAAACTCGACGTCGCAGGTCGAGCACGAAGCCTCCACGTCGCGGATCGGCGAGGACCAGATTTTCTACTGCCGCCAGCGCGGGCTTTCGCAGGAAGACGCGGTGTCGCTGATCGTCAACGGATTTTGCAAACAGGTGTTCCGCGAGCTTCCGATGGAGTTCGCCGTCGAGGCGCAGAAGCTGCTGAGCGTAACGCTCGAAGGCGCGGTGGGCTGACGGCCGCCGCGCCGTGATTCGCGGTATGAAGACGCCGAACACCGGGACGTCGAAAGGATGAATATGTTGCTTCGTATCCACGATCTTCACGCCGAAATAGAAGGCAAGCCGATCTTGCGGGGCATCGACCTCGAAGTCGGTGCCGGCGAAGTGCACGCCGTGATGGGTCCGAACGGTTCCGGCAAGAGCACGCTGGCCCAGCTTCTGGCCGGCCGCGAGCTCTACGACGTCACTCGTGGCGAAGTGACCTTCGACGGCAAGAACCTGCTCGAGATGCCCGCTGACCTGCGCGCGCGCGAAGGTTTGTTCCTGTCGTTCCAGTATCCGATCGAGCTGCCCGGCATCGCCAACTCGTACTTCCTCAAGGCGGCGGTCAACGCCGTGCGCAGGCACCGGGGGCTGTCCGAACTCGACGCCGTCGACTTCCTGATGGCCGCGCGTGCCAAGATGAAACTGGTCGGGCTGCGCGAGGACTTCCTGCACCGTTCGGTCAACGAAGGATTCTCGGGTGGCGAGAAGAAACGCAACGAGATTTTCCAGATGGCGATGCTGGAGCCGCGGTTGGCGATTCTCGACGAAACCGATTCGGGTCTCGACGTCGATGCGCTGCGCACGGTGGCCGAGGGCGTCAACAGTCTGCGCGCGCCCGACCGCGCGATCGTCGTGATCACCCACTACCAGCGTCTGCTCGACTACATCGTTCCCGACAAGACCCACGTGCTCGCCGGCGGGCGCATCGTGCGCTCGGGAGGTCCCGATCTCGCCCGCGAAGTCGAGGAGCGCGGCTACGGTTGGATCACCGGCGCAACCGACTCGGGCAGCAGCGTGCCGGTGACGGCGGCGTAGGCGCGGCAGCGGCTGCGCGGTGAGACGATGAGCACTGTTTCCGACATCCGATCGACTCTGGTGGAGAGGCTGGGCCGCTCCGCCGTGCAACTCTCCGGAGCGCGTCTTGGCTGGCTCGACGCGCTCCGGAGAGAAGCCCGCACCCGCTTCGAAGAAGTCGGTGTACCGGGACTTCGCGACGAGGATTGGAAGTACACCGACATCGCGCCGGCTTTCCGTGAGTTGCCGGGTCCGGTGCCGGCCGGCGAAGTGGTCTTCGACAGCAGCGCGGTGGCGGCCGTGGTGGGAGCACTTCCGGGTCTTGGTGAACGCGGACTGGCGATAGTGTTCGTCGACGGCCATTTCGACGCGCGACTGTCGCGCCTGGACGCCGGTGTGCGCGGCGTTTCGATCTCGAGCCTGCGCGAGTTGCTGGGGCGCGACCCCGACAGGCTCGAGGGCCGCCTCGGCAAGTTTCTGCCGGCCGCGAGCCACGGCCTGATCGCGCTCAACAGTGCGTTTCTCGACGACGGTGCGGTGGTGGAAATCTCCGACGGAGCCGTCTGCGACACACCGATCAACCTCGTGTTCGTGTCGACGCGCAGAACCGGTGCCTTCATGTCTCAGCCGCGCAACGTGATGGTTGCCGGAGCGGGCAGTTCGGTGGTGGTGGTAGAACACTACGTCGGCGAGGACGGAGCGCGCGTGCTGACCAATACGGTCAGCGAGATCGAAATCGGGCGCGGTGCGGCGTTCGGTCACGTTCGCCTTCAACGCGAACCGGCTGGCGCTTCCCACGTTGCGCGCCTGCAAGTCGAACAGCGCGAGGGCAGCTCGTTCACCTCTCACGCATTCGGTCTGGGTGCGGCGCTTTCGCGCACCGAAGTGGCCGTCAGGCTCGGCGGTGAGAACGCCGAGTGCACGCTGCAAGGACTCTACGCCGTGCAGGGCAAACAGCACGTCGATCACCACACGATGGTCGATCACGCCGCGCCGCGCACGCGCAGCAGTCAGCTCTACAAGGGCGTTCTCGAAGACGAATCCCGGGGTGTGTTCACCGGTCGTGTGGTGGTGAGGCCGGCGGCGCAGAAGATCAAGGCGCTACAGACCAATCCGGTCCTGCTGCTGGGCGACCGAGCGATCGCCGAGACGCGACCTCAACTCGAAATCTACGCCGACGACGTCGCGTGCAACCACGGCGCCAGTATCGGTCGCATCAGCGAGGAAGCGATGTTCTACCTGCGTTCGCGCGGCATCCAGCCGCGCGAAGCACGGCGTCTGATGGTTTACGGGTTTGCGGCCGAAGTCGTCGAATCGCTGCTGCCGGCGGCTCTACGTGAAGCGATCGGCGCACTGGTTGGTGAACACGTCGGGACTCTCGGCGGTGCAGGACAAACCCCAGGACGAGTCCGATGAAGGCGAGCGCCCAACGTGCGGCCGCGGCAGTTCCACGCACCGGTGAGGCCGCCTCGGCCGCCGCGCCGCTCGACGCGGCGGTCATACGCGCCCAGTTCCCGATTCTGGCTCAGTCGGTCCACGGCAAGCCGCTGGTCTACCTCGACAACGCGGCTACCACCCAGAAGCCGCTGGCGGTACTCGATGCGGTCGATTCCTACTACCGCCGCGACAACGCCAACGTTCACCGCGCGGTTCACACGTTGAGCGAACGTGCTACGGCGGCTTTCGAAGCCGCGCGATCTCGAGTCGCGCGTTTCGTCGGTGCGCGCGACAGTTCCGAGATCGTTTTCACGCGCGGTGCCACCGAGGCGCTGAACCTGGTCGCGTCGAGTTTCGGCGGCATGGTGCTGAGCGACGGTGACGAAGTGCTGCTGACCGAGATGGAGCATCACTCCAACATCGTTCCGTGGCAGATGGCGTGCGCGCGCACGGGTGCGCGGCTGCGGGTCGTACCGATAGACGAGCGCGGTGAGCTCGACCTCGATGCCTTCGAGGCGCTGCTCGGCCCGCGCACCAGGATCGTGGCCGTCACGCACGTGTCCAACGCGCTGGGAACCGTGAACCCGGTCGCGCGGTTGACGGCGATGGCCCACGCGGCCGGCGCCAAGGTGGTCGTCGATGGCGCTCAGGCGTTGCCTCACACGGCGATCGACGTGGCCGGGCTCGATTGTGACTTCTACGCTTTTTCGGGCCACAAGGTTTACGCACCGATGGGCGTCGGTGCGCTCTGGGCCAGACGCGAGCTTCTCGACGCGATGCCGCCCTGGCAAGGCGGCGGCGACATGATCCTGTCGGTCACGTTCGACGAGACCCTGTACAACGTCGCGCCGTACAAGTTCGAGGCCGGTACACCCGACGTCGGCGGCGCGGTCGGCCTTGCTGCCGCGCTGCAGTGGCTCGAAGCGATCGGCGTCGAGTGCGTTGCGGCTCACGAGCACGAACTCGTGGCTTACGCCGAACGCGCACTGCTGGGCGTGCCGGGTCTGAGTCTCGTCGGCACGGCCGCCGACAAGGCCGCCGTGCACTCGTTCGTGCTCGACGGCGTCCATCCCCACGACATCGGGACGATCCTGGATCACCAAGGTGTGGCGATCCGTACCGGTCATCACTGCGCGCAACCGGTGATGCAGCACTTCGGTATCGCCGCCACTGCGCGTGCATCGTTTGCGATCTACAACACGCCCGACGACGTCGACCGCCTGGTCGCGGGCCTGCTCGAGGTCAAGGAGTTGTTCGGATGAATTCCGATCTTCGCGAACTCTACCAGGAGTTGATCCTCGACCACGGCCGCCATCCGCGCAACAGCGGCAAGCTCGCGGTCGCCACTCATCACGCCGACGGTTACAACCCGCTGTGCGGCGACAAGATCTCCTTGTACCTCGAGGTCGGCGACGGCCGCGTCAAGGGCGTGAGTTTCGAGGGCCAGGGCTGTGCGATCTCGCAAGCCTCGGCTTCGCTGATGACGGAGGGAGTCAAGGGCAAGACGGTGCCCGAGGTTCTGGCGTTGTTCCGCAAGCTGACCGCGACGGTGACCGGCCGCGACGACGATGCCGCCGACGAGGACAGCGTCGAACTTGGCAAACTCGCGGTTTTCGAAGGCGTCCGCCAGTATCCGATGCGCGTCAAGTGTGCGACGCTGGCGTGGCACACGCTGCGCAACGCGATCGAAGGAAAGGACGTGGAGGTTGCAGTTACCGAATGAGCGCCAAGCCTATCGGCAAGATGATCGGGGGGATTTTCGGCGGGGTATTTCGCGATACGGCAGCGGAGGGATCGCAGCCGCCTGCCCACGAGCTCGACGCCGACGCGGGCACGGCCGCGCCTGATGCGCCGGCCACCGCTACTGTCGGCGGCGTGTCAGATCTGCACCGGAATGCGCCCGCGGCCGAAGCGCCTGATGCGCCGGCAAGCGCTACTGTCGGTGGCGTGAGCGACGTGCAACCAAGCGCCGACACCGACAGTGCTGCTGTCTCTGACGCCGGCGCGCCCGATCCGGACGTGCTCGAAGAGCGCTTGATCGACGCCATGCGCAGTGTCTACGACCCGGAGATCCCCGTCGACATCTACGAATTGGGCCTCATCTACAGTCTGCGAGTGCGGCCCGGCGGCATCGTCGACATCGAAATGACGCTGACCACTCCCAACTGTCCGGTCGCCGGTTCGATGCCGGAAATGGTCGAGAGGGTCGCGCGCATGGTAGACGGCGTCACCGACGTGCACGTCGAACTGGTGTGGGAGCCGATCTGGAATCCCGACATGATGAGCGAAGCCGCACGGTTGCAGCTCAACATGTACTGAAAATGTCGATTCGCAAATTTCTCGGCTTCGGGTCCACTTCGAAGCAACCGGGTCCGGCCGATACGCAGACCGTGCGACGTATCGTCGCGACGCTCGACGCGATGGAGCCGCAGCGTGCCAGGAAACTGGCGGCTTTCGCGTTCATCCTGTGTCGCGCCGCGCGCGCTGACCTTCAGGTGAGCGAAGAGGAGGCTGGTGCGATGGAGCGCATCGTGATCGAGCGCGGTGGTCTGTCCGAGGAACAGGCGATTCTGGTCGTGCAGATGGCCAAGACCCAGAACGCGCTGTTCGGCGGCACCGAGAACTTCCTGGTCACGCGCGAGTTCAACAAACTCGCCACCCGCGAAGAAAAACTCGCACTGCTCGATTGTCTGTTCACGGTGGCGGCTGCCGACGAGTCGATATCCACTACCGAAGACAACGAGATTGCGCGCGTGTGTTCGGAACTGCAACTGCGCCACGAAGATCTGGTGGCGGCGCGTTCACGCTACCGCGAGTATCTCGCCGTACTGAAGAAGTCGGCGCCGATTCTAGCGTAGTCGGACGGGGGACTATTTCCCGTGGCGCGGCTGCGAGTGGTCCGATTGTGGCGCGGTGCGTCGTGACGTACGGGAAGCCGCTGTCTTGCGGCCTGTGGCGGGTGACAGCTAGAATCTGCCTATGCGGCAGGAGCGGAGGAAGAGGATGAAGGTGCAATCTCGCGTCATTGGTCTTGGTGTCACTATTGCTTTGGCGGCAGCGACGGTCTGCGGCAACGCCCGTGCCGCGGAGATGTCCGCCGCTCAGGGGTATCGGAATCGAGCCGCACTGCCCGGTCCACACGTGCAAGCGCCGACGCCTGTCGTGATTGCCGGCGCGCGCAGCGCAGGGACGGCCGGGCAGGCTCTGGCGATGGCCGAACCGCGGTGCGGCGCCGGGAAGTCCTGGCAGTCTGCAAGCGCGAGTTCCGCGACTGCCCCGAAGGACGCGTTGAGAAACGGGTTGCGCCACTCCGACGCGTGCGTCCGCAAGAGCGCCGTCGATGCCATTGGCAAGAGCGGCGACGAGTCGTGGCTGGAAGACCTGCGAACGGCCTGCAAGGACGCGAATGCCGAAGTGCGCGCAAGCGCGGCGGTCTCGCTGGCAACCGTGCTGGATCGCAATCGCCCCAAAGGTTTCAAGGATGCGGACGGTCGTTTTGTGCAGAGCCTGATCGGGCTGCTGCGGGACGGCAACCAGCAGGTGCGCCGCGCCGCCGCGGAGTCGTTGCGGCGCATCTCGGGTATGGATCTCGACTACAACCCGGGTTACTGGAACGCGTGGTGGGAGGATGGTCTTTATTTGCGCAGCAACGGCTGAAGAGCCAGATTTGGTGCGCCGCGCGTTGCTCGACTGAGTCGCGGCTGGAAAGACTCGCGTGAGGTTCGCGTCTTCATTGAGACCGGACCTACGCTGAAGAAGCCGCGGACGAGAAACCGATAAGCGTTTCTGCGTCGGACGGAAGCCGTTCGCGGCGCTTCATCACCGAGCCGGCAACAGCGGTCGGCGGAACCTCTTCAGCGTCGACAGAGCGCGTACCGCAGTGCGCGTTTCAATGTGTGAGAAGTTGGTGTCTCGGTCGCTGAGTGTTAACTGCTGCGCGACGGCGCGGCGCTGACGCGCATACGACATCCGCGTCGGGGTGATTGAGCGCGCACGCGTACCGCGCAAGTACTGTGTGGTGACAGCAGATGAGGTACGTCGCTGCGACACCTGCGGCGGCGAAGAATGTCGCAGCCTGGTCCCGTTTCGGCAGGGCTGCGCGGCGTGCGTGTCCCGTTTCTTGATGCTCCCGAGCGCCGCGCTTGTCGGGGTTCGCGCCTCGCAGGTTGTGGCGGCCAATGTGCGCATACTCGCCGATGATTGGCACAAAGCACACGGGCATCGGTGCTATTGGCCGAGACCTTCGTGGACAGCGGGCGTTTTCGCGGCACCTGCTATCGAGCAGGCAACTGGCTCTATCTGGGCCAGACACGGGGGTTCTCACGCCGGGGCGTGCGCTATGCGCCCAACGGTTGCCCCAAGTCGATGTTCGTCTACCCGCTGGCGCCGCCAAACGTCTGATAACGCGCTTTGAACGAAACCGCTACGGAACGAGTTGGCGCTACCGCTGGACGAGATGACCACGGCAGAGAAGTTGCGGGCGATCGAGGCAATCTGGGCTGATCTCCAACGTGCTCCTGAGGAAGTCACTTCTCCTGGATGGTACGCGGACGTGTTGGCGGCCCGCGAAGAGCGCGTTCGGCATGCAACGTCGCTGTTCTCCACCTGGGGCACCGCGAAGTCACGGAGTCGCGAGTAGGCTTACGCAGAGTCGATCATGACCGCACGCACACGGACTATGACGCGCTGCTTGGATGACCCTACAACCCCGCTGGACACTGCAGGTCCAGCGTCTGACCCACCGCTCGGCGCAAAATCAGCAACGCATCGCTCGCACTGACCGCACCATCCGCGTTGACGTCACACACGCGCCGATCGCAGAGAAGCTGTCCGACCGCGGCGCGAAGCGTGAGCAGGGCATCGCCGGCGGTGGGTTCGCTTGCCTGCGGGTCGGTGGGGATTCCGCACGGAACGGCCGTACACTGTGCCGAACAATAGTCGCCCGCGCGGAACTGCGTGTCGCCGTCGTCGCACTGCTCACCTGTCTCGACCAGGTCGTTGCCGCACTCACCGGCAACGAAGCCAAAGCCGCCGAGCGCGACTTCAACAGGATTGGCGTCAGGAGCGTTCGACGGGATCGACAACGTAGCACTCTGATGCCCTCGCGTTTGCGGCTCGAATACCACGGCGACGGTGCAGCCTAGTCCCTGACCGAGCGTACTGCCGGAGCATTCGTCCAGAGTAACTGCGAACCGATCCGCATCGGCGCCATCGCGGGCAACCTCGCCGAGCACGAGGTCGCCGCTACCGGTGCTGGTCACCGTGATCAGCTTGGCATCGGAGGTGGCGCCAAGATCGACGCGGCCGAAGTCGTAGCCGGTCGCCTCCGGTGGCGACAGCGTTACGCGTAGGTCGACTTCCTTCTCGGTCGTGAATTGCCACACGTGATCGGCGCTGATCGGGTTGCCGTTACCGTCCGTAACCTGCGTGGTGATCGTCGCGGTGTACGTCACGCCGTGTGCGAGCGGCACGTTCGGAACGAAGTACGCCGTTCGCATCGCTTCGTCGTATGACACCTGCCCCTGCACGCCACCCAACGTGAAGGACGTGCCATCGATCGTTGCCGAATCTAGCGGCTCAGAGAAAGTCGCGGAGATCACCGGCGGATACAGGCCAGCGGCAAACGGCTGGTCCGAGACGATCACTCGCGTCGTACCCGCGGGCGGCAGCACCTGGACGACGGCAGGCGCGACCGCATCATCCTGGGCAGGAAGAACCGAGATGCGAACTTCGGCCGGTGTGCTCTGGCCGGCACCATCGCTGACGACGAACGAGAAAGCGTCGCTGCCGTTGAAGGACTCTAGCGGCGTGTACGTGAGCTCCGGCGCGGTGCCGGAAAGGCTGCCGTAGACGGGCTGCGACACGACCGAGTAATCGAGCTCAGACTGCTCGGCGGCCGATCCATCCAGCGTCACGTCGAGCGCCGCGCCGGCCTCGGTCTCCAAGACCTGCGGATGTGCGACCAGCGAGTAGACGTTGTTCACCCGAACGTTGGTTGGCGTCTGCTCCATCACAGTCGGGAAGTACACGACGGCCTGATTGGCGACACTGCTGCCGCTGGCCAAGCCCGAACGCAGAGCCACCTGGAAGCTCACCGTTCCACCGCTGTGAGCCGGCAGGTCTCCGACGTACCAGTACAGCTCGCGTAACGGCGACAGATACAGGCCGCCGTTCTGGATCGCCAGCGTAGTCTCGTCGAGGTTCGCATCGAGCGTGTCTTTCACGAAGACGCTGTAGGCGGTGCCGTCGCCGACGTTCTCGTACTCGATGGTGTAGGTCACCGTCTGTCCGGCCAACAGATCGCCGAGCGGCCCGCTCTTGCGGTTCGGGTCGTGCGGAGTGATGACCTCCTGCTTCTTGCAGTCCCCTTGCCCCGAGACCTGCGAACACGCCTTGCAGATACCGTCGACGCAGGCGTCGCCGAACGCGCATGCGATGTACTGCGGTGCGTCCCATGTGCACGTCAGCGTATTGCAGGTCTGCACCGTGCGGAACTGGACGTTGAAGTACCCCATGAACGTGCGGTACGGATCCCATCCCGATGCGCAGCCGGTGTTCTCTTTGTCGCAGACGTAGCTCTTGGGATTGGCCGCGCACTTGAGCAGACATTGGCTGACGTCGATCACGATGTCGGCGCCGGTCGCCTTCTCGGCGAGCTTCTTCGTCAGTTCAGTCTGGCACGCGTAGCAACTCTCCGCGCTCGAATCCAGGATGCACATCGAACACGCCGCACCCATGCCGAGCGGCCCAAGCACTTCGAAGATTTTGCCGAGCGTCAGGCTGTAGCCGGCATCGGCCAGGCAGTTGAGCAAACAGCGGTTGGTCGTCGCCTTGCACCCGGACGCGGCCGCCCGCGCAGCCGGAGCAATCGTTGGCGCACCCGCAGACCCGGCCGCCGGCACAGCAACGCCGGTCGGCGCGGCCGCTGCAGCGACCGACGCCGCAGTCGGCGCGACCGCAGCAGCCTGCGACGGCGGCTCGAGGTTCCACGCACCCCAGCCCAGAGAGCGATTCTCTTTGAGGTAGGTAGACGTTCCGCCGCTCGCATCGAACGCCGAGAACACTCCGCCGTCCGCATCGAAGCGCAGCGCGAACACGACATCGGCGTACACGACGATCTGGATCTGCTCGAAGCTCTCCGGCCTGAGCATGTAGAGGATCTGTTCCTCGCTACCGTTGCTCAACTGCCGCTGCGATGCCACGCCGAGTTCGAGGAAACCTTGATCGGCGGCCTGCCGATACAAAGCCGCAACCTGCGGATTGCCGCTGAGCAGTGCATCGATCTCGTCGCGGCCGAGCGCCTGCTGGCCCGTTACAGTGGTCGGCTGCACGTCGAGGTACTCTGCGAGGTCCGGGATCGGATGCGACGGCGCATTGCTCGCGTCGATCTCGGCAAGCGCGTAGGCGAAGTGATGTCCAGGAATGCCCCAGCCGTACTCGATGTCTGCGCGTAGGGTACCCTTGCTTGCGGCAGCCAGCGTACCGAGTCGCCAGAACACTTCGTGCGCGGCCGCCAGATAGATGCCGCCCGCGGTACTTCCCAGATATCGAGCTTCCCTCGGCAGCACCAGACGCACGATCGTGTCGGTGGTGTCGAAGGTGAGGTCGTTGCGGTAGGCGACCTGCAACGGGATCACTTCGCCGGGGTACACGCGCTCGGGAATCTCTACCGCCGCCGACAGACGCGCCAACGCGTCGTAGCGCACCATGCTCAGCAGCGCATCGGCACCACCGGCCGAGCTTCCCTGCAGCGCAGCGACGGTCGGAAAGTCGCTGGAGTCCGTCGAGCCGGTAACCAGCACGTTGCCGAAGCGGTCGGCGGCAACGGCGCGACACAGATCGGCTCCGGTGCCGCCCAGGTACGTGCTGTGGTAGAGCCAGCGCCCGTCGGCCGGCAACTGCATGATGTAACAGTCCCAATAGCCGCCGGCGTGCGCGCTCTGGAACGCGTCCTTGGTCGCCAGCAGATTGGTCGCGTTGGTATTGCCGGCAACGTAGACGTTGCCGTTGTCGTCGAGCACGACCTTGTTGGTGAATTGCGGGACATCGGGTACCGCGGCCAGTGCCGTCGCTGTCATCAGACTGTCTTCGCCGGCCGAATTGGTGTCGAGCACCGCCAGAAAGCCCGGCGCCTGATGCCAACCCGACACATAGCGCTGAAACGGATACTTGAGCAGGTCGAAGCTGGCGTCATCGACGCCAACCTCACCGACCAGATAGGCGATCCCGGTCGCACCGACCGCCAGCCCACTGGCGAAGGTCGCGTACCCGCTGCTCGCACTGCAGAAGTTGCTGGAGTAGAGCGGCTCGCCGTTCGACGTTAACTTGACCACGAACGCGTGAGTCGCGTTGCCGATGCAGCCGTCGCGGAACGCGTTGACAGTGGCAGGAAACTGTCCACCGATGTTGCCGCCCAAATAGACGTTGTCATCGCGGTCGAGCGCAATTCCGACCAGGGCTAGGTTTCCGACCGTCACGCCCGGATCGACGCAACGTGACCACACCACGCTCGCATCTCCGACGGCGTGCGGATCGAACTTGACGACGAATACGCTGTGCCAACGGTCGGTGCGGAACTCACACTCGGGACCAGCCTCTTTGATCGGGTAGTGGTTGGCGTTAACTCCCCAGCTACCGCCTTCATAGTACGCGTTCACGCTCGGGGTGCCGGCCGTGTAGATGAATCCATCGGCGTCGAGCACGATCCCTGCCGGTACGTCGTTGTTGCCCGAAGAGCCGGTCACGCTCGAATAGAGGATCGTGCTGCCATCGTCGCTCAGCTCGAGGACGAAGAGCTGCGAATAGTAGCCGTCGGAAAAGTCGGCGATGCCGTTTACCACCGGGAAATCCATAGACAGCGTTCGTCCGGCCACATAAGCGCGGCCTTCCTCGTCGACCGTGATCGCGTGGCTGTAGTCGTGCGCGTCCGCGCATTCAGTCCACGGATCGAGCGACGCGTTGCCCCCGATGTACGTCGAATACAGCAGCGTCTGCCCGTCGGGCGTCAGCTTGTTCACCACGAAGTCGTAGTTGGGTGGGTTGCAGCGCTCGGGGCCGGGTTCGCTTCCGAGCGGAAAGTCCACCGACAGCGTGTCGGCGGTCATGTAGATGAATCCCTGAGAGTCGGTCGCGATCGCCGTCCCCTGGTCGTCGCGACTGCCGCCGAGATAGGTCGAATAGACGAGATCTACTGCCGGATCGATGACCAGTTCGCGATCGCCGCGGTAGGAGGCGACCGAGAACGAGACCGCACCATCGGCGGTCTGTTCGAACGTCGCCGGCACCTCGACGATCTTTCCGTCCACGTTCTGATGAACGCGCGGCTGGCGATGGACCAGCACGCCAGCGCCGAGCGCAATGCGGACGTCGCCACGTTCGTCGATCTGCGCAGCAGCAGCACCATCGTAGGCCATGCGGATCTGCTTCGGGTCGCCACCCGGCCCAATCACGAAGTCATACTCGATGTGGCCGTCGCGCCCGTACAGTTTGAGATCTACGTGCGGGTAGACGTCGCGATAGACCGCCTCGCGATACAGCGGCAGTCGCCGGTGCCAGCGCGCCGGATCGTTGCCGAGCAGATAGCTGACTGCAGCACGGGAGGGATCGACCAGTTCCGGCGTCGCATCGTTGCGCGCACCGGGCAGGTCCAGGCGCACCCATTGTCGCGGGTTGTCCGCCGAGCCCGCGACGTCGAAGACCAGGCCGCCGCGCGTCAGCCACAAGGTGTAGGCGCCGACGCGAGCCTGGGCCACAACTTCGGCAGCGAACTGTCCGCGGTTCTGCACGAACAGGACGCTGCCGGTTGCCTCAGTCGGGGAAGCAAGCGAAAGCGCCGAGGCACTACCATACGTCGCAACGGCAAATACCAACGCCGCCGCAGCGGCCTGCGGTAGCCGAAGACTTCTGTGCATCGGTGGTCCCTCCCATCGCGAAGCTCTGTGCGAAGTAGGCAAAGACCAATATGTGCTGGGTTTGGGCGAGCCGGTCAAGGACCTGCGGTCGTCTTCACGAAAAAGATCTGCCGGCGCTCAGAAGCGTTCAGCCGGAGTTCGCGAAGGCCTCGGTTCACCCGTTGGCGGCCAACTCGGGAGTTCACACGCCCGACGAAGCGGCGATCGCGGCGACCCGGCACGTCGAATGCGAGGACTGCTACAACTCGCACTGGGAGAAAGCCCGCGTCAGCCTGCCCGGACGGACGCTGAGTCCGCGAGTGGCAAGCGGTCCGCTGGCACAGGTGCGAGGCGTGAATATTGCCGGGACCGAAGTCAATCCGGCGGCGTACGAGTATGAGGTGTGCTTGCGCTGTCACGCCGATAGCCCGGGAAAACCGGCTGCGCCGACTCCGCGGCAGTTTCCGCAACAGAACCTGCGGCTGGAGTTAGTTCCCCACCGGCCTTCGGCCGACCCTTTCGGATGAAACTGGAGTAGGATAGCAGCGGCATCGGCATTGAGGTCGGTTTCTCTATTGTGCGTCAAGCCCGTGGACTAGTTTCTTTCTAGGTGGAAGCTACCCGAGCTATCACGCGGTAGCCGCGGCCGGCAAGAACACCAACGTGCCGAGTCTGATCTCACCGTGGACTACCACCACGAGCTACATGGCTTGCACTTCGTGCCACAACAACAACGCCGGGCCGGCCAACGCCGGCAGCGGCGCCAACGGGCCGCACGGATCGACGAATGCTCGGCTGCTCGAGCGAAGGTACGTCACCACTGACAACACGACGTACAGTCAGGCCAACTACGCGCTCTGCTTCAAGTGCCACAGTGCGACGTCGGTTCTCGGCGGAGCGACCTTCAAGAAACACGACAAGCACGTCAACGGCGCCAGGACGCCGTGCAACGTCTGTCACGATCCACACGCCTCGTCGGGTACCCCCCAAAGCTGATCAACTTCGACACCAGGTCGGTGATGGCTTCGGGCGGAGTGATTCGATTCGTGTCGACGGAGACGAATCACGGCTCGTGTACGCTGATTTGTCACGGGAAGAACCACAACCCATTCACGTACTGATCTCCTCTGAGTCATCCATTTGCAGGGACGTCGGTCGGCGCGTCCGGCCGATATCCCGGTCGGCAACGTTCCTGATCAATTAGCCGGTTACGGTGCGGCAAACGTTGCGTCGGCGGTGCTGTCGGTGAAGCTCAGAGCTACGCTGCGCAGCAGTCCGTCGCGCAGTGTCAGCGTCAGCTTCGAAACGGTCTTTCCCGACAACTGCCGTCGATCCACGATTGCCGGCGGGTCGAGCGCGATCACGGCGACGTTGTCGTGGAACGCGCAAGCGCAACGCAGAGCGGAGATCACGCGGCGACATGTTTCTCGCTCGTCGAGACCCGCCTCGAGCCCGAACGGCCAAGGAGCGTGCGGCGCGAGCGCTTCAGCCGCCTCGAGGTCGGCAGCGCCTCGCGGCGCGCTCGACGCTGCCCCTGCGATATCTGGTCTGTTCACTCGCGGCGGCACGGCGCGCTCGATCGCGGAACCTGACGCACGCATCTTCGCGTCGGGTCTGGCGACGTATGCGTTCGGCGGTGGAGGCGCCGATGGTGCTGGCATCGCGTTCCTGTGTTGCGGCGCGGGCGGTACTTGGCGCGCGGACGGAACCGGAACCGGCCGGGCGCGTGCGGCTGGTGCGGCTGGTGCGGCGGGTGCCGCAGGTGCCGCAGGTGCCGCGTTGCGCGCAGTGACGGATTTACTTCCACGAGAGCCGAGCTGTCCGACCGCACTTCCAGGAGAGCCGATCGATCCGGATTCACCTTTAGGAGATCCGAGCGATCCGACTTCCGCCGGGGTAATTGCACGAGGTGCCGCGGCGGCCGCGCCCGCTCGATCCTCGACTTTAGCCGGCGCTGGCGCGGTGACGGTAGGAGAGAACGCGACGAGTTCGTTGGCGCGTTGCTCGGGTGTCAGCCGCGTGAGCGTGAGTGTCAGCACGACACCGGCCGCAGCCGCCAGCGGCACGCTCCAGCGCAGCCGCCGCATCATCGTTCGCCGCGCCATCTGGCGGTTTCGCAGCCGAGCGGCGGTCAGGATCGCATCGTCCACTTCGGCGCGCGGTTCGTCGGCTGGCAGCTTGCGGTAGAGAGCCCGCAGTTCTTCGTCGTGTGGCATTTCGTCGTTCACAGCCAGCCCTCCAGGCAGCGACGAAGCCTCGCGATGGCGTAGCGCACCCGGCTCTTGATCGTCTCGGCTTCGGCGCCAGTCACCGCAGCGATGTCGGCGAGGCCGAGCTCCGACTCTTCCTTGAGCAGGAAAGCCTCGCGTTGGGCCGGCGGCAGCGCTTCGAGGCAGCGGCGCACTGCATCCGCCGTGGTCGTGCTCGCCCAGCGCGCGTCGGCGCGCGACAGCCTACACTCGTCGGCGAGTTCCGGTACGCCGCCAGCGTCGATCGACACGTCGAGCGGATGGCTGCTGCGACTGCGGCGGCGGTAGTGATCCACCAGACGCGAGTGCGCGATGCGGTACAGGTAGGTCCTCAGCGGGGCCGCCGCCGTCCACTGGTCGCGCCGCCTTACCAGCGTCATCCAGACGTCCTGGTAGAGTTCTTCGCCGGTGGCGTGGTCGCCGGCTTGGCGCGCCAGGAAGCGATACAGCGAGCCGCGATAGCGCCGGTACAGGATCTCGAACGCACCCGCGTCGCCGCGTTGCCACGCACGCATCAGGTCTTCGTCGCAAGTGGCTTCGTCCATCGTGGGCACCGCGCGTTGCGCGATGCCCACGACTCTATCACCACGAAGCTTCAGGGCCATCTCCCCGCACGCGCCCGGTTCTCAGCCGCTGATCTTGGCCATGCGCACCAGCGACAAGAACTCGCTGCGATAGCCGAACTCGTCTTTGCCGCGTGCCGCGGTGGCGATACCGAGCACGTCGTCCCAGGTCCACGCACCGGTGCGCTTGCCGCCGCGCAGCAACTGCCCGAAGCCGGCGACCGCGGTTGCGAAGCGGAAATCGTCACCCGCGTCGTCGAACGACGCGAGCAGCGCAGAGCGCTCCACCGCTACCTCCATCAGGCGGCTCACGGTCGCGTCGGGCTTCTTGTAGCGCAGCTTGACGAACGCGACCTCGCGCGTCGATGCCGGTGCGGCCTGGGTCGCTTGGCCGGCGTGTTGGGCGCGACTTGGGCCTTCGTGAGCGTCGTCGGTCGTCGGCGCAGTCTGGTGCCCGGAGCCGTATCGCAGCGGATCGACAGAGGCTGCTGCACCGGCGGGTGTGAGTTCGTAAAGTGCCGTCACCGACTGTCCGGCACCAACGTCGCCGGCATCGATCTTGTCGTTGTTGAAGTCCTCGCGAGCCAGGATGCGGTTCTCGTAGCCGATCAGGCGATACTCGCTGAGCGTCGCAGCGTTGAACTCTATCTGGACCTTGACGTCCTTGGCTACAGTCACCAGCGTCGAACGCATCTGGTCGACCAGGACCTTGCGGCCCTCGGTCAGCGTGTCGATGTAGGCGTAGCTGCCGTTGCCGGCGTCGGCGAGCTGCTCCATCATCGCCTCGTTGTAATTGCCGGCGCCGAAACCCAACGTGGAAAGCTGAACGCCCGACTCGCGCTCGTGTTCGACGAGGTCTTTGAGCTGTTCGAAGTCGGTGGTGCCGACGTTGAAGTCACCGTCGGTGGCGAGCATCACGCGGTTTATTCCGCCCTTTATGAAGCCTTCGCGCGCCATGCGGTACGCGAGCCGGATGCCTGCTTCTCCGGCGGTGGAACCGCCGGCGGCCAGTTCGTCGATGGCGCGCGCGATGCGGCCGTGCTGGTCGCCTGCGGTCGGTTCGAGCACCACCGCTTCGCGACCTGCGTAAACGGCCAGGCTGACGCGATCCTGGCTGCGCAGTTGGTCGACCAGCAGTTTCAAGGACGAGCGCAGCAGCGGGAGCTTGGCCGGATCGTCCATCGATCCCGACACGTCCACCAGAAAAACCAGGTTGGCCGCCGGCATCGTCTTCGCGTCGACTTCGTCGGCACGCACCGCCACGCGCAGCAACCAGTGTTCGGGTTTCCACGGGCAAGGTGCCAGTTCGGTACGGATGCCGAAGGGATTTTCGCCTTGGCTACGGGGATAGTCGTAAGGGAAGTAGTTGACGAGTTCTTCGACGCGCACCGCATCTTCGGGCGGACGCTGCCCGCCGTTGAGGAAACGGCGCACGTTCGAGTAGCTGCCGGTGTCGACGTCGAGGCTGAACGTGGACACCGGATCGTCGGCGACCAGGTGCAGTGGATTGTCGTCGAGGTGCTGGTAGCGCTCGCGGTTGTCGGCGATCAGCGGTGGGCCGCTAAAGACCGGCATCGGTGCGAACCCAGGCGCGCTCATGCCTGCGATTTCGTTGGCGTGGCCGCGCACCGCCGGGGCGTACGCCTGCGCTTTGGCTGTCGGTGCGTAAGGCAGCGCTTGGGCTGTGCCGCGCGCCATTCGAGCGGCGGGCGCCGGTGCAGCGGCGGGCACCATCGGGGCGGCGGGCGGCGGCGTCGCGGCCTCGGCATTTGGCCGGGCTTCACTTGGTGGGTTAGCGCTTGCGCGGGTGTTGTTGTCGACCTTGGCGGGTTGGTTTGCGGCTCCGATCTTTCCCACGCCGTAATCAGCGGCTGCAGGTTCGTCTTGGCGTGCCGCTACCGTGGGCGAAGAGGTGTCGCGCGGGTAGGCGCAGCCGGCGGCGAGAAGAGTGAAGCAGATCGATAAGGTGAGGCCGCGGCGGCGGCGTGCACGAGTGATCGTCATTGGTACAACCTCCGTTGCATTGTGAGAGTAGAAACGACGGAGAGTGCAGGAACGGGTCAATTGCGGGTGAGAAATTGCAACGCGGAAGCGGCCGGATCGGGCACGCCGCTGGTCTTGGAGGTTCGTGCTCGTCCGCCGTCAATCCCACGCCATCCATTCCGATGGGCGAGAAGTCATGCTGTCAGTAGGCCGATCAACGCGCCTCGGCCAGGGTGAGTTCTCCGGGGTCCTGCGTCTCTCGCTGCCCGAGCACATCACTCTGGGTTTCGCGGAGCCGATACCGGCGCCAACCGCGATCGAGGCCGACGGCACGATTCGCTGGGACTGACTCGACGCCGTGACCGGATCGTTCACCGTGAGAGTGGTCATCGACGCAGAGGTAACGCCGGGCACGGCGCTGTCCATCTCGGCGAGGATGACCGACAGCGACGAAGAAGCGGTCTCGACCTGGGACTTGTCGATCAGGTAAGTCGGCCGTCGGGGCTGCCGGGTCGCATGACTCGCGCAGCTCGCCGGCTCCTACGGCTTCGTCGGCGCCGGCTGCGCGGTGATGACCTGGTCGAAGTCCGGGCACCCCAGCTCGACGGGCTGTCCGACCGCGACCCTGAGGATCCGCAGCGCGTCGCTTGCGCTTACGGTTCCGCTGTCGTCGACGTCGCACACGCGACGGTCGCAGCTTGTCTGGCCGACGGCAACGCGAAGTGTGAACAGCGCGTCGCTTGCTTTCGGAGCCTGGCCCGCCGGGTTCGCTGGCTGTCCGCACGGAACGCGACGGCACGTGGCATCGCAGTAGTCGCCGTTCGTGAACAGCGTGTCGCCGTCGTCGCACTCCTCGGCACACTCCGCGTCGATGACGCCGTTGCCGCAGCCGGTCGCGGTCCCCGTGCAGATCCCTGAGTCGCAGTGGTCATTCGTCGTGCACGACAGCCCGTCGTCGCACGCGGCAGTGTTGTCGACGAGAGTGCAGGTATCGCTCGTCTCGTTGCACGCGTCGTCGGTGCAGGCGTTGGCGTCCGAGCAGTTGCGCGCGGTACCGAAGCATACGCCACCGCTGCACGCATCACCGACGGTGCAGTACAGCCCATCATCGCAGGGCGCGGCGTTGTTGATGTGGGTGCACGTATCGGCCGTTTCATCGCACGCGTCGTCAGTGCAGGCGTTGGCGTCCGAGCAGTTGCGCGCGGTGCCCGAGCACGCGCCGCTGCTGCAGCGGTCGTTCTCCGTGCAGTACAGGCCGTCATCGCACGGCAGCGTGTTGTAATCGTGGTAACAGGTTTCGATCTGCTCGTCGCACACGTCGGTGGTGCATGGGTTGCCGTCGTTGCAGTTGCGCGGTGTTCCGGAGCAGAGGCCGTCGCTGCACACGTCGTCCAGCGTGCAGTCGAGATGGTCATTGCACGGCGTGAAGTTGTCGACATGGACGCAGCCAGTGTCACTGTCGCACGAATCGTCGGTGCATACGTTGCCGTCGTCGCAGTCGACGACTGCGCCACCGCGGCATGTGTGTGCGCCGCAAACGTCGTTCGACGTGCACGCGCTCGCGTCGTCACACGGCGTCCCGCCGGTGCAGTCGTCCGCGAAGGTTCGCGCGACGATGCCGTAGGAATCGGGGCCGACCACCGAGCTTTCCCACGCGAACAGAAAACGGCCGTCGACTGAAGCAGCGACATCGACATACTGCTGGTTGCCGGCGACCGACGCATTGACCTGGAGTTGGGGACCGATCGGCGCTCCATCGAAATCGAAACGCTGCGCGAAGATGCCCGAGCCGTCGCCGTCGGGGCTGTCGTAGTCGGGCGACGTGCCGTCGTTCTGCCAGGCGATCACGAAGCCTTCGCTGGAGTCGACGGCCGCCGAAGGCGCGCGCTTCGATCCAGGCTCAGCCCCACTGGCGGCGAACTGCGGGCCTCGCGGCACCCCGTTCGAACGGAACAGGCGCGCCGAGATCTGCGAGTCCTGCTTCTGCCACGCGACGACGAAACGTCCGTCGGCTCCGATCGCAACGTCAGGAACCGATTGCGACGAAACGTGGACGTCGTTGACGAGGAAGCTGGCGCCGAGCGACGTGCCGTCTGCGGCTAGGCGGCGGCCGAAGATGTCGCCGGTCGCCCACACCACCACGATCTCGCCCGCTTCGTTGGCCGTAACCGAAGGTGCCACGCCGGTGCCCGTACTGACCTGCGACTCGTCCGTGAGCGGCGTCCCGTCGTTCGCGTACAGTCGCGTGAACACTCGTGCTCCGCTGTCACTGTCGCTCTGCCAGACGATGATGAACGCGTCGTCGCCGACGGCCGCGATGTCGGGAACCCACTGGTTGGCGGCGGTCTGGACGTTGACGCGGAACTCTCCTCCGCGTTTTGCGCCGCTGGCGTCGTAGCACTGCGCGTAGACTCCGGCACCGGAGCCGTCCGTGAAGCTGTGCCACGCCACGGCGAAGCTGCCGTCGGCGTGCACGGCAACTGCGGGAGACTGCTGGTCGGAAGTCGTCGTCGTGTTGACGCGGAATTCGCTTCCGCGAGGTGTGCCGTCGCGGTCGAGCCGCTGCGCGTAGATACCGCTTCCGCTGCCGTCCTGGCCGTAGCTCTGCCATGCCACGACCGTGTCGCCGCTGGCGTTGGATGCGATGCTCGGCCGCGTCTGCGTGGAGGTCGTGTACGTGTTGACGTGCAGCTCGGCTGAGTCGGTAGCGATCGGGCACGCGGGCGCACCGAGGCACACATCCTGCGGGTCGCACGGCTGCGGCTTCGGTTCCTGGGCGCAACCGAGAAGCGCGTCGCAGTAGCGCTCGGTGCACGGATCGTCGTCGCTGCACTCGGTGCCGGTCCACATGTGCCACCGCTGCAACCGCACGCGATCGGGGCCGTACCAGCCGACCGTGAAGTCACCGTTGTCGCGCGCGCCCACTTCCACTGTAGTGAGCGCCGTGTCGACGTTTCCTTCGTCCACCCAGGTCGGACATCCGAGGCGTGTTCCATCGGCAGCGATGCGCTGCGCGAAGATGCCGCGCAGGTTGGAAAGGTTGCGGGTGGCGCGAAACGCCGCGCTGAAATCGGTTTCCCACGCGACGACCACGCGGCCGTCCGCAGTCATGGTCACGGCCAATCCTGGATATGTCTCCTGATACGTCACCGAGGGATGGGCCAGATCGCCTTCAGCGACCGTGATCGGTGCGCCTATGCTCGAAGTGTTTGGCGCGTACCGCTGCAGGAACAGGCCGGCATCGCCCGCGTCCTGCATCCACGCGATGACAAACGAGCCATCGGGTGCCATTGCGACGGCCGGGCTGAAGCGATGAACGTCGGCGCCGGCGCTGACGACGAACGCAGCTCCGGCCGGCTCGCCGGTCGCGCCGTACACACGGGCGAACAACGAGGTCCCTTCGCTCCACGCGACAATCGCCGAGCCGTCGGGTCTTGCTGCAACGGCAACGGGTGCCATCACCGTCGATGCTGCGCTGACCCAGAACGGATCGCCGTCGGGTACACCCGATGGCAGCAGCCTGCGCGCCTGGAGAGCCTGCACGTTGTCCGTCTCGCGCAGCGCTGGCACCGCGATGATCGCATCGCCTCCTGCATTCATCGCGACCGCTGGCATCGGCCGCGCGCTGTCGATCGACAGCGCGACCTGGCGCGGACCTATCGCGCTGCCGTCGATTGCGAGTGAGCAGTACCCGATGTCGAAGCCGTCCGGTGCGCCGTAGATGATCTCTTCGTAGTCGCTCCAGGCAACGATGCCGCGACCTTCGCCGGCGCTCACGTCGACGGACTCGACGCGGAACGAATTCCAGATGTCGGTCGGGAGGGAACGGTACGGCCCCTGCGGTACGCCAAGCTCGTCGTGGGTGCCGATCATGACCTGCGGCCACTCGAGACGATCGATCACCGGGTTGTTCGGATACGCGGCAAGCAGGGTGCCATCGGCGGTGACCGCCGAATCGAACGCATAGGGCCTGTCGTAGCCGAACGCTGCGTACGGGATTCCTTCCATCTCGACGATGTCGCCTGTCGGTGCGATCTCGAAATCGAACGCGGTCGTGCCCGCGAGCGCATTGTCCGAAGCGTCGGTGATCGCACCCGGTGCGATCGAGACGCGGTACTTGCCGATGCCGAGCCCGGTGGACGGCGACAGCGGATGAAGCGTTGCGCGGTACGTCAGCGGGTCGTAGGCAGCGCTGGTCGTGTACGTGACGTCGTCGGCCGTGCCGCGAGCGCCATCCGCGCCGGCCTCGCGCAAGACATACGCCGTTGGGCTTTCGGCGACCGCCGCGTCGATCGGCTCCGAAAAACCGAGCACGACTCTTCCGACCGACCAGCCGTGCTTGCCGAGCGGTCCGATCAGCTTTGCTGTCGGTGGCGTGAGGTCGGGCATCGCAATTGCGACGGCATACGCGGCCGCAGCATCGACGAGTCCGTTGCCGTAGGTCGTGTCGACGCCGGGCTCACCGAGATCGACCGCGGTCGTCGCGATGGCCCCCTGCAACTCGTCTCGTGTCAGGTGCGGGTTGGCCTGCAGCAGCAACGCGGCCACTGCTGCAACGTGCGGAGCCGCTGCCGAAGTGCCGGCGAAGTTCGGATCGTCGTCGGTGTCTTCGGCAATGTCCCTGCCGAAGAACGTCGTGTTGATGTCGTCCGGCGCCACCACGTCCGGCTTCTGCCTGACCTCTGGCGTTTCGAGCCGCGTCCCGGCGGCATCGAAATAGATCGTTGCGTTGCCGCGCGAGCTGTACGGCTCGATTGTGCCGGGGTCGTAGAAAGGAACCGCTCCGACGGCGACGACGTCGGCCGACGCTGCGTGTCCGAACACCGTTGCGCTGTGCGTCGCGTACTCGTCGATCGAGTCGGCGCCGAACGCCACGTACTTCAGCAAGGCCGGGCCGCTGCCGTGCGTGCGGTCGATCGAGAGCCACGCGGTCGTCGGGCTGCCCGAATTGCGAAGCCACTGCAGGACTTCGATCGGTTGCTGGACCGCGAGATTGTCGGTATCGGAGCGCGCATACTCGACCGTGCCGGTCTCGTCGGTCAGGAACGCATCGAAGTCACTCGTGACTCCGTCGGTGGTGTAGAACGGGTCGTCCCACTGAAGGACGATCGTCAGCACCGATTGATAGCCCGGTGGAACCGCCGGCAGCGTAATCTTCTGGTGCTTATCGACGCCCGGTCCCGGATCGAAGTCGTGGAAATTCGCTGCGGCGTCGGCCGCGTCCTCGTCTTCGTACGCGTGCTCGTAGCCGAGGTCGCCCTCGTTTCCCGCGGCCGAGACGTGCAGTACGCCGCGATCGCGCGCCGCCGCACCGATCGCCTGTGCGACGATGCCGTCCTGGAAGAACGGCTCAGTGAAGTAGCCGATGTCGTCGACGATGACGCGCGCGCCGGCATCGGCGAGCCTGGTTATTCCTTCGGCGAACGACAGCTCGCTCAGGATGCCCGAGTGGTGAGCCAGCCGCGCACCGGGAGCGATGTCGTGAATGATCTCGAGCATCGCGCGGCCTTCGTCGGTGGCGGGAAATTCCAGGTAGCGGTCGACCGTATCCGGCAGATCGCCGGTTGCCTGCGAATCCTCCAGATCGAGCGCCGAGTCGCTCATGGCTCCGATCAGAAACGGGCCGCCGTCGACGCCGTTGGCGCGCGTCTCTGGACCATGAACGACCGCGTCACCTTGTGTCAGGACGGATCCGGTTCGAAGCCTGCCCGCATAGGACGCGGTGAGCGACAGCATGCCAGGAAGTGAAGCTGCGTCGGCGAGACGGCTGGCCGGCAGCCACGTCTCGACGAGCCGATAGCGATCACTGGTCGCCTGCTGCTGCGCACCGAGCTCCGACAATCCTGCGCGCACGTCGGCGGGACTGCCCAGCGTCCAGACCTTGACGAGGATCGTCTGTTCGGGACCGACGTTCAGTCCCTGCTCCATCTTTCGTTGTTCCGCGTCGAAAGACTCGGCCATTGGGGAAGGGATGGGACCGTAGATGCTCGCAGCGGCACGCCGCTGCTCCAGCTCGTAGAGGCCGCGTAGCCTGCTGTCGAGGTTGCGGGGAGAAGCCGCGGAACGGGCCGAAGCCGTCGGCGCCTGCGCGGCAACTGCGTCGTTGGCGACGATGGCGAAAGTCAGCGCGACCGTCGCCCAACATGCGAGTGCCGGCAATGCATGACGAAGCCGCTTCGCTTTCACGGGCAATCCCTCCGCGTTCGGCACGCGCTGCCGCGATGGTCACGACACGTGCGTGTCCGGGCACTGTCCGTGCGCTGTGTTCCCGGGACGAGGAACTGCGGTTGCTGCTTGCGGCGGCCGATCATCGGCGGCGCGGGGCGGCGGGCGCGTCGGAACAGTGCAGGCGCCACCATGCCGACGCTGCAGCGTCCAATGCAAACGGACGGGCGGCGTGGAAGACGGGAGCGCAGGCCCCGGCCGGCTTGCCTCAGGCCGCGCCGCGAACATAGAGCCTATCTCATGAGCCTGTAGACGATCAGGACGCAGGCGAACTGCATCAGGGCGAGGTAATTCGGCGGTTCCCCCACCCAGCGGTGCCTCGTGCAAGCTGGTGGCTGCGGACTGCCATCGCCAGTCGAGGTCTTTGAGGTCGTCGTACTCCAGGAGCAGCACGACCAGCCCATAAGAAGAACAAACGGCCATAACCAGATCCCCGCCTACGTTGACCGCACTCCACGTCGCCGCGGTGCAAGGGCGCGTGGCGGCCGCGTCGCGCTCGCATCGCACGTCCGCGCGTGCACCGGGTCAGTCCAGGCGCTCGCCCTTGTGCAGCCTTTCGAGCATCGATTGCAGCTCGGGCAGTAACTGGCGGCCCTCTGCGGTGCCCATCAGGTTGCGCATCTCTCGCGGATCGGCCTCCAGGTCGAACAGCCACGGCGAGCGGCCTCGCTCGAACTCGACGTACTTGTAGCGGTCGGTACGCACGCCGCGGTACGTCGGCGTGTTCTCCGGGAAGTAGCGCCAGTATTCGAGCTCGAAGGCGCGGCGTCCCTTGGCGCGCGCGTCACGCAGGATCGGTACCAGACTCTCGCCGTCCGCCTCCGGCAGCGGCGCCGCGCCGGCAAGGTCCAGCAACGTCGGCGCGATGTCTATGTTCAGCGCGATCTGCTCGCGCACCGAGCCGGCGTCGGAGATCAGCCACGGGGCGCGCACGAGTAGCGGCAGTTTCACGCAGTCCTCGTAAGGCTCGCGAATGCCGTGCACGCCGTGGCTTCCCCACTGCATACCGTTGTCGGACATGTAGACGACTGCGGTGTTGCTCGCGATGCCCAGTTCGTCGATGCGCGCGAGCAAGCGGCCGATGTCGGCATCCATCGCGGTGAGCGTCTCCAGGTAGCGCCGGTACTGGTCGTAATAGGAACCCGACATCACGCCCTGAAACACGTTGTAGTTGCGCTTGCCGAACCACCACGCGTCGACGCCGGGCGGCAGCACGCCGGCGACGTCGGCATGGTCGTACATGCCGCGGATCGGCGCCGGTGCCTCGTAGGGCGGATGGCCGGGCCGGTGCGAAATATAGACGACGAAGGGGCGGCGCGTGGCGGCCGGTTCGGCGCTCATTCGTTCGACGAAGTCGATCGCGTAGTCGGTGATTTCGGCGGTGATGTAAGGCTTGCGCGAGGGCACCTCGCGGCCGTTGACGATCATCGGACAGTCGAAGTAGGAGCCCTGGCCTTCGCGATAGGTATACGAGACGAACAGGTCCAGGAACGGAAGCTGCGGCAATCCTTCTCCGGGCATGTGCCACTTGCCGAGGAAGGCGCTGGCGTAGCCGGCCTGACTGAGCCGTTCCAGAAAGGTCGGCATCCGCGCGGTCCAGGATGTGTGGTTGTTGAGCACGCCGTGGGAATGCGCGTACGCACCGGTCAGGATGCTGGCGCGAGAAGGACTGCACAGTGAGGTCGTGTTGAAGGCGTTCTGGAAGCGCACCCCTTGGCTTGCCAGGCGGTCCAACGCGGGCGTGCGAATCACCTGATCGCCGGCCGCGCCCGTCATCGCCGCGTTGTGGTTGTCGCTCAGTATGAAGACGATGTTCGGCCGACGATCCCCGGCGCCCGGGGGGTGTGCTCGATCGCTCGTGCGCCGGGTCGCATCGCTCACATCCGCCTTTGCAGCGGGCGCAACCGGTGCGATCTCGGTGCCGCTGCCGAATAGAGTCCGGTAGCCGGCAAGGTACATCACGTACGAGTTCTCGCCGCGTCCCCAGGTAAGCGCGGCTGCGAGCAACGCGGCAGAGACAACCACGGCCGCGATCGGGGCCGGCGCGAGCACGCGCAGCTTCTCTCCGCGGCGCAAGCGTATCGCGCGCTCCACCAGCGTGGCCGTCGCCAACTCGATCGCGAGCAGCAATGCAAACGCCAGGTGAAGTGGGTTGATCGCGTAATAGAGGCACTCGAGCGCCGGATGCGACGCAAGCAAGCCCGCGCATTGTTGCGCCATCCATAGCAGCGGCGTCGCCAGCGCGGCAGTGGCTTTGCAACGTATCGTCGCACCGGCGAGCGATGCGGCCAGCCAAACGCCGAACGCTCCCAGCGCGATCGACACGAAGGAGACTGTCCCTGCCGTTGCTGCCAGCAATTCGTGAAGCCGCGGACTGGCCAAGCGCGCCGAGAGATCGTAGGCCCACGCCGACGCGATCGCCGACGCAAGCACCGCCGCGGCGTAGAACGACGCTCGGCGACTTGGGCGCGACCCGTGCGGCTGCTCAGGCACGGGGCCGTCTACGCCCGGGCTGCCAACGAGGCCAGCACCGGGCGAAAACCCAGCGCCGCACCCGGCAACGTCGAGAGCAACTGGTAGAACGGAATCCACGGCGGACGGTGACCGGGAATCTCGGTGTTGCTGAGCACCATATGCGTGATCTTGCCGCCATCGACGAGCGCGAGCTCGCGTGCGATCCATCCACCGGTGTCGTTGCCGAGCAGCGCGTACGAAGTAACGCCCAGCGCACTGAGCGCACGCTGGAAGACCTCGCCCTGTCCCTCCGAGGAAAAGTCGCGCGCAACCGGTGAGGTGCTCGCGCCGAAGCCGACCAGGTCCGGCGCGTAACAGGTAAAGCGCTCGGCAAGCGCAGGGATCATCTTGCGCCATGTCGCGCCCGACAGCGGAAAACCGTGCAGCAACACCAGCGCCGGGCCTCTGCCTGCCTTGTGATACCCGACCCGCGCCCGGCCGCAGTCGACGAAGCGTTTGACGGCGAACTCCGCAGTGATGTCCGAGGCTGTCATGACGACCTCCGCCGCCCGCCGCGAGTGGAGCGGACGCGGGCGCAGGCATAGCACAGCGCGAAGCCCGGACCAGCGCCGAAGCGGTCGCCCGGCCGCGCCGCAAGCCGGTACCGTGGGTCGACTGCGCGAGAACTTGCCTAGCGTAAGCGGGAGACCCCCCGGCGGCTTTGCCGGGGAGGCAGCAGAAGGGACCGCTGAGCGCGTGCAACCGCAACGCGCTGTCAGCTTCGAGCAAGGCCGCGAAACAGCGCGCCGGTTTGGTCGTCGGCGGGAAACAAGCCCGGGGGACTGGTCGGGATTTGCTGGTGTGGGCGGGGTTGATGCCGGCGGGCGGGGCCGTAGTTGACGTCATGCAGAGTCAAGACCACGACACGAACAACAAAAGGCGCAAGTGGCGGGGGTGGTTCTTCAGGGTAGCCCCTTGTTATGTCTTGATCTCGAAGCCAAGCTCCTTGAACTCGCTCGAGTGTTTCTTCGTTCGGAGCCGCTTCTTCACGCGAGGTTCCTCCGAATCCACTCACGGATCGTCTCGCGGGCCTCGTCGACCAGGATACGCGGACCCCAGAAGATCGTCGAGATCCGGGCGAGCGCGCGATCGACCGCCGCTCGGCGTTCGGCGTCAGAGAGTAGGAGCGCTGGCTCGTCGGCGCTCGGCATCGCCGCGATGTCCTTCTCGCGCAGCATGTCGTCAGCGAGGGCGCGTGGCGACTGTTCGATCGCAGGCAGGCGATCGAGCGAGCGGATGATGTGCGCCGCGTCTTCGTAGTGGCGCGCGAAGCCGTCCGGCTCGATGGGCTCCCGAGCGTACCGACGCGAGAGCGCGTCGAGCTTCTCGAGGAGCGTGACGAGCGGGTGGAGACATCGCACCGCACGTGGACGGTTGTCGGCGTAGTCCTGGAGCTGCCCACGGCGGTCGAGGAAGTCGTGAACGAACGACGTGAGGGGCCGTTCGACGAACGGCACGACTCGCGCGCGGCCGATCTCAAAGAACACGTAGGGGCTCATTGCTTCCGTGAGTTGGTCGAGCAGCACGCCCGGGTACCGGCCGATGAGGTTGATGCTGCGTGCGTACTTGTCCTGCGGCTTCCGGTCTACTTCCACCTTCACGCCAGGGATGACGAATGCGCTGGGCAGGGCCTCGTGGAACGCGCGCCGGGCGGCGACCGGCCCCTTGCCGGTGCTAGTCCAGTTCGCGACCGGGGGGAGACCTCCGACCGAACCATGCTGCACCACGAGGTCGAGGTCCTCGGAAAAGCGCTCGATGATGCCGTAGCCCTTCGAGAGACTGGTGCCGCCCTTGAACCAAAGATCGAGTCCGGTTTGGTGCAGCGCCCACATGCAGTGCGTGACCCAGTAGTCCTTCTCGACGAGCGCAGGTGCGATGCGTGTCTCCTCCGTCACGAGGGTGAGCAGCTGGGGGAAGTCGCGATCGTCGTGGACGAAGCTCACGTGGCCCGCGCCTCTGCAATGCAGTCCTTGATGAGCGCGGCGATCGACTTCGTTCCGTACGTCGCGGCCATTTCGCACAGCGCCGCGACGTTCCAGCGCCCGAGCCGCAGCGTGGCGACGAGGTTCGTTCGCAGCTCGCTGAGCGCGACGCCCGCCATGCCGTGGTGCTTGAGGAGATCCACCACGAACCACTCGGACGAGGGCTGCTTCGGGAAGTAGACTCGGCGCAGGACGAAACGGTGTCCCGCCAGCGTGAAGTCGCCGGTGCGCCGCGTGTTGTAGACGAGCGTCGCTGCGAACATCGCTGTCGAACCGAGGCCGAGAGGATTCCAGCGCGGAGGCCCCGAGATGATGAAGGGCTCGTCGTCGAGGAACGCGCGCAGCAGCACGTCGCCGGACACCGGCGCCGGGCCAAACTTCGAGGGCACCGGCGTGTAGTACAGGCCATGCGCAGCCTCGCGCAGCCGCCCCTCACGCACGAGGCGCTGCGCCAGGCGTGCCGGGTTCCTCCCCCAGGGCGCGAGGTCTCGCGTGCGGTAGGCACGACCGGCTTTCAGCTCGGGCTGTGCAGGCGCGGTCATGGGTCGACTCCGTTCTCCATTTACCGTAGGAAAGATACGGTGCGTGTCGGGACTTGGCAAACCCGGCCACCCAGCGACGCCGCGGAGGTCATGTAAGCCCTTGGACGGCACAACCGGCGCAAGTCTCTTGTTGGCTGTCTAACAAGGAAATGCTAGGCTCCCGCCGCCGCGGTTACGGATGACCGTTGCGGAGGTGTCTGACCGCGCGGCGGCAGCCGGGCAGCGGGCGAGGAGGCCGTAGAAGGACATGGTTGATTGGCCAACGCTTGCCGACCGGCTGAACGCCGACGGGGAGTTCAGCGTGGCGGCCAGGCACTGGAACGCCACGCTGCGTATGGACGTGGGCGCTGATAGTCACGCCATCCGTTTCGAGGAGGGACGCGTGGTCGGCGTCGAGTCGTGCACCTCCGACCTTGGCTGCGACGTTTTCGTTTCGGCCCCGGCCGATGTCTGGGACCGGATGCTGCAGGTAGCGCCGCGGCCCTTCTACCACGACTTGTTCATGGCGCAGCTTCACCACGGCGTGGTTATGAACCCGGACTTTCTCGACTACGCGGCCTACTATCCGGCGCTGCGACGCCTGCTCGAAGTGTTGCGCGAGTCGCGAGGGCAAGCACGCGCGCAGGCGCGAGGGCAGACTTGATGGCACGCTTCGACTGCAGCACCGGACGCTACGTCCACCTCAACATCGACGGCCTCGACTACCGCACCTACTTCGAAGAGAGCGGCGCGGGCGTTGCGCTACTCTTGCAGCACACCGCCGGCGCCGACGGCCGCCAGTGGCGCCATCTGCTCGAAGACGAGGCGATCACGCGCGACTTTCGCGTCATCGCCTACGACCTTCCGTATCACGGCAAGTCGCTGCCGCCGGTCGCCACCGATTGGTGGGCGCGCGAGTACCGGCTCACTCGCGAATTCCTGATGCAGGTGCCGCTCACGCTCGCACGCGAACTCGAACTGGAGCGGCCGGTGTTCATGGGCAGCTCGATCGGCGGTCACCTCGCGCTCGATCTGGCGCGTTACCATCCCGATGCGTTCCGTGCGGTCATCGCGCTCGAGGGCACCGATTACACGCCGGGCAGTTACCTGGATATCTGGAACCACCCGCGCGTAAGCAATGCGTTCAAGGCCAACGTGATGTACGGGTTGATGTCGCCGACCAGTCCGAAGGCCTATCGCCACGAAACGATCTGGGGCTACAGCCAGGGCGCGCCGCCGACCTTCAAGGGAGACCTCTACTACCACGGAGTCGATCACGACCTGCGCGGCGAACTCGCTCGCATCGACACGTCGAAGGTCGCGGTTTTCATGCTGACCGGCGAGTACGACGCCAACACCACGCCCGAGTTGTCGCAGGCCGCCGCCGCTCAGATTCCCGGTGCCGTCTTCACGAAAATGGAGGGGCTCGGACACTTCCCGATGAGCGAGAACCCCGAGCTTTTCCGTCGCTACCTGTTGCCGGTGCTGTCGCGGATCAAAGGTGCCTGTTGAAAAACCACTGTCCAAGGTTCTTCAAGCGGTTCCCGCGGAATGAAGCGTGACCACCCGTCGCACACAGGCCGAGCGCAGCGCCTTGTCCGAGTCACGCATGTTGCGCGCTGCGATGCGCCTGATCGCGAAACAGGGCTACACCAAGACGACGCTGGCGCAGATCGGCGAAGCTTCGGGCTACAGCCGTGGTCTGGTCAGTCACCGCTTCGGTTCCAAGGAAGGGCTGTTGCAGGTGCTGGTGTCGGGCAGCGCCGGCCGCTTCTTCGAGGAACAGGTTCTGCCCGCTATCGAAGGACGCAGCGGCCTCGCGGCGCTGTCGGTGATGGTCGACACCTACCTGAACGAACTGGTGGTGCGCGAGGAAAGGCTGCGTGCGATCTACGTGTTGATGGGCGAGGCGCTGGGCCCGGTGCCGGAGATCCGCGAGGTTTTCGTCAAACTCAACGGCGCGTTCCGCGACAGCGCGCGCGCGTCGATTGAGGCCGGCGTCGAGGACGGCGAGCTGCGCGGCGACCTCGACGCGGTTGCAGAGTCGGCGCTGTTCGTCGGCATGCTGCGCGGCGTGGCGATGCAGTGGGTGACCGAGCCTGGATGCTTCGACCTCGCCGCCGTGCGCGTCAGCCTGAAGGATGCGCTGACCAGACACCTGGCGGCCGGCGGCGGCGCG
>Ga0172371_10002265_pt1 | contig 30597 bp, 28 predicted proteins | sample Lak12m_FD_114543 | JGI IMG/M metagenome (GOLD analysis project Ga0172371, IMG submission 114543) | Freshwater microbial communities from Kabuno Bay, South-Kivu, Congo - kab_022012_12m | ecosystem: Environmental > Aquatic > Freshwater > Lake | place: Democratic Republic of the Congo: South-Kivu...
AGCACTTTGGGGCTAAAAACCAAAGTTAGGGCGCACTACTGATTTTGGAAATCCACACCAACTTTCCAGTGTTTACAAGGGTTTTAGAGGACGATTTCCGGTCAAGGTGTCAAAGTCAGGAGAGTTACAGGTATTATTAAAAGTATCACTATTAACCGGGTAAATTGTTTATCTCCTACGGAGAATTTTTTTATACTATCGTATCTTATTGTAGAAAAAAGAGTACCCCCTACTTTTGTAAATACCTCGTAGAGCCCGCCTGACCATCGGGCAGGGTTAAAGGAATTAAGGGTTTCATCAGGATAGATTTATTTTACCCGGTCAGTAGTGTAAAAGTATATATTTTTATACTGAAAATGAGGGACATCCGGTACCGGGTGTCCCTTTTTTGTTTATGAAATAAGAATTATCCCCTTTGTTCGACGACAAAGTATTTATTTTGCAGTAAAATTAAACTCAGGATCATGGCCAAAACAAAGTACATTTTTGTAACCGGTGGCGTTACTTCAAGCCTCGGAAAAGGCATTATTTCGGCCTCATTGGCAAAATTATTACAGGCAAGGGGATTTTCGGTGACCATTCAAAAACTTGATCCTTATATAAATATCGACCCTGGAACTTTGAATCCATACGAACATGGCGAATGCTATGTTACCGAAGATGGAGTTGAAACCGACCTCGATTTAGGACATTACGAGCGCTTTTCGAATATTCCTACCTCACGCGACAATAACATCACCACAGGCCAGATATATAAAACTGTTATCGAAAAGGAACGCAAAGGCGAATATCTTGGTTCTACAGTCCAGGTTATTCCCCATATTACCGACGAAATTAAATACCGTGTCAAACTGCTCGGAAATAAAGGGAATTTCGATATCGTGATTACTGAGATTGGTGGAACTGTAGGTGATATCGAATCGCTGCCATACATCGAAGCCGTGCGTCAGATGAGGTGGGAGATGGGGAACAGTTGCCTTGTGATCCATCTGACTCTGGTGCCTTATTTGGCTGCTGCCCAGGAATTAAAGACCAAACCAACGCAGCACTCCGTTAAAACAATGCTCGAACAGGGAGTGCAACCCGACATTATCGTTTGCCGGACAGAGAAACCACTTAACGAAGGTTTGAAGTCAAAAATAGCATTGTTTTGTAATGTTGAAACAAGCTCGGTTATCGAGGCCATTGATGCTGAAACAATTTACGATGTTCCTTTGCTGATGCAAAAGGAAAAACTGGACCTGGTTGTTTTGAGAAAATTACAATTGCCAACTGATACAGAAGCCAATCTTGAAAAATGGGAAGAGTTTTTATACAAATTCAAGCATCCTTCGTCGGAGGTAAGAATTGGATTGGTTGGCAAATATGTCGAACTTAAGGACGCATACAAATCTATCAGTGAATCTTTTATTCACGCAGGTACCGTGAACGATTGCAGAGTAAATGTTGAAATGATTCATTCGGAAGCCCTTGAAGAAAAGGGTGTTGGAAATCTCCTCAAAAATCTTGATGGTATTTTGGTAGCACCAGGATTTGGAAGCAGGGGCATCGAAGGGAAGATTATGGCCATAAATTATGCACGCGAAAGCAAGGTTCCATTCCTGGGGATTTGTCTTGGAATGCAATGCGCAGTTATCGAATTTGCCCGTAATGTACTTGGCTTAGAGAAAGCGCACTCAACCGAATTCAATACGAAAACTGCGTTTCCTGTGATCGACATGATGGAAGAACAAAAAATGATTTCCGGTCTTGGTGGAACCATGAGGCTAGGAAGGTATAAATGCTCAATAACTCCCGGAACAATGGCAGCTTCGATTTATAAAAACCATGAAATCGAAGAACGTCACCGTCATCGTTACGAGTTTAATAATAAGTATTCCGAACAGTTTACGGAAGCCGGAATGATACAATCAGGAATCAATAGCCAGGGCGAATTGGTCGAAATTATCGAAGTTCCTGATCACCCTTGGTTTTTAGGAGTTCAATTCCATCCAGAATATAAAAGTACTGTTGCCAATCCTCACCCGGTTTTTGTGAGTTTTGTTAATGCCGCAAAGAAATTTGCTCAGTCAAAATCAAAACATGAATCTCCTGCTAATCCGAAAAAGAAGACGGAACTGGCTGATTAACTTTGATCGCGGCTAAACTGTTTTAAGTGAAAATTAACTGTATCTTTGCGCCCTGAAAATAAAAATAAATTAATTTACTTCTGATGGATAGAAATACAATCATAGGGTTGATCATGATTTTTGCTATTTTTATTGGTTTTACCATTTATAATCAACCTTCCAAAGAAGAACTTGAAAAAATTCAGCACCGTCAGGATTCATTAGCCCTGGTCCAAATGCAACGTGATTCAGCAAGAATTTTAAGCGATCAGATAAGCAGGCAAACCAATGAAACAAAGCTGATTCAGGATCAGCCTACAACTGCTGAAACTAACGAGATGCGTGATAAACTGGGTTCATTTGCAAATGCAGGTGTTGGTCAGGACAAAGTTTTTACTCTTGAAAATGAAGTAATCAAGCTCAGGATTTCGAAAAAAGGTGGAAAGATACTCAATGTCAGACTGAAAAAGTATCAGAGTTACGATTCCCTCCCCCTGGATTTGTTTAATCATAATAACCCAAAATTTGGATATTCTTTCTTTTCCAACAGCCGAATTATCAATACCAACGATTTATATTTTGAACCCTTCTGGCCCAATAGTAGATGGCAGGACAAAGATTCGCTCTATGTTTCAGGCGACGACTCCTTAAGTTTTGCAATGCGGCTTTATACCAATACCGAAGGTGACAGCTCGATCAACAAAAACCATTACATCGAATATGTTTACAAGGTTTTTGGAAGCAAATACATGATGAATTACGACATCAACCTTGTTGGGATGAATAAAGTTATCGACCCTGTAAATAAATTGGATTTAATATGGGAAACCGACATGCGTCGGCAGGAAAAAAGCCTTGATAATGAGCGTAATGAGTCGACAATTTACTATAAATATTCGCAGGATGATGTTGATTATCTTTCAGAAAGAAAGGATGCTGAAGCATCTCTGGTGACTTCTTTAAAATGGTTATCTTTTAAAACAAGATTTTTTGTTGCATCCTTAATATCCAAATCGGCATTTACAAACGCAAGCATAAAAACTTTCATTAATAAAGGCAATACCAACGAGCATTATTTAAAATCGATGTCGGCCCAGATCGGGGTTCCGTTTCTAAATCAACCGGAACAGAATTTTGGAATGACGTTTTATTTTGGGCCAAATAAATACAATACCCTTAAAAAATTTCATATCGAACTCGAACGCCAGGTACCCCTGGGATGGAGTTTCTTTTTGATGGCATGGATTAATATCTATGCAGTCATCCCGGTATTCGATTGGCTTGGTGCATATGGCTGGAATTATGGGATAGTCATTCTAATTCTGACCATTCTCCTTAAAATCGTGCTTTTCCCTATTGCTTACAAAACATATAAATCTTCGGCTAAAATGAGGGTGCTTAAACCCGAGATTGAGGAGTTGTCCAAGAAGTTTCCCAAGACCGAAGATGCAATGAAAAAGCAGCAGGCAACCATGGCGCTGTATAAAAAGGCAGGTGTTAATCCTATGGCAGGCTGTATCCCTATGTTGCTCCAATTCCCTATTCTGATTGCCATGTTCAGGTTTTTTCCTTCATCTATCGAACTCAGGCAGCAATCGTTCTTATGGGCACACGACCTTTCGAGTTATGACTCCATTTTAAATCTGCCTTTCAATATCCCGTTTTATGGCGATCATGTTAGCCTTTTTACTTTACTCATGACGGTTTCAACAATCTTTTATACAAAGATTAATAATGATATGATGGGGACAACCAACCAGATGCCGGGTATGAAAACCATGATGTATCTGATGCCCGTTATGTTTCTGGGAATATTTAACAATTATGCTTCCGGCTTAAGCTATTATTATCTCCTTGCCAACCTGCTTACTTTTGCCCAAATGTACGTAATTCGCAGGACCATTGATGAGAGTAAAATTCACAAACAGATTCAGGAAAACAAAAAGAAACCGGTCAAGGTTTCTAAATTCCAGGAACGCCTTGAGAATATGGCGAAGCAAAGGGGTTATAATCCCAATTTAGGTAAGAAGAAATAAAATGAGATAAATTCGTAAAAGAAAGAGCCGGAATAATTAAATTTATTTCGGCTTTCTTATTTTCAAAAAGTCAAGAAACAAATGCAGTGCTTCTTGTTTTTGTTCATCAAATTCGTAGCTGATCGAGTTTTCCAGATAATCGATCATTTTTTCTGAAGAAATGACAGGGTTTTCGGCAAGGGCGATTGAATTTTCCCTGTGGGTAATTCCGAATTCGATGGCTTTATTGAATTGAGTAATAAAGAAATCGGGAAGCACTTTATTAGCCACCCAACAGGCAAATACAAAAGGCAAGGAAGTGTGTTTTTGCCATTCTAGGGCAAGATCAGTAATATGCCTGAATTTTGGAGCCTGGGTAAAGGTTTTATCGCCAATCATCACAAAGCCGGTATTGGTATCATTATAATCACCGGAATATTCCGCAAGGTTTTTCCATAACATCTCTTTTTTCCAGAATTCGCCGGCTATGACCCTGATGAGTTGAACAGATGTCCGGGATTCATTGTCGAGATAAATTGTATTTAAGCTATCTGGTTTGTCCTGTGAAAGCAACAGGACGGTCTGGACTGGACCAGCAGCCCCTATGCAATAGTTTCCTATAATTTCAGGCTTTTCCAGATCAGGAATTACGGCCACAGGAATAAGTCCGAGATCGGCCTGATTTGTTATTAGTTTTTCGGCACAAATGGCCGGCGTATCCAGAGATAAATCGATCATTTGCATAAGTTCTGAATTCAAAATGCCATAAAGAAATGGCAATGAATTAATGTAGGAAACAACGGAGACCCTTATTCTAACATTAGTTTTTAAATCATTCATGCCACAAAATTAAGGGTTTTCCCTTCAAATATTTTCAGTTATTACGAATTGGGAAAAATTAACCTTTGTATAGCTTATTCCTGAAAAAGGGATTACGCGATAAGATGGACTGATATTGGCTTAATGTCCAACAAATGTGGAATGATTTAGTGGATTTTTATAAAAACCAGTGTATCACTGGCACCCCTGTCATTTAACGGATTTTTGAAAAAGCTACCAATCCGCAATGTACCTTGCTCAGGTAGTACTTTGAAATAATATGTTTGAAATGAGCCGCTGGAAAGAAACCAAAATAAAGAAATGTGATCTTCTGAAAGCCAATAATTGTAAGGGCCAGAATAATAATCAGGGAGTTTCATGCCATCAGTTATCCTGAAACCCCTTTTAAATTCGAATACCGGATATTGCCCATCAAATTCAGACAAAAATACGATCGTATCAGTTTTGTTTATACTTTCGATCCAGGTACCACTTAACGGACTAGTTTTTAACAATTCCTTTTGACTACTTATTTCACTGGAAAAAATCAGCATCAGCCCTGTTAATCCCAAGATTTTAATAATTTTCATAACTTCATTTTTTTTTTAAATAGATCTAAATCCGTGCATCATGATTTGCACCACAGCAGATTGTTGTTTAAACTCACGAATCATTATTAATATTCAGGATTCACCACCTTTCCCAAAAACAATAAAGTATTTGTAGTTCGCTCGCGGATGGCGAAAACAAAGGGCTTATTTACGTCAAAAGGCAATGGCATACTTGTTACACCAATTCCAATGGTTGTTACTGCAGCAGCCTCTGTTCCTTCTTCATTTACATCAATAAAGGTGTTTTGCTTAACAAAAGTAACGTAGATATCATCGTCAGATATTCCTGAAAGATCAGCCAAATCCGGATTAATAGCATTGATCATTCCTAGGGCGAAAAGCTGATCGTTGAGTATTTTTTCGAAAGTAAATTTAAACCTGGGTAAGGATACATCTATTTCGGAATAATCAGGATTTGAATCGAATGAACCGGTCATGTTTTGCCAATCCTGATTATTGAAGTTCTCTAAAAAGGCCGAAAGATTAGTTGCCGGTACAATCACCACCATCGAGAAATTTGTCCGGCCATAGGTAAGCTCAATTGCCGTGAAATCAGTGCAACTATAAACTTTCGAAGGAATTGTCCCATGCATTGTCGAAACATTGATTGTACTGCCATCCTCAAGGTGAAAGGCACCGGGCCCGGTGAGGCCTTTATCGAACTGTTGGGTCCAGGTTCCTTTAAAATAGAGGGCATTCATCAGGAACATCACAGCATCTGCCGGAATTTCGACGATGACTTTCGGAATTTTTCCATTGGTATTTTCATTTGCCCATCCGTTTATTGTGCTTAGTGCTGATGAAATCGAAAAATCAAGTTTCTCAACATGCGCATTAAATGCTGTTTCCATCGTATCGAGGTAGGGTGTTTTTACGCTAAATTCCTGCCTGTACCAAACGGAATTTGCTATCGCCAGTTTTACATCTTTATCCGCTTCAAGAAGTTGTTTAACAAGACTTTGATAAGTTGCATTAACTTCACCGCATGTCAAATCGTTATATCCGAGCATTTGATGAATCTGATTATAGGTCTCACCGCTGCAACCGTTTAACAGCATTGTAAGTGAAGTGCTTGCGCTCAGTGGTGACAACATTAAATTTCCTACAGCGGTTTGAGCCGTTGCCTTGAAAAGTTCAATCCCAAATTCATTGCTTTTTTGGATGAGTTCTTGGGATTTCAGTGGTAATTGGATGACTTTGGGATCCCGTTTAGCCTGAATGGTCTCCTTTTTACAACTGAAAAACAAAATAAGGAGTGCTGCCGAAAGGTATAAAAATTTGAATTTCATCGTTGATGTTCTTTAAATGTCCCGATTGCTTTTTCCTAAATAATTTATCAAATGTTGCGCCAAAAAATATCAGATTTTAAATCAAATTCCTGAGGTTATCAATGAAAATGAAAAGATATTTTGCATGTGAAAATTGATGCAGCTATATTTTCAGGATAGCACAATTCATTCAGGAATTCCTGTTTTATAAGGTAAATACATCTTTTTGCCTAATCAAATAGCAATGATAAGCTCACAAGTGTCGCTGTAAATTCCATTCATCACCTTAAGCAATCGGATCTTCGCTTAGTCTTTTATAAGGGTCAGATCTCTGAACTGAAAAAGCTATCAAATTGCTTCAATTGTTAATGTACGAAAGGAATCTTTTATAAACCCTGAATGGTAAAATTTTGCAGAGGTAATGTTGGTAAGATTTGTTACTTATAAACCAAAATGCCAATATTTAAAATCCTGTCGATTTACGCATAAATTGGATCCGCTTAAAAGCATCTGTGACGGCTTTACCGATAAGAATTTTTCCCTTAAAAGCGTCAATTGATGAATAGTGCTGCTTGTCCATCCACTCTTCTAATCCTTTGAGCATAGTATTAATATGGGGAATACCTCTTTTAAAGAGTACTGAACAAATCTGTGTAGCGGCAGCTCCAGCCATCAGCTGCTTTACAACCGCCTCAAATTCATGAATACCGGTTGAGGCAATCAGGTCGCATTTAACTTTTGGCGAAAGTAAACCAATCCAGCGAAGCGAGTGCGTCATTTCAGAAGGATCGCTCAGGTAGTTGGTATAAATTATCGTGCCATCGTTGATATTGATGTCTGGCATGAAAAAACGGTTGAACAATACTATGCCGTCAACATTTTCTGCATCAAGCCGCGACACGATACTATTGATATTTGTAAAAAATGAACCTATTTTTGCACAAATCGGAATCGTAACATGCTTTTTTACTTCCTTTATAACATTTATATAAATGTCTTCGATGTCTTTACTACCTATAGTTTTATCGAAGGGGAAGATGGAGATGTTTAATTCGATGGCATCAGCACCTGCATGCTGAAGCTCCGTTGCAAAAGCAGGCCATTCGTGCGAGGTTACACAATTAATGTTTGCAATAACCGGAACTGGTGAATTTGCTTTCACTTTTTCCATCAGCCGTATGTATTCCTTTTTCCCGTGATCCTTCGAAATCGATTTTACGGCATCTGTGGCTTCCGGATACCAGAAATACATTTGGTTATCGAAGAGTTTTTCATCGATGTCCGATACAATTTGTTCTTCAAAGAGTGATTTTAAAACAATCGCACCGGCACCATTTTCGATGCACTCCATAATATTATCATAGTCATTTGTCATCCTGGAACTGCCTACTATTATTGGATTTCTTAAGGTCAGTCCTAAATATTTGGTTGAAGTATCCATGTTGATATTATTTAATTATTGAAATGTATTCACAATTTCATTCATTTGTTGCCTGGCAGGCAGAAACAATTTTTTCAGGATATTTAAGAAGCGGTTTCATGAACTCCATTGCCATGCTCAGGTTTCCAATTGCCCCTGGGGTTATACCTTGTTTGAATTCCCATTCATAGCCTTTAATGTGAAGTAAGTACGATTTAGGGCTTTTATAATAGATATCATTGCAAAGTTTAACAACAAATGCCGCAGAAACAGAATGCATCGAAAACTCCACCTTCGAAGAAGGGGTGATTTCGGTCAAAACAAAATTATCAATTTCTTCGAGGGAAGCATCTACAAAAATCACGATATCATGAACTGAAATATTTGCTGCATCCTCGATATTGAGCTGATAATTCGAATCGAAACTAAGGTTAGTAAGACTTTCCTGTTTTGCCCATCTTTCGGTTTGCTCCACAAAAAAGTTACCCAGGCCATCATCCTGACGGCCCGGGTTCCCATATCCATAAATCAGTATTTTATGATTTTGATCCAATTATGTCCGTTTTAAATCGATAAGCTTGCCCTTTGAATCGAACAGTGAAATCTCAAGAGGCATCTGACCCAGTGCATGGGTGGCACAGCTCAGGCAAGGGTCGTAAGCCCTTATAGCCACTTCAACAGCGTTCATCATTCCCTCGGTAATTTCTTTTTGCCCGGTCATCATATCAATAGCAACCCGGTTTACCGCACGGTTCATCGGCTCGTTGTTATGGGTAGTCGAAACAATGAGATTAGCCATCGTTATCTGATCTTGTTCGTTGATCCTGTAATGATGGAACAAGGTTCCGCGCGGAGCTTCAATTAAGCCAACACCTTCGTTACCTTTCTTACCTTTAACAACAAGGTCGTCTTTCTGCAGATCAGGATCGTTGAGTAATTCTCTGATAATTTCGCCCGAATGTAAAAGTTCGATCAATCTTGCCCAATGCATATGCATCGACATATTGTTCGGTTTGCCATTGGTATATGCTTTAAAGATTTCAAATTCCTTTTGTGCCAGTGGGGTAGGGATGAAATCGACTGTATTTAGCCTTGCCAAAGGTCCAACACGATACCAGCCGTTTTCGGGGCCAATGTTGTGAAGGTATGGAAATTTCATATAACTCCAGGGTTTTACCTCTTCTTCGATATAGTTAAGATAATCCTGGTAGTCGATGTCATCGAGAATTTTCTTTCCTTCCGAATCAACAGCCCTTAATACACCGTGATAAAGATCCATAGCTCCGTCTTTTCTCACGAGGCTCATGTGACTTGAAGGGAAGGCGGCAAATGTATCGATAAGGTCCTTGTTCTGTTTGTGATAATCTTTAAAAAAGTCCAGGGCTTCCTGTGCCCAGTTCACCATTTTGTCAATATTCATCGGATCGGCACCATGAAGGAAATTATCTCTTTCTTCGACAGATAAATTCTTATTTATGCCACCGGGTATTGCACCGGTTCCGTGAATTTTTTTGCCGGCAGTTACCTTTATGATTTCCTGTCCGAATTTACGCATCATTACACCCTGGACGGCAAGGTCTTTATGTTTCAAAGCCACGCCGATCACATTTCTCATCAAAGGGTCACTGTCGATCCCAAAGAGAAGATCAGGTGAAGCGAGATGGAAAAAATGCAACGCATGCGACTGGAACATTTGTCCATAATGCATGAGCCGGCGCATTTTTTCACCGGTTGGAGTGAGGCCATCGCCAGTACCGGCACCTACAATCACATCGAGAGCTTTGGCTGCTGCAAGATGGTGGCTGACCGGGCAAATTCCACAAAGCCTTTGAACAAGTACCGGTGCTTCCCAGTAGGGTCTGCCCTGAACAAATCTTTCGAAACCACGGAATTCGACGATGTGAAGGCGTGTTTGCCTTACATTTGCTTTGTCGTCAAGATGGATGGTAACCTTACCATGGCCTTCGACCCTGGTTACTGGTTCTATTGTTATTTTCTGTCCCATTTCTTTCTGTTTTAAAAATTAATCGAATTTCACAACTTCATAAGGTAATTTCAATTCATCGCCGGTAACCAAAGCAACCAGGGCATTCCAAATCAATTCGGCTGTTGGAGGGCATCCCGGAAGATAATAATCGATTTTAACGATTTCATGACAAGGATAGACCCTGTCTAAAATCATCGGGATTTCATCATCGTTGGGGATAATGTGCTTTTTGTTACGTCCAACCGAGGGGCCATTCAGGTAGGCTTCGTCCAGACATTCCTTTATTGGTATCCCGTTACGTAAAGCAGGTAGCCCACCCATGATGGCGCATTCGCCAACCGACACCAATATTTTACAGTTTTTCCTGAACTCCTTCAAAACATGGATATTCTCACTATTACAGCAACCGCCTTCAATCAGGCCAATATCGCACTGTTTTGTAAATGTTTTAATATCGTCGACAGGTGATTTATTAAATTCAACCAACTGAATCAAATCAAGAATTTTTTCGTCGATATCGAGAAGTGACATATGACAACCGAAGCATCCGGCCAATGAGGTTGTGGCAACAATAGGTTTACTCATTTTTTTATCTCCTTAAATTTTAATTTTTTCAACATCGCTTCCAATGACTTCACGATCGTATTTACGTCTTCCAATTGGGATCTGATAACCTTTTTCCCTGAGAAGGATGGCACCAACCGGGCAAATTTCGGCCGCTTTGGTAGCCATCTCATCCGTAAATTTATCACCCATTTCGGGGTCAACATTTATTTCCAGCCTTAACCCCCTCTTTTTAAAAGCAAATACGGTTTTGCCATCATCGGTTTTTATAGCCCTGATGCAGCGTTTGCAAAGGATGCAACGATTATGATCTTTAATAATCTTTGGGTTGGATGCATCAATTTCTCTTATCGGGAAATTGTACGGGAAACGTGGAACCATCATTTTAAAACGGTATCCCAGTGCCTGGAGTTCACAGTTTCCACTTTTTTCACAAGAAGGGCAGAAGTGATTTCCTTCGACAAAAAGTACCTCAACAATGGCTTTCCTGATGTCATTGATTTCAGGTGTGTCGTTTACAATTTCCATCCCGTCGTTGATAGGGGTGGTGCATGAGGTCATAGGGCGGCCATTTACCAATACCGTGCAAATACGGCACGATCCTCTGGGTTTTACTCCACGGATATTACAGAGCGTCGGAATGTAAATCCCGTTTTCGCGGGCGGCTTCAACAATGTAGGTACCCGTTTCGGCCATACATTCAACGCCATCGATTTTAAATTTTACTAATGTGCTCATATTATATTTCTAATTTTTTCGCTTATTTGATTAATGTTAATTCAATGTTGGAATCCGATCGGCTGCAACACACGATTCTTTAACGGCCTGAGTCATGTCAAAACTACTGTCGAAATCCTTGTCTTTCTGAATTTTTTGGTCGTACAAGTGTCGGAAATTTCTGATGCTTGTCAGAATCGGATTTCCGGCGGTCTGCCCAAGACCACAACGGCTCACTTTTAATATCTTTCCCCAGGCTACCAGGTCGTCGATGTCTTTTTTGACGCCTCTGGCATCAAGGATTTTTTCGAGTTTATTCTTCATTAGATAAGGTATGTTGCGACATGTTGAACACGACCCGCAGGATTCCTCAATGAAAAATTCAGTAAAATTCAATACGATGTCGTTAAGGATATCGCGTTGCTGGCCAATGATGATTAATGAACCACCGGTAGCAAGATCGGCAAAACATACCGTTCTTTTAAATTCAGAAGGTCCGATAATTGAACCTGATGGACCTCCAACCTGTACTGCCTGCACCTGGTTTTCGTCGGCGCCAACCATTCCAATGATATCACTTACTGTAAATCCCCATTCAACTTCATAAACTCCGGGATATTTGCAGTCGCCTGAAACGCTTAGCAATTTGGTTCCGGTTGAATCCTTGGTTCCAAAATTCCTGTACCACTCGCCGCCATTTAGCAAAACCTTAACGGATGCGCAAAGTGTTTCGACATTGTTTACAACCGTTGGCATATCGAGATATCCTTTTTCAACCGGGAATGGCGGCCTGTCGCGAGGTTCACCCCGCTTACCTTCGGCCGATTCGATAAGTGCTGATTCTTCACCACAAACATAAGCACCAGCACCAAACTGGATACGGATTTCAAAATCAAATCCTTTAATTCCACCAATATCTTTACCTAATAAATTCCTGTCGCGGGCACCTTGCAAAAGGTTTTCGAGATACTTCTGAAGATATTTGTATTCATGCCTTACATAAACAATTCCTTCGGTGGCACCAACAGCGTAACCTGCAATTACCATACCTTCGAACAGTAACTTTGGACATTCAGTCAGGATTACTCTGTCTTTAAAAGTCCCGGGTTCGCCTTCGTCGGCATTGCAGAAAATATATTTCTTTTCACCCTTCGATTTGCGGCAAAATTCCCACTTCAAGCCGGTCGGGAATCCTGCTCCACCACGGCCACGGATATTTGATTTCTTGATTTCATCAATCACCTGTTCCGGTGACATCTGGGGAAGTTTTTTCCAAATTACAATACCAGGTGTGTAATCTTCGGACAGGATAGGTCCCTTTTTACGGATATTGTTCGAAACTACCGATTTGATAAGTTCATTGCGGTTCTCGCCATCACCAAAGGCAGCAGTGAACATATCATCCAATGGGGTCCCTGCTTTGATGTCGCGAATAATTTCTTTTACCCTGAAAGAAGTAAGATTTGTAAATACCCGTCCATTGATCAATGCGGCAGGTTCCTGGTCGTTCATTCCGATACATGCTGTATCGAACAGACCAATTAATCCATCTGGTGTGACTTCTCCAAACTTGATTCCTGTTTCGTTTTCAAAAGTTTCTTTAACCTTTTGACGGCCCATCATGTTTGCTACCGCACTGTTGTTTAGGTAAATGGCATATTTGCCCGTAGGTTTATCCGAAAAGAAATGATAAAACGACATGGTTTGCTCCACATCCACATGGGAAATATCCAAAGCATTGGCAATCTGTGTTATTGTTGCCTTTGGAATATAACCACGTTCTGATTGAACATCAATAAGGATATCCATTAGCCTGGTCTTGTCCTTATTGTACTTGTCGATGATGCTCTGCACGCTTGTTGCCATAAAATTTATTAAGTTAATGTTAAAACACTTGGTGATTTGATTTTCAGTTTTTTGCGTTAGTATGGAATTATTTATATATCTAAAAATTGTATTGTGAAAAAATTAACAATGCAAAACTACTTCGAAAATGTGTGATTGCAAAAAACATATTAAATTTAGAAGAATTTTAAATAAACCTCAGGGCTGAAGGGCAATATAGCCAGTAGGATACGAAAAATCAAGCGTGAATAATATTTTGAAATCCAGCAATTTAAGCCAAAATATGTAAATTAGCAAAAATCAGCAATAAAAATTTAACTTTAGCGTATTTTCGAGGCCAATAATGAAGGAGACAATGAGGTATTTTGTGAATTTTTCGTTCGATGGGACCGGATACCATGGCTGGCAGATGCAGGAGAATGCCGAAAGCGTACAATCAATTATGGCAAAAGCTTTGTATTTTAAAGCCGGTGTTCAAGATATTTTAACAGGATGCGGCCGGACAGATACCGGGGTTCATGCTCGGGCATTTTACGCTCATTTCGATCTTGATCAAATTTTAAATATTGAAGAATGTGATTTACTGGCGTTCGAATTGAACAGGTTTTTACCAACCGATATTGCAATCCGGGCCATTTTGCCGGTAAAACCAGAGGCTCACGCCCGTTTCAGTGCGATTTCAAGGACTTACAAGTATTATGTTTCGCAAATAAAGGATCCGTTTGATAATAACTATGCCTGGTACATTTATGGCAATCTGGACGTAGAATTGATGAATCATTCGGCAAGAATACTTATAAGTTGCAACGACTTTACCAGTTTTTCGAAACTACATTCGAATTCTAAAACTAACATTTGCAAAATTTTTCATGCCAGCTGGAATGAAGAAGGTGGGAGACTTGTTTTTACAATTACGGCCGACCGGTTTTTAAGAAATATGGTCAGGTCGATAGTAGGGACACTCATTGATGTGGGCAGGCATCAAAAGACACCGGATGATTTTGCAGGGATAATTGAAGGCAAAAGCAGGAGTTTGGCAGGTTTGTCTGCTCCTGCAAAAGGTTTGTTCCTTCATGATGTTGAATACAATTGGCCTGAGATATTAATCGGTACGGGATTACTGACAGGTGACTAAAATCAGGACACAAAAAAAGGAGGAATTTTTTTTTCAGAAAGCAATTTATCTTTAAAAAAAATGTTGTGCATATTTGTGATTTTCAAATACACTCGTTTATATTTGCGAATTGCAATAATTCATTTTCATTTTTTTGTTAAATGAAACAAATTCAATTGATTAAAAATAATAATAATTGATTATTACCCGAAATGGAAAAGAAACGCATCATAAAAAGTATGGAAAACATCGGCGATGATGTTTTACAAATGATAAAGAAAAAATACCCGGATGGTTGGTCGAACCATGTAATTCGGGTTAATAAAGGAAACAATGAGTTTTTTCATGCCATCACCGTCGATACTGAAGATACGTCTTACATGATCAAAGTAAATGTAAAGGTCGATTCGATTGAAGATCTGGAAAAATTTGCTAAGGAGGATGAATTTGACCATGATTCCGAAGAATCAAATATCGAAGAAGCAGCCGAGGTTAGCGACAGCGACAGCAGTGATGAATGAACCAGATGCTTTAAGGTGGGTTTGTCCGGACAAATGTTAGCGGACTGACTTTGAAAATGCATAATGAGCAATCCTACAATGGGGTTGCTTTTTTTATGCAAGGAAGTATCCGTCGGGCTTTGTTAAATTATTGTAAATCGTTAGATACAAAGGGGTGTCGGTTGGTGAATCCCCGTAACTTTGCTACCTTAAATTTTATCAGATGCTTTGTATTGAGAGAAATATTATCGATCCATATTTTAACATTGCTGCTGAGGAATACGTGCTTAAAGAATTTTCGGATGAAGTTTTTATGCTTTGGCAAAATGAGCCTTGCATCATTGTAGGTAAACATCAAAACACACTGGCAGAAATCAACTTGGATTACGTCAGCGAGCAAAAGATACCTGTCGTGCGCCGTATTACTGGTGGTGGAACCGTTTTTCATGATTTGGGGAATCTGAATTTTACCTTTATAAAAAATGGTGAAAATGAAAAACTCGTCAATTTCAGGAAGTTCACTGAGCCAATCATCGAAGTTCTTATCAAAATTGGAATCGAAGTCCGGTTTGAAGGCCGGAATGATTTGACCATCAATGGCAGGAAGTTTTCGGGAAATGCCGAACATGTGCATAAAAACAGGGTTCTACATCATGGTACATTACTTTTTTCATCAGAACTCAATAACTTGACCAACGCCTTAAAAGTTGACCCGTCAAAATTCAGGGATAAAGCCGTAAAATCGGTACGGAGCCGTGTTACCAACATCAGCGAACATCTTATAAAACCTATGGATGTTGTTGAATTTAAAAATCTGATCCAGGATCACCTGAACGAAAAATTTGGAGATATTGCTTTTTATCAATTTACAGAATCCGATAAATCCAGAATTAATCAGTTGGTTGAAGAAAAATATGGTACATGGGATTGGAATTTCGGCTATTCACCTCAATATAATTTTAGGAGACAATTTAAGGCTGATGGTGGAAATATCGAAATCAACCTTGATGTCAAAAATGGAATCATCGAAAATGCAAAAATATATGGCGATTATTTCAGCCTGCACGACACTGCCGAAATTGAGGAATTGCTGGTAAACCAACCACACAATCCTGAAATCATCTCACAAAAACTTGCAAACGTTGACGTTGACCTTTATTTCAAACACGTTACCAAAGATGAATTAATCAGAGGGATGTTTTAACAGGAATACGATGGTTTGAAATTCATGGTTAATCTGGATTTTTAGATTTTGAAAAATTTAAATAGGGCTTGCTGATAAACTCAGAATGTTAATATTTCGGTGCGCTGCACCTTTCTTTTCAATTCTATTTCAATTTCCTACAAAGATTATCGCCACGCTGTGGCTAATTTTTGAGTTGCAGCGCACCGGTAATCTTTGTAGAATTTTGTCCGGTGGTGGGGTTAAAGGTGCAGCGCACCGAAATATCTGGTGGAAAGTTTTTCAATCAAAATCTTCCAGATCCTTGCACATGGAATCAGATTATATCGAATTAACCTATAATAATGCAATTGATTAGGCTTTTTTCAGCAATCCCTAAATATTTGCCAGATATTAATTTAAAAGCCCTGATTAACTCACCAGGGCTTTAGTTTTTCTTTCGTTTACAAGTATAATTTATTTCAAAAACATCAATTGTCTGGTTTTGACATCATCGTTTGATTGGATCCGATAAAAATAAACACCGGAAGATACACGCTCACCATCTTCGCGACAACCATCCCAACCAACCGAATAATTCCCTGGCTTTAGATTTTCATCAATCAAAGTATTTACTTTTTGCCCGAAAGCATCGAAAATAAATAAGTTGATGTTGCTCTGGTTCAGCAATTGAAAATTTATGGTTGTCGATTGACTGAAAGGATTGGGATAGTTCTGCTCCAGGGTAAAAATATGATTACCAGGATTTACGGTTTCCTTTATTCCAGTGATTGGTTCAAAACTTCTGAAAATTCCTCTTCCATCAGTTCCGGTAAAAAGGAAGTCATTTTTATCGGCAATTATCGAATTGATGTAGATATTTGTGAGACCTGTATTAATTTGTGCCCAGGAATCACCATTATTATCCGAACGATATACACCACCTACAGCCGTTCCGGCAAAAATGTAATTGTCAGAAGTAAAGGTAATCGACCTTACATCGGTGCAGGTTAATCCCGAATTTATCTGACTCCATGAATCACCGTTGTCAACCGAACGGAAAATGCCTCCACCATGCGTTCCGGCAAATAATTGGTTGTCTGCATTAACCGACAGCGCCATGACGTTCATGTTTGACAGACCGATTATGCACTGTGTCCATGTATTATTGCCTTCGTTATATTGATAAATACCTCCTGTATTGGTTGCTGCAAATAGCTGGTTGTATGAATTTACGGCAAGACTTTGAATTCGGTACGTACTAAGGCCTGAATAGGTCCAGGAATCTCCGTTATCGGTCGAAAAAAATACGCCTGCATAGGTGCCGGCAAAAATATCGTCATTTGAATTGATGACAAGTGAATAAATTTCGTTGGCGGTCAAACCTTCATTAATTTTTATCCAGGTGTCACCATTGTCAGTCGAGCGAAAAATGCCTCCAGCATAGGTTCCTGCAAAAAGATGGTCATCAGAATCTACAGCAAAAGATCTTACACTGGCCAGATTTAACTGTTCATCTCTACAATGTGCCCATGATTGGCCATAATCCACCGATCGATATACTCCATTGCTGCATCCTGCAAACAGGTCGTTATTAGAATTGACAACGAAGGAGTAAACATAACAATTATAATCCAGGCCTACCTGCATCCAGGAATCCCCGTTATTGACTGAACGGAAAATTCCTTCACCCCAGGTTGCAATAAAAAGTATATCGCTTGAACTGACTGCAATGTAGCGGATATCGTAAAAGCTAAAGTTGGTAACGATTATTGCCCAGGAGTTGCCATTGTCGGTCGAACGAAAAAAATCACCTGCTGCAGTACCAAGAAAAACATCGTTATTCGAATTTACAGCGAGGGAGCGGGTGTAAAGTGTGTTTAGTCCCGTATTAACCTGCCCCCAGGTATCGCCGTTATTGCTCGAACGGAAAATGCCACCTCCCCATGTCCCGACAAAAATATCATCATTATGATTAACTATAAGCGACTGGATAATATCTTGAAAATAACTGGTGTTGACTAATGTCCAGGAATCACCATTGTTGGTCGAACGGTAAACGCCTCCATTAAATGATCCTGCAAAGATATGGTCGTCAGAGTTTATAGCGATTGAAACAATACTGGTGGTATTGTAAATGCCGGTATTTATCTGAGTCCATGAACTGCCATTGTTCGTCGAGCGGTAAACACCATGACCCGATGTTCCGGCAAAAATGTGACCGTTTGAATTTATGGCAAGTGCCGTTACCTCAATATATTCCAGGCCTACTTTTTCCCAATAATCCCCGTTGCTGGCCGAGTAAAAAATACCGTCACTGGTACCTGCAAATATTTCATCGTTCGAGTTTACGGCAAATGCATAAACATCAAGGTAATAAACTAGTCCAAACTTGATTGGTTCCCAGGAATCGCCATTGTCGGTTGACCGGAAAGCACTAAGATAAGTCCCTGCAAAGATGTGGTTAACTGAATTGGTGGTAAAACAATAAATTTTCCCACTGTAAGTACCGTTTGTTTTTTCCCAGAAATCCTGGGCGTTGATGAACATTGGAATTAAAACAACAATAATTGAAAACAGAAGTAAAAAGCGACTTTTCATAATACACCTCCATTTTTTTGGTTTATTTTGTGTTGACATCAGGATTTAAACATTAAGAGATCGATTATTCCCTTTAGTGGGTTTATTAGCCTGGGTTTAATGGTGTAAAGGTAGTGTAATAAATCTGTAAAAAAAAAGAAAATAATGAAATTAATGTTGGTTAATATTTACATCGCCTTCGAAAGTATTTAATTAAATGTTTTCATATAAAGCTTTTTATCGAATAAATAGTTTGGCTTTTACTTTAAATATTTATCATTGGCACCCTTCAACAAATGGTGCAGTATATTTGTTTATCAGCAAAATCCGGAAATGATACACAGAATATATTTCGCGGAATTTTAAATGGCGGTTACAAACTCATTAACCATTCTTTATTAAATATGCAAAAGGAAATTATTTTCGACAAACTCTGGAACATTTACACAACGCAAAATCCTTCAGTAAAAAAAGTTTATGATCTTTTTAAATCGGAAGGAGAGGAGGTACTCAACGACCACATTGCTTTCAGGACATTCAACGACCCACGCATCAATGTTGATGTGCTGGCCAGGCCGTTTTTAAATGCCGGTTACGAATTTAAGGGCGACTACCAGTTTGAAGCTAAAAAGTTGTATGCCAAACACTTTGAACATAATACGGATCCCCTGGCACCGAGGGTTTTTATAAGCCAGCTGAAGGTGGAAGAATTCAGTAAATCGCTGCAAAAGAGAATATTGGAAACTATCGATAAAATTCCACCAGAAATCCTGCAATCCGATGAACTGGTTTTTTTGGGCAGTGTCTGGGGAATGCCTTCATTTGAGGTTTACAGGCAATTACGGGATGAGTCGGAATATGCAGGATGGCTTTATGTTTATGGTTTTTGTGCCAATCATTTTACAGTTAGCATCAATCACCTTAAAAAATTGGATACCCTTCAAAAGGTAAACCAGTTTCTCAAAACAAATGGTTTTCTTGTGAACGATTCGGGTGGTGAAATAAAAGGAACCCCCGCAGAATTACTTGAACAATCAAGTATAAAATCAGAGTTTATCGCGATTAAATTTCAGGAAGGGACTTTTGAAATACCCGGCTGTTATTACGAATTTGCAAAGCGTTATCCTGATATTGATGGAAAGCATTATTCCGGTTTCATCGCCAAATCGGCGGATAAGATTTTTGAAAGTACCGATTTTTATAAGAAGAAAGCATAGCAGTTTTCTATTCGTACCTCAACGATTCGATAGGGTCGAGGTTTGCAGCTTTTTGGGCAGGGAGAATTCCCGAAAGCAAAGCCACAATCAGGCATAAAATCACTCCAATGGCAATCCAGTCCCAGGGAATAATAAAACTACTTCCGATGAGTAGCGAAACGCCATTTCCGACAATAATTCCAAAAAAGATTCCGCAAATTCCACCAAGTTGACCAATAACAATCGATTCTGCCAGAAATTGATTCCGTATCGTCTTTTTTGTGGCACCAAGCGATTTCCTGATCCCGATTTCACGGGTACGTTCAGTTACCGAAACCAACATAATGTTCATCAAACCGATGGCGGCTCCAAGCAGGGTAATAGCTCCAATCCATAAGGCGGCCTGTGTAATTTTGGAAGTATTTTCGGTAAACATAGTAAGAAGCTGATCACTCTTGGAAATATCGAAATCATTTTCCTCTGACAAATTGTTTTTGCGGATTACCCGCATCAGCCCGGTAGCTTCACCAATGGCTGCATCGACCGATTGTGTGTTTTCGGGCATAACATTAATTACAAACGACATGTTTGGTCTCGAAAAGTACTGCCTCACATTATTTATAGGTAAAAGGATTTGTCTGTCAGGCGTAAAACCAAAACCGGTTCCCTTCTTCTCAATAACCCCAATAACCCTGTATTTTCCGGCTCCAACCGAAATAATTTTGTCGATACGGTCTTCGTTTTTTTTGAAAAGGTCAGAGGCAATTTCGCTGCCAATAATGGCGACATTCGACCCGTAATTGACATCCTGCGGTGTGAACGTACGGCCCTTATCGATTTCATTTCCTGAAGTGATCATGTAATTTTCGTCAGTCCCGATCACAGTTACGATGGGATTGGTTTTTTCAGATTCGAATTTTGCCGTGGCAGTTCCTGTTGCATAGGTAAACACTGAAACACTTGCCGGAAATTTAAATTGTTCCTTAAAATCGAGGGCATCTTTGAACAGAATGGACTTATAATGTTTGGAGTGGTGTACATCATGTCCCATCCGTACGTTCATGGTCCGGTTTCTGATTGTGAAGGTATTCGACCCCATCATCATCAGGTTTTCGGCCAGGCTCGATTTTAAAGCTGCAATCGCGGTTGAAATTCCAACAAGTGCCATAATTCCGAAAGCAATAATCAAAATGGTAAGAATAGTCCGCAGAATATGACTCCTGATCGAATCAAATGAAATGCGTAAATTTTCGACGATCACGTAGTTTTTCATTCTTAAATGCTATATTAATCCGGTGTGAAAGTATTAAATTTTAACGATCAGGAAATAGATTTGTTTGAGCTTTTTGAATTTTCTTTTTGATGTTTCCATCTCCGGTGTGACCATAGCCACAATTCGGGTTTCTGCCTAATGTAATTTTCGAGGACAGCAACATGTCTCCTGGTGATTTCAAGTCCAGCTGTATTTGCCGGGTCATCAAACAATGGAGTGAACTCAACTTCATATTGGCCCCGCTTAATCTTGTCGATATTCATGAATACCACAGCATGCCCAAATTTTTTAGCAATTTTTTCCGGACCGGTGTAAAAGGGTGTTTCACGATGAAAAAACTCAATCCAGGAATCGTAATTTTTGGGTGCTGTTTGGTCACTTAGAAAATACATGATGATTTTTTCGTGATTACTTTCGGCTTCGATTACTTTCTTGTAAACATTTTTCATGGGTACTGCCTCACCATACTCTATAAATTTACCCCTGATTTTATTGATTAATCTATCGAAACGTTCATTTGAAAGGGGTTTGTACACAGGAAGCGATTTATGCCTGACCTTTGGTGGAAAATTTACTGTCCATTCCCAATTACCATAGTGTCCCGAAATCAAAACAACACTTTTTCCCTCCTCAAAAAGCCTATCGAAAAGTTCTGCATTTTTATATTTGATCCTTCTGTCGATCTGATCCTTGCTGAAATGAATGATTTTAATGGTTTCGATGATCAGGTCGGAAAAATGGCGGTAAAAACCCCTGGCAATTTTAATAATTTCATTTTTATTTTTCTCAGGAAATGCATGCTGCAGATTATCATAAACAACCTTTTTCCGGTATTTAAACACGTAGTAAATCAGAATATAAATTAAGTCGGAAAATACATACAATACCTTTAAGGGTAAGAGGGCAAGCAACCAGATTATTGAATAAACAATATAAAACCCTAAAACTTTCATATTCGAAGGTACTGAACTAAACTTTAGTTCCGAAAGCAAGGTCGCCGGCATCCCCGAGGCCCGGGACAATATAGGCCTGAGCCGTCAATTCATCGTCGATAGCACCAACCCAGATGGTAATTTCGGAGCTTGAGAAATTTCTTTTAAGATAATTAATTCCTTCAACACTGGCTAAAATGCAGACAATGTGTGTGTGGAGTGGCTTTTCTTCACCTGCCAGTTCGCGATAAGTCATCGCCATCGATAATCCTGTAGCCAACATTGGATCGATCAGGATCAGATGTTTGTTCTCCAAAAAGGGTTTCGACACATATTCGATCTGGATTTCAAAGGTTCCATCCTTATGGTGTTTGCGGTAGGATGAAATAAAAGCATTTTCACTCTTGTCGAAGAAATTGAGCATGCCCTGATGAAACGGGAGACCGGCACGAAGAATGACTGCCAGTACGGGATATTGCTTCAGTACTTCAACTTCGGTGGTTCCCAGAGGTGTGACAACTTCTCTTTTTTCGTAGTCCAGTTTTTTGCTGATTTCATAAGCAAAAATTTCTCCAATTCGTTCCAGATTGCGTCTGAACCGAAGGCTATCCTTTTGAATTTCTGCGTCACGCAACTCAGAGATAAACTGATTGAGAAGCGAATTGTCTTTTCCAAGTATTTGCAACATGGTTTGCTGGTTTGGTGTTTTGTGCAAAGATAATTTAATAAATCATTTGAGTCCCCTTAGCCTGTTCATTTTTATCCCATCGTTCATAACACTTAAAGGTTTAAAAGGTTTTTTGTTTTCTTCAACTTTCTGCTTAAATAAAATCCTATACTTACAACCGGGTTAAGTGAATTCTTTTGATAATGCGGGTAATACAATTCCTTTGTCCCAAAACTCTTGTAAAACCGGGCAAGGTTGTGATCGTTTGAACCTTCAAAATCAAGTGTGAGGTGCTTACCTGCATTTTCACGAATGAAAGTGTCGATAAGTAATGGCATAGCTCCTGTCTCTTTTGCCAGCAGGTTGGTAGCCGAAAAATAAAAAATGGCTTTGTTTTTACTGTAAACGAAAAAAGCACCTGCACACAACTCATTTTTATCATTGAATGCACCCACCACTTCGGCGATTCCCTTGTGAATCATCAAATAAATTAAATGGTGGAGCAAATGATAATCGTTATCATTTAAATTATCGAGCAGCTTACCTTTATTCTGCCTGAAAATATTAATAACCTCATCCGGTTTTATGTTTTTAAGGATTGAGATTTTTGAATTTACAGCTTTTTTAAGGTTTCTCTTCAGATTTGTAGAATAATTTGAAGAAATTTCCTGGTATGTCGCAATTAAGTCGAGTTCATGATTTTTCCACAAAGCTGTAGGCCTGGTAATTTTGTTTAGTTTATTCAGTGTATTCAGACTAATATCGATATACTTGAAATTTGAAGGAATTGAATCGAGAAAATTAATAACAACCTCTTCGGTTAACAGGGTTTGTGAAAAAATGCCGAGTTGCTGTGTAAATCGCGGCTGAAATAGATAATCGATGCCAAATTTTCTTCCGGTAGTTAAAGGGAAAACCCGCTCATAATCGTTTTCGACAAGTGCTTCCCAGTTCTCGTTAACCATGTTTAAATACCACGAATTAGCGTAAACCATTCCATTGAATGACTTATCGATACAGTGGTCCCATTTTGTAAAGTCCACTTCTGTGTGCCTGAGGTATATGATCAAATCCTGTAAATTTATTAGTTGCCGGAGGCCAAAAATAGATAAAACTTGCTTTTTATGAGAATATTCTTGTTAGTGGCAAAACTTTTAGCGTTAAAAAGATGTTTATTTTATAACATTAATTTTCAATTAAATGAGTATTCCAAGCAATTAAAAGTCACAGTCGTGGAGGGACATTATCCTGAAATATGTACCTCTGAACTGATGCCAAGCCTCTGGCGGCTTTTTAATACGCTTATCCCTTGTCTGGCGCTGCTTTTTCTGAAGTTTTAAGTTTAAGGATTTCCTATTTCCTTACCCTGTTTCTTTCTGTTTTTGCTGTTGCATTTATGATAAGGCTTTTTTTTATTTTTCATGATTGCGGGCATGGATCATTTTTTTCAGATCTTCCAAACTCAACAATACCGTAGGAATTATTTTGGGCATTTTAAACTTTACAAGTATTACAAATGGCACAGTTAACATAAAATACATCATGCAACCGTTGGGAAACTTGACAAACGCGGTACGGGTGATGTTTGGGTACTAACTGTTGACGGGTATTATGAAATGAGTAAATAGCGTCACCGGTTTTACCGGATTTATTGTAATCCGATGATCAGTTTATGATTGGGTTGCCATTGATTTTTTAGATCTCAACCGGTTTACCAATAAACACCTGAATAAAAAGGAAAGTTTTAATGTTTACCTTACCAATTTTGTCCTTCTATCAATTCTTGCCCTCATGTTTTTTACGATTGGTATCAAAACGTACCTGATGATACAATCGACCGTTATTTTTATCGGTTCAGTAGCAGGGATCTGGCTTTATTATGTACAACACCAGTTCGAAGGGGTCCATTGGTGCCGACAGCGTGAGTGGGATTATAAACTGTTGCTCCTGAGGGAAATTCGTTATATAACTTCCTAAATTATTGCAATGGTTTTCCGGAAACATTGGTTTTCATCCTATTCACCATCCTGAACCAAAAATTCCAAACTATTAGTTTGCTGCCTGCCATTAAGAAAACAAAATATTTTCAGAAATTAGTGCTATTCCCTTGTGGGAAAGTCTTAAACCCATGAAACTCAGGGTATGGAATGAACAATCCAAACGCTAATTAGTATTAAGTATCTTCAATCCGCCATGTAATGCGATTATTAACCTGATGTTTCATTTATCCTGATTTCAACTTTTGAATCTTTCCTAAACGAAAATTTGATACTTTCGCTGCAAATCCGTTTTCATGATTAAATTGTTGACAATTGTTGGAGCACGGCCTCAAATTATCAAGGCGGCGGCTTTAAACCGAAGCATTAAAAATTTTTTTTCAGATCAGATCAGGGAATACATTTTACACACCGGTCAGCATTACGATCAAAATATGTCGCAGGTCTTTTTTGATGAACTTGGCATTCCGCAACCTGATTTTAACCTGAATGTCGGCTCATCAGGCCATGGGGTGCAGACTGCGCGGATGATTGAGGGCATCGAGGAAAAGCTGATTACATTAAAACCAGATTTTTTAGTCGTTTACGGCGATACCAATTCAACCCTGGCCGGGGCAATTGCTGCATCAAAAGTGCATGTTCCGGTTGTTCATATCGAGGCCGGATTGCGGTCGTACAACAAAGCGATGCCGGAAGAAATCAACCGCATTGTTTGTGATCATGTGTCAACATTATTATTTTCGCCAACAAAAACAGGTGTAAATAATCTGGAAAAGGAGGGCTTCAGGTCAGATAATCCTCCTCCGTTTACAAGCGACAATCCGGCAGTATTTCATTGCGGTGATGTGATGTACGACAACAGCCTCTATTTTGCTGAAATTGCTGATCAAAAATCTGCAATTCTGGAGCAAAACCAGTTAATACCAGGAAAATTTATTCTTGGAACCATTCACCGCAACAATAATACCGATGATCCCAAAAGATTAAATGCCATTTTTGAAGCGCTCAACGAAATATCCGGGACCGACGGACAGGATGTTTTCCTGCCTTTGCATCCGCGAACTTCAAAATTACTGGATCAAAACCTGGAAAAAGGATTGCATCAAAAGATTAAAAATAATTCTCATTTTAAGATTTCGAAGCCGGTATCGTTTCTGGACATCATCAAATTGGAAAAAAGTGCAAGGTTAATCCTGACCGATTCAGGTGGTGTTCAGAAGGAATCATATTTTTTCGGGAAACCATGCATCATCCTGAGGCCGGAAACAGAATGGGTTGAGCTTGTTGATAATGGTACGGCCATAATTGCTGATGCCGATATAGAAAGAATTATGAATGCATTTTATTATTTTAAAAATAGAAATTACTATGAATTTCCTTCATTATTTGGGGATGGAAAAGCAGGGATTTTCATTTGTGAACAGATCATACGGACTTATAAGGCTTTTAATTAGCGTGAAGGAGTTAATATTTATCTGGAAAGAGAATTAATATAGAATTCAATAAATAAAGAATCATTTATGAATGTTATCGTTTTAGGAGCAGGCCTGGTGGGCGCTCCAATGGCATTCGATCTCGCCAATTCAGGCGAATTCGATGTAACTGTTGCCGACTTTAATCCGGAATCTTTAAAAAAGTTCGACACGAATCCTGATATCGGTACGATTCAAGCAGACTTTTCCGATCAGGAAGTTATCAGGAAAATTGTTAAAGATTTTGATTTTGTTTTAAGTGCAGTACCTGGTTTCATGGGTTTCCAAACATTAAAAACTTTGATTGAAGCCGGCAAGAATGTAATCGATATTGCCTTTTTTCCTCAAAATCTTTTCGAACTTGATCAACTTTCCAGGGATATAGGCGTAACAGTAATCTCCGACATTGGTGTTGCTCCCGGCATGAGTAATGTTTTAATTGGTCACGTCGATCATTTGCTCGATAAGACCCATCGGGCAGTAACTTATGTGGGTGGTTTGCCTAAAATCCGCCAATGGCCATGGGAATACAAAGCTGTATTTTCACCCATCGATGTGATCGAAGAATATACCCGCCCGGCACGTTACATCGAAAATGGAAAACTAATCACCAAACCTGCCTTGTCGGATCCAGAATTGCTGAATTTTCCTTACGTTGGAACGCTGGAAGCCTTCAACAGTGATGGACTGAGATCGTTGGCTGAAACAATCGATTGTCCGAATATGATCGAAAAAACCCTGAGATACCAGGGCCATATCGATAAAATTAAAGTTTTAAGGGAAACCGGTTTTTTTGGTTTGGACACCGTCGAGATCAACGGAACTAAAATCAGACCCATCGATTTCACAACCAGGCTTTTGTTTCCAAAATGGAAGCTTCAGGAAGGGGAGGAGGATATCACTGTAATGCAGGTAATTGTCGAAGGCGAAAAGGATGGGAAAAATCTAAGATATACTTATGATCTTTACGATACCTACGACCCTGATTCTAAAGTTCATTCGATGGCCCGAACTACAGGATATACGGCTACTATGGCTTTGCGTATGGTGGCAAAGGGATTATATGATCGTAAAGGTGTTTCAGCCCCGGAATTTATTGGCAAACAAACGGAATGTGTCAATTTTTTGCTGAAGGGTCTGGAAGCAAGAGGAATCGTTTATAAAGAGAAGGTAGAGGAATTCTAAAAAAGCTGGAATTGAAAATTTAAAAATGTTAATTGGACGGCTGTCAAATTTAAGTTCTACCTTGCCGGGAAAACTTTACAAGAAGATTGCTATCCCTTTTTCCATGATTTGTAAGGGTTTTTCATCAGGATTGCATTGTAATATTTTATTTCACCGGTAACTTCATCACCAAGCCATTCGGGCTTTTCGATGAGTTCGGATTCAAAATGCAATTCAACTTCGGCGATAATCAGTCCTTGGTTTTCGCCATGAAATTCGTCAACCTCAAAAGTATGATTTCCGGATGGAACCAAATATCTGGTCTTGTTGATGATTCCGGGTTCACACATCTTAAGCAGCCTCTTTGCATCCTCAACATCAATTTCCTGTTCCCACTCAAAACGGGTTAAGCCCGATTCGTTCCCAATTCCTTTGATGGTAAGAAAACCCTTGTCGTTTCTGATCCGGACTCTCACAGCACGTTCCGGTGCAGATGACAAATAGCCCTGAACAATCCGGAATGATTTAACCGCATGTGATTTAAAATTTCCACTAACCAAAAATTTCCGTTCTATTTCCTCAGTCATGTTATTGCCAGGTTTGATTTAGCTTCTTGACTTATTTTGTTTCTCCAAAATTAGAAATAAATAGCTACTCCACCTATTAATCCTTTGATATCTATTATATTGAATATCTGATTTCTTATTTAAGGTGGAATTTATTTTGATAATCCGGCGTTCTCATAGTATTAAAAAAGCCTGAAAGTATTTAACCTTCAGGCTTTTTATCTTTCCAGTAGCGAGAGGCGGGATTGAACCGCCGACCTCATGATTATGAATCATGCGCTCTAACCAGCTGAGCTACCTCGCCATAAATTTCGGGCTGCAAAAATATAAAACAAATTTAAACGGCAAATAAAAACTTTTGATTTTTTGCTTCCATCAATCCTTCCAGCTTTCAGCAAGGAGTTTATGTAACTTTCGCAAACTCAAGCTTCGTTACATAATTAAAAGAGAAATCATTGAAACATCTTAATCATAAAAGCAAAAAAGCCCGGCAGTAATTTACCGGGTTTCTCATAAAAACTTATTATCAACTCTTTATGATTAGTTTATATTCGGTCGCCAATAACATTCCAGTTGAGGACTTCCCAGAAATTTTTGATGTAATCCGGTCTGCGGTTCCTGACATCGATATAATAAGCATGTTCCCAAACATCGCATGTAAGCAGCGGCTTGATGCCGTCGCGTAAAGGGTTTCCGGCATTTGAAGTTTGCACGATATCGAGTTTTCCATCTGCCTTCATAACAAGCCATGCCCAACCCGAACCAAAGAGTGTGGCAGCTGCCGTATTAAACTTTTCCTTAAATTTATCAAAGGATTCAAAATCTCTGTCGATCATTTTTTCCAGGGCTTTTGAAGGCATTTTTTGAGGAGAATGCGAAAATGCTTCAAAATAAAAGGTGTGATTCCATACCTGTGCTCCGTTATTAAAAATCCCTCCAACAGCATTCTTAATAATGGTTTCGAGAGAGGCATTCTCAAATTCCGTGCCCTTGGTAAGATTATTCAAATTGTTAACGTAGGCCTGATGATGTTTTCCATAATGGAAATCGAGGGTTACTGCCGAGATAAACGGCTCCAGCGCATCTTGCGCATAAGGAAGTTTTGGTAATTCAAACATAATATATGGGTTTTAGTTAAAAATATGCCTATGATAAATGATCATAAGTGTTTGATAATCTATTTTTTAAAATTAGCCCCGAATGATTATTCAATCATTCTTCTTTCCTGATTACTTCAATTGTAAAGTTGGAAACCAATGCTGCTAAAGCTCCTACGGCAGCAAAAACAGGTAACAGCAATGCACCAATTAAACCTATGGTAACCGGTATCTCGAGATATGTTTTACCTTCTTCACTTTTTATGATAATACGGTTAACATTTCCTTCGTGGATGATTTCTTTAACTTTCTTCAGAAGTTCATCTCCTGAAACATGAAACTGATTGTTTTGGTTCATTTTTATCGATATTATTTTGTCAAATTTATTTAATTTTATTAAGGATTTCTATATGAGAGTACTGATGTTTATAACGCGAACTTTACCATTGAATTTTCCCGAAAATCTTGTTTTTACTTTAATATTGTTAACAAATTTCTATGTGCAAATAAGAAACACCACAGACTATTAAAAGTTCATAATTTAATACCGTTGAATCATATTTTTTTCGCAAATTAAAAATGAAGATGATCTTAATGCTTTTCAGAGCCTATGGTTTAACCCGGATAAACATAAAAGATTTGCGTACTGATATCAGGTTAGCAGTTGTTTTTCTTTTGTTCAAGGCGGTTCACTTGATTATCTTAATAAATTTGTGCTTTACAAGCAGATAAAAAAATGAAATCGAAAAGTATTATGAAAAGCATGGGCAGGTTTGCTTTATGCGTGAGCAACTGTGGGGGTATCTCAGTTTGTGCAATCCATCAGGGCAAGGGCAAGCTTTGGTTTCGATATGATCCGGGAGTTAATAATTGCCAACACATTAAACTATCCTTTTATGGAGTTTAGGCCACAATATGTTTCTGCGATCGGGGATTCACTTATCGAAGGTTACCGGAAAATCGAAGAATGGGTGATGGGCCTGTTTCTTTTCATTTCGGCTGCAACCATATTTATTATCCAGACTGCGGTTACCATGGTTATCACCGGCATTGTAACCAGCGTTTTCGGGATTCCTTTCAATAATGTAAGGATTACAGGCATCATCGTTATTGTCATAACCCTTGTCCTGGGAATCGGACCCTATGTTGTTTTGGATAAAGTTATCAAGATAGTGATTATCGCCCTGACAGTAACTACCATCATCGCAGTGTTGTTCGCACTTAATCCGGGTTTTCATAATACAATTGTAGCAACAAACCCGTTTCATTGGTCAAATTCATTGGATTTGTTATTCCTGATCACCTTTGTTGGTAGGATGCCTTCACCCATATATGTATCTGTCTGGCAATCGCTGTTGTCAGTGGCTAAGGTTGTCCAGCCGGGGTTTAAACCCACATTGGGGGATTTAAAAAAAATAAATCCAATATTTCCAATGGATTTGTTTTTGAAATCTTTGCTGTCGGGATAAAAATTGTTTATCCCCTACGGGGAAAAAATTCCATATCTTATCGCATTGTTCTAC